>JGI24700J35501_10930653_pt1 | contig 17693 bp, 11 predicted proteins | sample TergutTh196P1_FD_35501 | JGI IMG/M metagenome (IMG submission 35501)
AATTGGAAAGCTAAAGAAAATGTTTACATACTGACCATGATGTTATGTTGTTAAATTCTAAAATAGTATTATCTTAATAAAAGTTGTAAATTTTTCCATGGTCTGCTACCATAATTTCAGGGTTCTAATTCAAGTGACGCTGGTCCCAATGGCCACATGGTCTACGATGTAGGTCTGTGGCCACTCACCAGCTGAGACTGTGGGTTCAGGGGGCAGGGATGTTTGTTGTGAGTGTTGTATGTTGTCAAGTAGAGGTGAGCTGATCACTCATCCAGAGGAGTTCTACTGACTGGCATGTTTCATTGTGGGTGAGTTAGAAACTTTAAGATTGAGGAGGCCATGGCCAGCATTGGGCCACAGTGCCACAGAAAAAAAAAGTGACACTAGTGTTGTCCCTGCCTCACAAGGTCATACCCAGCATGTGCTTACTGAGTGTCTAAATTGAAAGTGTGGTGGGGTAGTATACAGTGATGTGATGTTCATACCAAGTTTCGTGAAAATTGGTCATATGGTTCAGTTGAAATGGATTCCTCTCTTCCACCCACCTACATGCTATAGGCAGGATGATATCTTAGCCTCTTAGAAATGTGGTAGAACATTTCCATTATGCACCTGTTTACATGTGTAATTTTTCATTTGCAGTATTTAATTTTTAAGTATAATTTTGCCTGTTGTTTTGTATGAGTGTGAAACTTGGTCACTCACATTGAGGGAGGAATGTATGCTGAGGGTTTTTGAGAGGAATAGGGTGCTGAGGAGAATATTTGGACCTAAGAGGGATGAAGTAACAGGGGAGTTAAGAAAGCAACATAATGAGGAGCTTAGTGATCTGTACTCCTCACCCAATATTGTTCAGGTGATAAAATCAAGAAGAATGAGATTGGTGGGGCGGGTAGCATGTTTGGGGGCGAGGAGAGGTGTATACAGGGTTTTGGTGGGGAAACCTGAGGGAAAGAGACCACTTGGAAGGCCTAGGCATGGATGGGAGGATAATATTAAGATGGATTTTCAGGAAGTGGGATGGGGGAGGCATGGACTGTATTGGTCAGGCTGGGAACAGGGACAGGTTGTGGGCACCTGTAAATACAGTAATGAACCTTCGGTTTCCATGAAATGCGGGGAACTTCTTGACTGACTGAGAACCAGTTAGCTTCTCAAGAAGGACTCTACTCCATGGAGTAAGTAAGTATTTCATTTTTGGGTGTAAGGACCACCACATATTGGCCAAATTGAGTCTTTTGATGGATTTGAATGAAAATTGATGGCATTTGTATTTTATGTCTCTTGTTATATACAGCTTTCACATTTATTAATTTTAACAGTTGCTTTACTTAATGGCATAGATGAGACTTTATGTATTTGTTTTGATCCTTTGATGGTTTTGATGAAAATCTGACGTAACAGTGCCCTAGTCATACAAGATTATTGCGTATAAGTGTCATTCACATACACAGTATTCATTTTAATGAACAGATATGCACGTTGTTTTCATTCTTTTGACAGGTTCTGATGAAATTTGATGTACTGTACAAGTATTATGATATTGGAGATTAGTTCACTTCAGTCAGCAGACAGCAGCCTGATACCATGCATGAATGAAACATACCTTTCTTTACCAAGGGTACATTTGCCCCATTCTTGTTTCTGGTTATTACTCTGAAAGGATGGCTTTATGTTTTAGGTTTCATTTTGTTGTAGAATGTTACTTGGCTAACTTCAGAATGTGTTTGCGTGTAAGAATTTGTTTTTAATTGTGGCATTTTGTGTTAAATTTTTTTTATCTGCTTGTCTTCCCCTAAACATTTGCATTTGTGTACTTTGTTGCTACAGGCAGTGGAATGTCTCTATGCTCTAGACTTGCATTCCAAGTGATCGATGTAATCACTGTTATAATTTGGAGAAAATCAGACACCTGCTAACTCGCTTGTAAAATTAAGCACATACATATTGGATAGAAGCAGGAATTTGGGGTTTTCTTCTTGGGCCATATTGACTTACACTTTTGCAATAATTTAGGCAGAATATCAGGGATATCAGAGTGTATGTGCTCTTTCATTTGTAAAAAAAAACTTTTCTTGTACTAGATCTGGTGTTGGTACAATGTTCTGTCTGCCATGGGTCCTAACATGGTATGGCCATAGTCTGAACCAGTACAGGGATGTGGTAAGACTGTATGACTACTTCCTTGCATCTCCACCTTTAATGCCACTTTACGTAGCTGCTGCTCTTGTGGTCCACCGATGTGATGAAATTTTTAATGTGGATTGTGATATGGCCAGCATTCACTCCTTGCTTTCACAGGTAAGTTCCAGGTATAAACTTCCATCGAACTCACAGTTCTTCGTTTGATGTTCTGATAACATGATCAGTGATGACAAACTAGAAATTCTGCTGCAAAATACAGTGAATTAATTGTTTCATTCAAAATAATTAAGCTCATATGACATTGGAGGTTGAAACAATGGGCAAGATTCAAATTGTAGTCTTCTGCATTATATTGCTGGGTTCTTTGTGTTCACCTACCATGTCACGTATCTTCATATTCCAAGAGATTAAAATAAAAAAGTAAAATTTCTACAGAATATACTCTTCAGATCCTGTTCTTATATCTATTTGCATTGTTTTCAATGACTGCTGTGGAGCCTCACAACTGAACTTGCAACGTTGTCATTTGTGCTGTCATTGTCATTGTCTTTGTCATAAACTCATGGCTCTGAAGAACTGCAGCTCTTTGCCACAGACTCCCTACATGTATCAGCTGGCAGTCATTGTAGGGAGTGGCACTACTGCATCTGTATTCCTCGTCATGGCTGCTGTTGTTTTTATAGCATTCTTCATTTTAGAACAGTGTCCATGCATATTCCGCATGTCTTCCAAGTAAGTTCTGAATGTGCCTGATCTACATTAGACATTGTAGAAAAGGTGATATACATTGAAGATTGTCCCAGTACCATACCTTTCAGATCCCTGCCGTTAGCAGTACCAACACAGTGGGCACATGAATCTCTGATTTGGGAACATTAATTATATGATCTTGAAATTTTATGTTATGTGATTTTTTTTTTTTTTTAAGTGTCCAACTCTTATGGGAATATGTTGCAGCAACAGCAGATTGCTTTGGCTACATATTGACAAACTTTAGTACTTCATATGTTGCAGTTAGTTATATATAGGTGAATCAGGTCAGCAGTGTGCTAATGATAGATTACATTTGTAATGCTAAGAGATAAGTAATGTGATGGTGATGTAAGTTTTTTGGATATTAAGAAAGGTGTAGAAGAAACTGTGCTATGCATATATGCATATCATTTATCCAGCATTTAGAACGGAGTATGTAGTGTATGACAAATAAAATGAAAATGTGTCAGAGTTCAGGTGTCTTATAAGACCAATAATATATATATATATAGATTGTATTCATGATGAAACTAAAAAGAGAATGAACTCAAGAAATGTGCACTATTAATTTCATATACTGGATCATTTTATGTGTATGTCTAGTGACAAGAAATTCATGCACAGACTCTTCACAGTGTTATTCCTTGTTAAAAAAACAAGTCAAAAATGTTATGCAGCATACATCCCAAGACATTAGTTTTTGTAATATGCATCACTGTCAAATTCTACAAGGTACCACATGATAGACTATGGGTAAGTTGTAGTGACATGTACAATAGGTGTAGAGGACAGTCATCTAGGTACAGATATTTCTGTGAGAAGTGTTACGGACCCAGATGATCGTGAAGACATGCTTCAAGTACCCTTGTTTGGGGCAGCCCTAATTCTTGTGTGATGTGTGATCACCTTGGCTGTCATAACACAGCTGCATTTGAGGCATCTTTATTTGCGGGTCACCGCACTGTCTTTGGGTGACCTGCCTGCACAAGGGCCATAGGTGTTACATTTCCTGTCTCACAGAGCTGCCACTTCAGTTGTTGCAACATTAGCATCTTGATGTTGCCAACCAGAATAATGTAGTGCATTTTCCCCCTTGCATCAGTATCAGTGCAACATGTCACAGTATTCATCATGCCTCTGTGTGTGTGTGTGTGTGTGTTTGAGAGAGAGAGAGAGAGAGAGTGTGTGTGTGTCTCATGATCATTCCATCACTGTGTCTCAAGTACACCTAACAACATGCTTCTCAATGCAACAACACTGCTGAGAGATTTGTTGCCCCATTTGCTGGTGACATGCATCTACAAAAGTAAATGTCTCAGGACATACAATGTATAACACTTTTGACTTGTTTTTGTAGCAAGAGCCTCTGTGCTTGTGGGGTGGGTAGCAATGCATAACTAAATCTGTTTCCTTCCTTCATTCCTTGCATGCAAGGTTGTTCACATATTTCCCAGAAGAGTGTGACAGACAGTACAGCATTTGTTACTGACCCATCAGTGTCGATGGTTCTGTCATCACTACAATGATTGGTGGTCCTGCAACACAGCAGAATGTGTCTGCTTGGTGTAGACCTGCTGGTGTCAAGGGCTTTGTTGTCAGTATGGTGGGTTTTAGTCCCCGAAGAGAGGGGAGTGTGTTTTATGGATGTATTACATGGTTGTTTTTGGTGGTTCATGAAAACAACTGATGACTGTGATAATTTTGAAATATCTTATGTCTTAGTACATTTTAAAGGTCATTGAATTGTTCTTTTTCCCTGATGGGCTTAAGTGAAAGTTTCTGGTGAGAGCTGTGCATGCAGGTGCAAGCTGTTTTTTACGGTCCTTAGTATACATTTTAGAGAAAAAAGCAAAATGCTGTTTTTTCTGACAATGTGTCAAACACATAAATAATAATTGGGAATTATTTTCAGTCGCCATCATTGTTTGTGTCATTCCTTAAAATATTACTACAAGGGAGGGTTATATTTTAAAAGGTAGCATATTTGGTACAGAGGTGTCCCATGTGTGTTGGTGGATCATCTAATATTTCAGTATCATTTGTTTAAAAGAAGAAGAAGAAGATGAAGACGACCTAGACACGTGTGTGTGCGTGTGTGTGCGTGCGTGCGTGCGTGCGTGCACATGTACTTGGGCCTGTTTATTTAGGTGTAATACTTGGTTTCTTGGACTCAAGTGTAACTGATTTATCACACTGTTTTATGTTGTGTTGGCAACATGACAAAATCCCAGGGAAAAAGATGAGGAAAAGTTATGTGTTTTTCTTGTCTTGCTCTAAAGCATCTTATTCCCAAATCAGGTTCAAGTCTTTATACTGAGTGTAATGATATAATGAACTAACAGATTCCAGATGATCTACCATTTGAAAGCCTTCTAAAGCAAGCAACTCGGTTACATGAAGATTACCCACCAGCTAGCTTAGAAGCTGAAGTACAGGAGAGATTTACAAGAGAGTGAGTAATTTTTTAGTAATTAACAGTTAAGTGAACTAACAGTCTGAGCAGAAAGATATCTATACCTGCTGTTGGAAACTTCATTTGTAAGTAGTCTTGAGTGCTCACAGTCAGGAATATATGATGATGTTTAGCATTTATTCTCATAATTTATGCTTCATTAAGAAACATTCTTTCAGTACACTGTGAATACAAACCAGTTTAGGGAATATAAAAATTAAATGAACACTGATGTTCAAATTGTGTTCTAAAATTTAGTTCTCAAGTTTGCCTGTTTGATAAAATAACCAGCTATAGGGATAGTTTGACAATTTTTTTCTTGGATCTGAATACCATACCTTTGCTTCCCAAGTGACCTTCTCTCCAGACATAGACACTGTACACCATTTAACATTTGTCATTTGGGAATGGATTTTAATTCCCTCAGAATTATGGGGAGGGGGGGGCACCTATATTTAAACTCCATTGTAGCAGTTATCTGGGTATAGGTGATTTTAAATATTGCATTTCTGCAGGTCTAATGGCCATATTTTATGTGGCAAGGGACCATGCAACCATCATAGTAATGTGACATTTTCCATAGCAGTTAAAAGTTTATGACACTGAGGCAAGGTCCTGATATTTTCCTACAGATCATACAAATGATTGACTGGAATTGCATATTCCCATATGTCATGCAAAACCACACCACACAGCAAGGGAAAAATTTGTATATAGGACAAGAAATTGCACAGTAATAATAAGATATGATCAGGTTAAATATATAATCATAAGGTTGAAGATTGTGAGGTGAATGTTTTAAACTAATTCCCTACAATCACATCCTGAGTGTCTCCCCATTCCCCACCCAGTGTGTACTGCAGAGACTTGTGAAGCTGAACCTGAGACGTAAATAAATATAGGCCCAATAAATGATCCATACTAGGCATAGCATTCATGCAGCACACTATAATACATATGAGCATTGTATATTTATGAGGTCCACTTTGGGGTTTGATTGTCTTTAGGTCCACAAATAATGTGCTCTGAGGAATGTGTTGTATTTTAACAATGTGTTGACTGTTTTAAATGTAAGAATTGCTTGAAAATATTGTAAGTAATGAAGATAGCAGTCTGTTGTGTGCTGCTTAAGAAAGTCCTCTTAGGTGTTACCCTCTAACAGTGCTTTCTTCCATCCTGACTTACAGGAGTTTCAAAAATAATGTAACAGACACTGTTACATCTTTTATTCTGACTTCAATGTATATGACACAGGGGTGGCAAATGGTACACATCAGACTGCCATATGGCCACCATTGACATTTAATCCTATGTCTTGTCATGGCACCAAGGCTGGTATCCTGTCATAGAAGAAATCACTGTTAAGTAGCTGTAGTCAGAAGACGACAGCTTTCTTCGGGCCAACATCTGTTGCAAATCGCTTAACTGCCAGATGCATCTTGAAGGGTCCTAACAGGTTGAAGTCACTGGGTTTGAGATTGGGACTGTAGGAAGGGTGCTGTTAACCTCCCAGCCATAGCACCATAACCAGTTGCAAGTCTGGTTGGTAGTATGGAGCCTGGAGTTACTCTGTAAAATGAATATGTCATAGCACAGAAACACAGGCCTTGAACGGTGAATAGCTTGATGTAACCTTTCAAGCGTACCACAGTCCTCATCTGTTATAGTGTCACCATGGTCAAGGACGTTTTCCAGCCACATTCTACAGAACATCCATTACGGGTTCCATGAGCAATCATGCAATAAAAACAGAAAAATTTTGATATACTTCAAAAAGTCACTAATATCCCACAAGTATCACAAAGACACAAAAAAGATGGGAAAAGTGCTTCAAGTTTTTGCTGTAAGCTGACATACAGTACACACACACACACACACACACATGCATGTATGCACTCACATGGGTGTGTATAGCAACCCTTTACAAATATATTTTCTTTAGAGTACTTTAGCAGTAAATGAACTGTGTTCCTTCTGTCAAATTTTGATATGTAGGGGTGCCCTGGGATATGAAAAATCATGTTAGGGTTTCTCCCATTGAAAAGATTTTGGGAAACACTGATCAAGCATATTCCTTGGCCATCCTTACTGATAGCAGTGCTTTGTATGTCTTTCTTGGAGGAAATGATGTGTTTCCACATCATAGATACTTTTCAGTTTTTGGTGTCACATTAACCGATCTTTCATTCCTTGTAGCAGTATTCTGCAGAAACTGCTGTCCTTGATAGGCATAATGTTTCAAATGCAAGAGACAGGGTTCCATGTGACAAGCTTTATGACTATCATGCATACACTTTTCTGGAGTCCAGTTGTGGACAGTGCTCTGCACACTACCCAGCAAAACATCTAGCTCCCAGTCAACAGCATTGATCTTAGTGCTCTTGTGCTGTGTGTTAGGGGTACCTGCACAACACAGAATGTCAGTCATAGTGGATGTTCATGAGCAAATGGGTTTCTACTTGCCATCAGCATGTGCCCTTCTTTTATTGAAAGCATTGTATCATATCCACACCTGTTTCCATGACATTACATGTGCTTCACACACTTCTACCATTTGGTAATGAATTTCCACATGTTGTGACAGCTCCAAACCCTGACATTGGACCATGTTTTCATGAGACCTGCCCTCTTTAAAGTGATTGTAATGGTGATGTGACATGTTTATAGTGTCCTATTGTGACTCTCTGATGATGCAAATGATCTACTTTTGCCTATTACAAAGTGAAATCCATGGTCAGATGATGCTGTTTCATGCGAGACCTTGTTTTTTGAAATTCCATTGTACAGTAACAGGATAATGAATTTTGAGTTACTTATACAATCATTTTTTTGACAGGCTGCAGCTTCGAAGATATGATAACAGGCCTCGAACATCAAGAATACAGCGTCATAACATACGAGCATTTTGGCATCATGTTGCTGAAATGAACAGGTTGCTCCCCCACTGGGGTTTAGTGCCTCGTTTTGCTATACCACGTTTCCGTTCTCGATTTGTTCTTGTTACTACTACTGCTGCTCTGATTGGACTGTATGCATATTTTCGCATGGCAGATGCTGTTATTGTGAACAGCTCACCTCCTGTTAGGTAGTACAGAATGATTTAGTGCAGATAGTTATTAATATACATAATGACATATTTTGAATGTATGCCTCATGAACATGTAGAACACCTAAAATTTATGTGCTGTGTGCATAGATAGGAAACGTCTGTTCTAGGGGCTCTTGCAGTAAAATTCCAGTCAGAAATAATGATGTGACAAGAAATATGCTCGCGTTACATTTGTCTGCAAGCAGAGAGCTAATAGCTCGTATGTTCCTAATTCAGATAAGTACCAGGCAGACATGTCAGTGATTTTGTATATTTTAGACATGTCTCATGTGTGCTGGAGCTTCAGACAGAAGCAGAGTGTCAGTCATACCATGACTGGAAGGTGCAGTACCTGTTATGCTTCTTGTCTTTATGACCTTTAGTTTGTAGATTCAGTCCTCTGATGAGTTAAATTTTGAGGGGCTTAAAAATAATCTCAGTGTGATTTATTTTTCCCTATTGGTTTATGTGCATTATGCAGAACTTCAGTTTGTGGTATTTCCCTAAATACAGAAATACAAATTTCGCCCTATCACATTTTTTGCACATGGGTCTTTTCTTCTCTTGTTTTTTACATCTGATACGTGGCACTGCCTTTTGGTACTTGTATCTTTGCTTTTGTTTGAGGCATGGTGACAAGGAAGTGCAGTTCCACTACCCAAAGAGAGCTATCTCAACTTTAATGGCTTGCTGCCCCCTTGGGGCTTCTGCAGCATAGGTCATTTTGGTGTTAATTTCATCACCACCTCAAGATGAAGTTCAGATAATTGTGGACATGTTTCCATTTGTATCATGAATGGAACCTGTTCCCTAAGGACATCTATGTCCATAAAACGCAATCAGGAATTTTTTGCACTTTTCTGCAGATTTTCTGTCCTGAAGAAGTAAACCTGATTTGTATATTGATCTTGCCTCCAGCTCCCATTTTATGATGGTGATCATTGACACAGGCAGGCCTGGACATATGACACCATACATAAAGTTCTTTTATCACGCTTTGTAGGCTGTGTTTTATTTCCAGTTCCATGTTTCTGTATCACTGTATCACTATTTCTCAATATTTTTTATGTCTTTGGCTATAACTTTACTGTTAGGTTTGACATTTTCACAAGGGACTGTTTTTCTAGTTACAAGAACAGATTTAGCTGAGAGCTTGTGCAGCAGTGTCAGTATAGACTTTATTGCTTGTATTGGCACAGCAGTAGTCTGGTTATTAACAAATCAGAGATTCCAGAACATGTTTTATATTTCTTTACCTATATCACTGTGTATAATAAAATCTAGAATGAATATTGATTCCACACCACACAGAAGTAAGTTGATGCCACATAGATGCCTTTTTAAAGGACCGTACTATATGAAAACGAGATGTCCCTCCTTGGATGGTGTACACTCATTAAGTCAAACAGGTTCTTGAAAGGCTATATTATTGCCTTGAACATTTTCTTTTGCATGCCAAATTTTTTTGTATAGTTTATCATTGTACCTGAAAAGTGTAACATTCTTTTGTGGTAAAAGGAAGCTTTCCTGTGACATCGTCTTACTGAACGACAGTGTTTCTTTCAGAGAGTCAGTGGTTTCATACTGTTCTTGCACCAAGACATCAACATGTATGCAGCAAGCAACATGTATTTTATCTATCTCATATTAATTGATATGGTAATTTGACTGTGTTCTGTTATCTCAGTTGGTACTAAAAATGGGAGTATGACATTTTGTTTCATTGTATACAAGTAGTGATATTCCCTTTATTACTGTACCAGAATAGTTAATTTCTTTAGAATCTTGAAATGTAACCTCAATACTTATGCTCATGTTAGTCAGACAGTCAAGTAACTGTGAGTTGTGACAAAGTTTTCCATGGGATTTCATTTTCACAATAAGCAATACTTTTTTATAAAGGTATATATTCCATCTAAACACAACAACTAATTGTCAGTAAATGACTAAAAATATGTTAATTAGTTACATGACAACATGTTTCAGCTTTATTAAAGCCATCATCAGGCCAATTCATAACACAGACTAGGTACAAGTAATGTGTGCCCTATATGGGATCCCATATGGTTTACATGAGTGATGCAATTAAAATTATACATAGAAGATGTGCCATGAATTGAGATAAAATATAAGAGCGTATAGTAAAATAAAAGTGTCCATATTTATTATCAGTATAGCATGATTTCTAGGCTATAGTGTTCATATATAGATGGATCAAAAATGTATTTATTGAGATACGTAATAATAAATGAATTATAAATCCTGTATAGAACAGGATTAAAATTGTAGAATATTTATGACATAATGTACATAAGGTACTCGTCAGTATCAACACATGGCTAGGTGCAGTGTGTCCATCATTATACTCAAGGTTGCGCAAGTCTCCAAGGTCAAGTTCATAATAGAACTACGCTGTATAAAGCATTGTGTTTTACTTGCTAAAGTCACAGGTTCCATGTTATTTGTTGATTTAGAATATTTCCCAAATTCCCGTACCTCTTATGAAGTCAAGTTCGTAGTATAACTGCACTGTATAAAGCACTGCGTTCCGCATACTCAAGTCACAGGTTTCGATATTATTTAACAACTGTTGATTTAGAATATTTCCCCAATTGCCATACCCCTTATGAAGTTATGTGTAGAGGATTAAGTGTGTAGAAATCTCTGGATCTCAGTTCTAAAAAGATGAGAAGACCATTTCTTGTTCATCGTTATATGTCAGGAGCTCCTGACATCTTCTATGTATAATTTTAATTGCATCACTCATGTAAACCATATGGGATCCCATATAGGGCACACATTACTTGTACCTCATCTGTGTTATGAATTGGACTGATGATGGCTTTAATAAAGCCGAAACATGTTGCCATGTATCTAATTAACATATTTTTAGTCATTTACTGACAGTTAGTTGTTGTGTTTAGATGGAATATATACCTTTATAGTTTGTAACACAACAGGATGGCTCCCATCAAACAAATACTTTCTTACGTTCACAAGCAACCATTGTTACAACAAGGGAGGTTTATTTTGTCACTATTATGTTCATGTTTCTTATTAATAGTAGCAGTATTTCACTGTCACCAGTCAGCGTCAGATTCAAATGCCACTGTTTTGTCTCATTGTCTTTTATCACTAAGTAAGTCTGTACTGTACAGTTTTCTTGTCAGTGATTCTGTTTATGATGTTATATTATCTGCCATTCTCGTAAAGAAATTGTAACAGTGACAGAAGGAATCTGAAATTTTGTGCACACATTCACAGACATATGTGTGAGGCTTCCAGTCTCATCATATAGTGGCACCATCCCCTTCTACAGGCCATCTTCCTTTGGTGACTTTATTCATGAACTGTCATAATATGTGTCTGTCACACAAAGAAAATATAACAGAGCCATAAAAAACTTTCTGCAATCCCAGATGGATGTCAAAACCTACTGGTCCATACCAAAGAAAATATTTCTTGTATGCTTCCATGCTACAGGACATAAAACATGAAAAATATTACTTTGCTGGGATGTGGAAAAAATAGCGTACAGTCATTTAGCATTCAGCGTATATGGTGCAGAAATATACTGGTACATTTGTATTCAACAGAGAGTTAAAAACTACTGTAATGTATATTTGGAACATTCCAAAGACTACAGAACAAATGATCATCTGTGCTTACGAGAGAGTCAAGTGTTCATGCATATCAGAACTTAATGATGATTCACCTCTAGAGGTCTTAGAGACTCTGGCTTAGCCCAGGTGTCAGGTATTTTTACAGTGTTGACTTCCTTGGCCTGATTGTTGTTTTGTTATTGATATAAATTAAATTATTGTTTTTCAAAGAAAATTTACATGATATTGGTACACAGGGGATTAGAAGAATGTAGTAATTTGATTGTTTCTGCAATATTCTCAGAGAAAACTATTGTTTGAAATATTACTACAGTGAGGAAGTAGGAAAAGTTATAATGTGTTTTTATCATTGTTATTAACCATGCCATGCAGTGGTACTCTAATCAAACCTTAATGGTACTCCATGGCTGTTATTTTTCCCAAAATGAATCTATCAGATACAGATCTTAACAGTTAGTTAAGATTAAAGACTTAATGTGCAACAAATTTTCAACAGTCTGCACTGATATTGCTCTGGCATGGTGCACTATGGATGGTTAGAGATACTCCTGATTGGTTAGGTTGTGTAGTGTTTTATTAGCATAATCTGATTGCTAAGTTAAAAGCTCTGTGTGGCTCTCATACGAGGGTTGGGCAAATATGAATTATAATTTGTAAATAGAACAAAAACATTGATTTATTCTCCAAAACTGAAATTGTTACTTTTCAACATAATTTCCCTGGTTTGCGATACACTTACACCAGCGGTCTGGAAGCTTGCGGATGCCGCTCAGAAAGAAGTATTTTGGTTGCCAGTGTAGCCACTCCTGAACATCCAGTATCACTTCCTCATTATTGCGAAACCTTTTTCTGCCCAGATGCTCCTATAGGGGGTCGAAGAGGTGATAGTCCAAGGGAGCAAGGTCCGGACTATATGGAGGATGTGGTAGAATGTTCCATTTCATTTCTGGATGGTGTCCATGGTGCGAGCAGCCATGTGTGGACGGGTGTATCCCGGAGAAATGACACTGATGTTTGTGCCCTTTTTTTCTTGTTCCTGATAGCTGTCTTTACTGGGCCTTTGAGATGTGCCGAGTAATATTCAGCGTTTATTGTTCGACGCTGTGTGAGGAAATCCACATACAGTACACCTTTAGAGTCCCAGAAGATGATGGCCATAACCTTCCCAGCAGAGAATGTGGTTTTCGCTTTTTTGGGTTTCGGAGACCCTGGGTGACGCCACTGCATCGAAGAACATTTGCTCTCGGGCGTGAAGTAATGCACCCACGTCTTGTCCGTTGTCACAGTAGAATCCAAAAAAAAAAAGTCCCCTTCCTGCTTGTACTGCGACAACAATGTTTGTGCCACTTGCAGCCGTGTACTCTTGTGTTCGTCTGTCAATAAACGCGGTATCCATCGGGCGCAAACTTTCAAGTATTGAAGGTATTGTTTGATGAATGTTTTCACACTACCATCACTGATGTTCAGTATTCTGGACAACTCGCGGACAGTTATTCGCCTTTTCTCCCGAATGAGTGCATCAACGCGGTCACTGTTCTCGCCTGTTATGGAAGTCCTTGGCCGGCGCTCATCAGGTTCATTCCCCACCTTTTCCCATCCTTTTTTAAGCGCACTGCTCCACTTACAGACAATAACATTTGACAGTGTGTTCTCACCATACTGCCTCTTCAATCTTGAACAGATTTTCGATGGTTTACAACCTTCTTTCATCAGGAATTTTATTATAATGTGCTGTTCCACGCTAACGTGTACCTTTGCTCGCTCATCTTCCCCACAACTATGAACAAATTATAATTCATATTTGCCCACGCCTCGTAATGTTTTTCAGTCACATGGATGCTCTAGTTTTCCAGATATTAGATCATTATACCTTGTGTGTATCTTAATGTACCTAGCAGCCTCATGGACAGACCTAAGCACTTAATTTGCTACCTGAGATCCTGTCTGGTTTTCCCTGCCATACTTTGTATTCCCTTTTCATCACTACTTGGATGACATGGTGCATTAATCTTAAAAAAGCAAGACACCAAGACATAATTTGCTGTCACCATTTTCACTGTTCACTTACATAAATTTAACCTGTCAATAGTCTTTCTTGATGAACGTGTGCATAATGAATGCTGAGTATTGGTGCTGGATGCTGCTGGTCAACAGAAGTCAACTGGCAGCACTCAGCACCGATTTTAAGAATGTAATGTGATGGGCCTATGTAAATTTATGGTTAATAGAGCTTTCCAGGCCATGCAATGCCAGTAAACTGGCTTTTACTGTGTTTGGATATTGCTTGTAGATTGTGTAGTTGGTACTCAGTGCACAGTTACCGTTTTTCTCAATGAACATGCGAAGTCATGGCCAAGTATGTTTGCTCAGATATATTACAGCTGACCCATATTCTTGATGTCCTCTTATCGAGGGTTGATGTGAAAAAGAAATCACACTTCAGTTGATTATGGGTTACTTACTCAGTGCATTCCATGGATGCCAGCTAATTTGTGCTAAGTTCTAAACTTCCTGTCCCTGCAGACATCTATATCACTTGCAGTTGAATTGTATGACGTGTACATGGCGTCTTTAGCAGAAGGACTTTCCAGTACAAAATTGTTCTCATTATGTAGATAATGTGGCACGTACTGGAATTTCTTCGCACTATATATGGAGATTGATAACTTTTGATGACTGCTGTTGCATTTTTATGCCTTGTTTGGTTGTATAGAACAAAATGTTTGCATTTAAAAGGCCCTGTCATTACAAATGTTTGATAGATATAATAGGTTACTTTATCTCTGTGTGCGGTATGAAAGAAGCATACTAATATGCAGTCTGTGGATACTTCATATGCTCATAAGTAATCCCATTATTTCAGTGCAGTCTATTAAAAATGGAACTAACAAAATTGCCCATTTCAGTACCACTTTCAGGAGACAGCAGATATATATATATAGGATAAAACAGATTTTGTTTCTGTGGGGAATACCTAAAATGGTGTATAATTTGAGAAACGTTGTTCTTATGGGACCATAAAAAATGCATAAAATTACGGGAAACAAAATGTGAGAATGTAAATTTGGGGTTTGCTGTATTTGAAAAATCTGTTAGTTCCTTATTTGGCTAATGGGAATGTATGTTAATAAACTCACCAGAATTAATATTTTAATTATTTCAGTACAGTTGTTTGTGGAAAAGCTGTGGGTGGAGAATAGGCAGATTCAGTGGTTACAGATCAGTTTTGCTTGGGGAAGTACAGAAAGTAAGGTCTTATGTGTCACGTAGAAAAGTGTTGTTTGTAAAAATACATATTGTTATATTTATGTATTTGTACATGATATTTATGAAGAAGTGCTCATTGTAAAACAAGACAGATAAGATAAACTTCAGGAGCTGGTGTAGTGTAGTCAGTATAGTGACTAGGCTCTAGGCTAGACGTCTGAGTAAGTTGGTTGAATTCCTGGCAGGGACAAGGATTTTCCTCTTGTTCATAATGTCCAGACTGGCTGTATAGCCCATCTAGCCTTCTGTGCAGTTTGTAGTGAGGTTGTTTTCCCCAAAGCAGATGGTGTGACATGGGCCACTTGCCTCCATCTAGTGCTGAGGTTAAGAATGGGTGGAGTTATACCCTCAAATCCCCATCTGCCTTCATGGCATTAACAGGGGCCTGTTTAATGTGAATTATGTTGGTAATATCTAATATCCAGTAAGTTACATAAATGAAGATATGCACTGGTATAATTTGTGTACTGTACTGTTGTTATTTTCACAACTTACAGATCAGCTGTGATTGGTTACCGCCACTATGTTCGGTAACTTTTTAAAATATACAGATAGCTAAATAGTAAAGTTGCTCCTACTTTTTATGTTTAAAAATGGTACAAACACAGTTAATAAGATATTCATATATTAGAAGATGACATACAGCATGGGTGCAGGTGTGGGTGTTGTGTGTGCATGCTGTTTGCACGTGTGTGTGTTTTGGGCATGATCACTTTTTTATATGTTAAGATATATTCATAAATATAAATTATGTGGCATGCTTTAAGATTTTCTACATTTATTTCACCTGTTTCAGTAGTTTGACATATGCCTAAGTACTGATAAATTTTACATTCACTGTTCGATTTTATATTTTTTTACAAAAGCTGTAAACAATTAAGAACTCTATACCATGTCCCATTATAAAATCTGTATGTAAAGAATCACAGTATGTTGTTGAGCTTGGTAGTATAAAATAATAAATATTTAACTGTATTTTGTATTGAAACTTATTAAATACCAGTGTACATACAATATTCAGATTTGAGACGAGTTAATAATTTAAATCTTTTTTTTTATATGGCTGTCATAATGAACAAGAACTTTCAATATGAAATCAGCACATTTTTTAGCCGAAGCTGAAGAGCAGTACCATGCAGTCTTCATGGATGATTAGTCATGTCAATGTGAAAGGAATTTAGGATATTTTGGAGAATGTCTGTTCCTCCATTTTCTGTTATTCAACAGTGGGTGAACTCTGCATATATAATTTTTAGTGTTTTTGTATGGCTGCAATTTTGAATGGACAGGTTATTGTAAAGGAGTGTGATTACTAATTTGGAAGCCAATACCTCCTTGATGGTGGGAAAAACAGAACCTGAGAAATATCACCATATCTGATACTGTTGGTTGTCATGTATAAATGTAGGCTTTCATAGGGAAGAAAAATTATGTCCCTAGAGCACTGGTCTGAAAATCAACAAATGGTTACTTGATATATACTGATGTGCATTATGACAGTAATATGACCTATGCAGCTACCTGAATTCACATCTCCATGAAGATCTTAAGACATGAACATACATATCCACAAAAAATATATTAATGTAGTTGCTATTTCCAGTGAATTTATTATAGGTATTTTAATTAGCTGTCTTGAGGCTGACACTTCATATATAATGTAGATCATTAGGTAATGTGTAGTGCCAATATTGTAAATTAGGGATAGCACATTTTTATAGATTTGATTCCATTACTTTGAATATACATGTGTATAAAATATGAAATCTCTTAACGTTATTCTGTTACTGTTACTGTACATAAATCTGTGATGTTCAATAATATATACCATCTTTTAATTTGTTACTGAGAGCTGGGGTAGTGTAGTCAGTGTAGTGACTAGGTTATAGGCTGGGTGATTTGGGGTTCAATTCCAGGCAGAGGCAGGAGATTTTTCTCTTCTCCAAAACATCCAGACCAGCTCTTGGATCCACCCAACCTCCTATTCAATAGGTGTGGGGACCTGTTTGTACAGAGGTAAGTGGCTGGGGCATAAGGTGAATGACACACCTCTATCTAGTGCCAAGGTTAAGAATGAGTGGAGCTATACCACAGCATTCCTATGCCTGCATGGTGCATGCAGGGACAACCATACATTTATATAAAATTCATAATTATTTTTAATTTTACAGTGACATATTTATATTCCTTTCATATCCTTTGTGGATGCTTACAGCTGCATGCCATGTATTGCTGTAGTATGAGTGATGTAGGTGCTGCTTCGTTAGCTATAGTTTTATTTTAGCTTTTATTAAGCAACATATTTTGTAAGTTAAATTATAATCTATGCATATACCATTAAGCATTATTATTATTATTATTATTA
>JGI24700J35501_10930652_pt1 | contig 17659 bp, 8 predicted proteins | sample TergutTh196P1_FD_35501 | JGI IMG/M metagenome (IMG submission 35501)
TTTGGACCCAGGAAGTTCCATAATATTTCGCCAAAGCTACTTCGTGTTTTATAAATTCATATAAAATATAAGTTTTCTTTAAATAACGTATATAAGATAAATGTGGGAACAAAATAAATGACGTATGTGTCTATGTTGTATTGTATTTCATGATCAGCAGCTCTGTAAGGTTCATCACTAACTGAACGTGTACATACAAGTTACTGTTCCTGTCAAGTGCTTAACTTTGTGAGTTCCCACAGTGATGCTTTTAGGGATAAACGTTCCACAATTGTAACTTCGTGTCGACTGTTATTCAGCGATGTTTAGATGACATTGTTAATGCGTCGTCGAAGTAAGGGAAAATTAAATCTCCTATTTTGTAATATTTTAATTTGAGTTCCTCAGTTTCCTTAATAGTTTTGTGATTTAATGTGGTTTTGTAGTTCAGAATGACTATTCTAGTCTTTACCTAATTTGTTAGGTGTTAAGAAACATAAACTATAAATTATAAACTATAAACTTGCCCACACAAAGTTGCTGAATACGTCATCAATTTGTCATTAATAATGACAAACTGATAATTCATTAATGACCCCTTATTAAGTCTCTGAATTTCGTCCTTACAAAATATCTGTGTTATTTCATCATTCTAAGAACAAACGCCTATCATTAACCTGTACAGAATTAAACAGCTTTTCTTGATTTTAGTTGCTTTTAGGCAAAAATTAAATTTTTATTTATTATTCGGATAAATTTCAGGCTTCTAATATTTCAGATTTCTTTAGTCTTTTGTTACCTGAAAGGACTGTAGAATACTCTTTTCGTAAATATTAACTTCAGGAGGACCTAACCGAGAATTCAATTTTGTCCAGATAACTTATTCAGAAGTTTGTTATGAATTAAGAGCGATGAGTGAATTCTCAGAACTGAACGTTCCACCATTTCAAGAGCAAAGAGCTGAAGAAGAAGAATTAGAACAAAAGTATGAGTGCAGTAGAAGAAACTACATTTACTAAAGTGGGAGATGGAAATGAAGAATATAGAATAGAACCCAATTATTCCTCTCTCGTGCTTCTGATAAGAGCAGTCTGGAGGTTAAGCAGGTGTTTGGAAAGGAAGAAGGTAAAGTGAGGGAAAGTTGAAATTTTCAGTAGAGAGTAACGGAAAGAATTTGAGCACTGACGACGAATTTTCATTTTTGAACTCTTTAAATTCTTTACTGCATAAAGAAGAAATTTTAATAATTATAAGATGGCTGCTTTGGGAGGAAATGTTAAATTGTTTTATGGAGAGGTTGCATAAGAATCGTGTAGTGCTGCAATGTTGGTTTGGTTACAAACTGAGGATCTTGTCTAGGCTAGAGGAAAACTACTGAAAACACTGAACGAATTTGATCCACACTGTCATCAACACAAAGTACACGAATTCAGTCTTTATGTGGCAGAAATAAATTTCAATCTTTCCCGCAATGGCTAACCAGTTGTTAAAATTTACAGACTTAACTAATACTTGATATGGAAATTTTAAGGAACTCATTCATGCCATATATTGGTAAAAGTAAATAACACATAATATATAAATATCGCTGGTATATTTACCGTTAGTTATTTGTTCGTAGTTTATGTTGCAATATCTGTTGTGTTTCCTGAAATATCATAAGTTTTCAGAGTGCTGTAATAATGTGATTTAAGCCATGGCAAGATTTTCAAGAATTATAAATCCATAAGCGAAAATTCTCATCACAATAAAATTAACATCTATACAGTAACTCAGATTAGACGGTTGCCCCTTCCTTTGAAATGGCTGTGCCCCTACGTGCTACTAATGTACATTAAAACAAATTTAATTTTCAAAAAAACTGTTTCTTTCTAAATGTATTTTGACTACCGAAATCCAGAAATTTTAATGCTGCAGTAAAACTCATTTTTCCCCAGGCACACATGCAGGTAATCAAAGTATCAAATTATGCAACTCGAAATAAAAGCCTAATATTACATTTTATCTATATATAATATTTAACACACAATTAAAATTTCCTCATATATTTTTCGAATAAAATTGTTTGCCGAAGAATAACGAAGGACGAGTCACGACAAAAATACAGCAAACATAGAAGCAAGTGATAGATCTAGAGCAACATTTCCTGCAGCTTTAGTGTCCAAAGCAATTGCTCTCTTGCGATTTCAAACACTCCAAACAAATATAATGGAAAATAAACACCTTCCACAGAAGAGCTTTTTGTTCAATATCGGGATCCTTCCACAAACGCCCATGTCTCCAGGGGGGCCGCCACCCACCATATAAAAAAACGTTTAAAGGGAAAATTTATACACGAATTTTTCATATTTCCTCCTCACATAAATATCAGGCTTTGAATTATGGTAAAATAGAGATAATTAAATTTATTGCAATTCTTTGCATTGCATTTGATTACAATTTTATCTTTAAAATTGCCATTCATACGAACACAGACAAAGAATATATTGAGTAGTCCAATAACAAAATTGTCAGTAAAGAGTGTTAAAAATATTTTGGAAAAATATTTACACAGACATGCATTTTAATACACAACTTGTTAAGTATTTCCTAATAACTAATAACTAAGAAATAATTAATTATTTGTTAATAACTAAGAAATAATTATTTGCTAATAACTAAGAAATAATGAATTATTTGCTAATAACTAAGAAATAATTACCACATCAATGATTAATACTGTGGTGTGTCCTCTTACCTGCTCTAGGTGTCCTAGAATTTGCCGCTATGGCACAGTTCACTTCCGTGACTACTACAGCACTCCTTGAGGAATATCAGCTACTCGGTGGGGAATCCAATTGTCACTTTGTGTAACATGAGTTTCGATTATCTGTCACGTTAAAATAAACAAGAAAAAGTAAGCAAAGAATTGGCATAATATATATATATATGTAGGTGACCCACACAAAAATTCTGTGCTTAGCTCATGAGCGATAGTCATAAAGCTAGTTTTCCTTATTTTGGTCCTCCTTTCGTATAACAGCATTATTACAAATTGACAGTTTGTTCCTGGTACTGCATGTCTTGACAGAAGAGTACATATCTATCACGCAAATCGAGGAAAAGAAAATACTGACAGTGTTTACGTTTTTGCAAATTTTATTGAGTAAAACAAAACAGGTAGTGAGAAAATTCTGTAAATATGTTTAGATTTTTAAAAAAATATGTATCACAAAGGATTTTCTTCACGAAAATGCTCGCCCCTCCCCCCCGCTCTTCAAGGAAGGAAGTTTTACTGAAAAAACTTCTGATGGGGAGGTTGCTGAGCCACCCCAGTCATCATATTTTGACTTGTCTTTACTGCAGTGCTGTCTCCGTACTACTACGAAACTCGTAAAATCGGTCCCTGCAAGTCTAGCTGTTTTACGTTTGTGTTGTCTGGTTTACGTGTACAAACACAAAGAGACTCTCAAATTTTTGCATTGCTTTTTATTTGAAAGACCAAACCTAAACTTGAAAATAATGTACGAAGTACCAATACATCATTACGTATGGCGTATTCGATATCGCTATTATTTCCAAAGTTAAGGCCGTACCGCACAAGAAACAGAAAATGTATTAAAATGTAAAAACTCTAAATTCTGTTCACAATGTACGATAGTGTTAACTGTGATAACCAGGAAAGTCACCTGTTATTTCTGTGTACAACGTTAAATGGAAAGTTTTGGTAAGCAGAGGTTGAGGGCTTTGAATTAGGAACTATATCCTAAATGTTGTTCGATTAGTTTCGTCTTATAAAAGGTCGAGATTTTGTCTTGGCGACGGTTTGAAACAAAGAAGGAGAATACTTATATATGTATATATATATATATATATATGTTTCGGGATGTCAGACCTTCGAAAAACTTAATTACGAAACATTGATGTAATCCACTAAGTCCCACAGTGCGGTTTTCTGAATCTTCATTCTTACACTCACGTGTGGCTAGATACAATGCTAGACACGTGGATTCCATAAGACAGCCATGCAATATGGTCAGCCCACAAAGTGCACGGTTCTGTTAACGTCCTTACAAAGCTAAGATAGCTACTGTCCTAATTTTGATCCAAGAATTAGATTTAATTTTGTAAAAAATGCAGTTCCATAAATCAAAGCGATCAATAAAATATTTTTTAAAGTTTCATTTTAAAAAATTCAAGATTGATAAATAAAATGTAATATATTTCCTTTTAAAAGGTTTTACCATTGTGTATCACAAATAAACTCATTAACTTCTATGGGTTTCTATTGCATACTTTATTAAAATTAATATCATATATAATAAATGTAATAAATATAATGTAATACAATGCAATATATTATAATGTAATACAAAGTGTCGGGGATGGGATCGTACATCGGCTTCAGTCTTCCTGCTCTAATATGGAGATACTACATAATTATGTACATTGTTCTTTAACACAAAATTTTAAACACGGAGTGTTCCATAATTTTAGCTTAGTTTGTGCTTAGAGGGCAATGTAAATATTTAAACAGTAATAAAATATTATTTTGGAAGCAACTCTGAAGACGAGAGCTAATCCTGGTCCAGTAAAGTAACTTAAGTCAATTGTTTTAATTCTATTGCCTTAAAAACGGGAAAAGCGCGTAAATTAATGAGTAAGATGTCTTGTACGACCGTCAATATTTTTATGTTTTGCCCATATTTTACGGCCCCCAATTTACCAACATATATGTTTATATTTTTGCTTCCTTATAAACGAGAACGCTACATTGTATCTTTTTCTTCCCCAATCGTTTTAAGGGGTTTAATATTGTGTTTAGAATGTTTTTAAGTACGTGGGTTGTAGTTTGGGGTGTAATATTTACAGCATTTTCCTGCTTCCTATTACACACTCAACATTGGACATGCAAACACATTCTGAAGTTTACTTCAAATTCTTGCTAATATGTACGGCATCAAGACTATTCCAAAGTCGTGCTAGTAATGCTATAGAGTTTCTTGACGTAATTAGATTCAGAGTTCCCATTCCTGTTAATTGTAGGAATAGAGGACAATTTCTTAACAAAAATACTCGGAATCTTCTCTGTTATTGGTTACTGCACATACCGTATGTTCTAACACAAACTCTCTGTTTTTCCACATCGTTTGCATGCTCCATGGGATTTTTACAAAATTCCTGCTTGTTTCCGTATAAAACAGTAACAGTTTGATCTTTCTAATGCAAGTATTGTATGTTTTCTGAGAGGTTTGAAGTGCATATAAACAATGTATATTAATTACAGCTATAGTTTTACCTGCTTCAGTCTATATCGCACGTCGATAAGGAAGGGAACGAAGTCCGGAGTGAATAAGACACGTCTTTGCCCCTACTAATGTATGTTTATACAAACAAACAAAAATTAATTTTAAAAATATTTTATAATGCTTTAACCTATAAACCACATTTTCTTTTTTTGCAGGATCATCGTAACTTCTCCTTAACTTTAAGGTAAGTTAAATAATGTCTAAACAAGAATTCTGCTTCTTCGATCAGTCAATCGTTTAGTTAATTAGCTAATTTTCATGCCCTTCTTTTAAACAAGTTTGCAATCTTCTTTTTTTTTTGAATATATAAATTTAGAAATACATGAAAATTAATTTATTTTATGTACTATTTCACCAGTTTTGGTTTTGTAACATTTTAATATGTTTAGTGCATTTCCACATCAGTTTGTCGCTCTGCAGTGTTGTCTATTATTTTTCATGTTGTAATTTCCACCAAATCGAACACAAACTTTACATGAATTCGACCCGCCAGTTTTAACCTCGTTCATTTTCTCTTAAACATTTGCATTATCTTAATTCAAAGTAAAATTATGAGCAGAAAATAAAAAGTTCATTCAACGCACAACTGTGTCGAAACCAACTCAGACTTTCATAAGCAGAAAACAAATATAGACGTGGCGAAAAGTAAATGATTAACAAAGCACCTTAAGGAATTTTAATTCACAAAACTGTATTAGTTTGTGTATCAGGAGACTGATAGAGGCACGAGACTTTCCCTTCATAAGGATCATAATTTAGCAGAAAGGAAATACCAAACGATTAGTATGGTTCAGATATGTCTGTCAAGATCAGGAGGAATTACAGAGAAGAGAAAATTATCCCAACATTGAGAGATGATTACGTTTTACCAATCTAATTATCTAAATAATGCAACAGAAGTAGGACTTGTGAATACGTCGAAAGACAATAAGGAGAAAACGCAACGGAGAGAAAGATTTGAGAAGCAGAGGAAAATTGGAGAATTCGGGAAAACCATGGCGAGATTCTTGAAAAAGATTTGTGGTAATAATGATAAAGGTAACTGGGAGATAAAAGGAACTTGGTAAGTGCCACAATAGAAATACTGACCAAATAATATTTCGATGGGAAAGTAACAGCCCTTTGGTCTATTTCTCGAGGGTGACATAGTTGTTATAAATTATTGTAAATACATGACGATTCGCGAGGTTCTGTCAAAGGGCTTCTGGATTCTACCACCTTGTAATTGATATAAAATTTTCTTACATACTGTACGTTAAGGAGAAAGCAATTTCAGGACCATCTGTTTTGGATTTCGAGACGGAAGGTTATTCTTACATGTCATTACATGTATGCCGATGTGCACAGCGACACCCACATAACATTATTTTATCTGTTACAGAAATAACATTTAACAATTTTGTTTTTTAAATATTAAGGCAAGTTTAATTTATCAAATAACATGTTTTTAAATATTTATGGTATTTGCATCCGTGCATTACCTGTTAAGATTCAATATACCAAAATATACCAAAAAATTCACCTTACTGCTATATAAAGTTTTACAACTGAAACTCCATGACTAAGACATGTTTCGAACCTTTTTTTGTTGTTGTGAGTCATACATAGGAGTGGAGTACAGTACTGTAATCATTCACGTCTACGCAGCAGCTTGTGTGCCTGATATCGGAACTTACACGCGATTACAGTACTGTACGAACATCAAGACAACTAATATTTTTCATAAAATGTTAACATATTATATGCGTTTATACACAAAGTTTTAAACAAATGTTGAGGAACCCTCCCTGAGGATAACCCAAAAAATAGTCGAAACATAAGGAATCCCTAGTGTTTTAATTGCAACACGTTTATAGTGTAATATGGCCATTTGTTTTTATATTCTTGAAAGTTTTAACGCGTTAAATTTTGGAAGTATTAAAATAAATTAATGATGGACAGTAAATTTTTAGCTTCTGTAAGAGCAGGAATTTTTTATTTCAATTGAGAGAAAGTATTAAAACAATCTCTAAAAAATTATTTTTACTGTTACAATACACAAGAATATAAATATACTCCTGAGAGAGCAATGTAACATAATTTCTGATGGCATAATCATTTGCAAAAACAGTAGTTTGTACAGTTGCACTAAAACATGAGCACTTACTAACATTTAATTCAGAACGGTGCGTAATTCTCAATTCCTACCCAAAATTGGATTAAATTTAAAAAATAGTTGTACATCTGTCTGTTGTTTCTAAGGAAGGAATAGAGGTTTTGCAAAAACTTTGCTGAGAATGTTATGTGTATAGCAGAGTGATGTAATGAGGAAATGTAGGAGAATCCCGCTATTTATATCACACCTAGTATCATGTCATGAATATATTTTGGGAAACTCGTGCATTGGGCGTGAGAGAATTTTTGCCTAGGAGCAGGTGTAAAAAGGTGACATTTCACAATAAAATTAAAATTCTTATTAAAGTAAGGGAATGAAAGAATGAATTGTAAATATTTAGGTTAAAATAGAGAATATTGGCAATAATGAACACAAGTTTCGTAAGAGGGCACTGGTAAGGAAGGGCGCAGTTTTAAACGTAGCAGAAATACCTCTACTCCAAGATTTAGTTGTTTATGTGTACTAACCACGTATCAATTTGCCAATAAACATTGTTTTCTTTGGTGTTCTTGAGATCCGTTTTGTGTCTGTCTGTCTGTCTGTCTGTGCTGTACCCCGACTGCCGAATGGCTGCACAGAACTGTCTGTCTGTCTGTCTGAGTTGTACCGCGAATATCGACTGGCTGCATAGAACTCTCTGTCTGTCTGTGCTGTACCCCGACTGCCGAATGGCTGCACAGAACTGTCTGTCTGTCTGTCTGTGTTGTACCGCGAGTATCGACTGAATGCATAGAACTGTCTGTCTGTCTGTCTGTCTGTGCTGTACCCCGACTGCCGAATGGCTGCACAGAACTGTCTGTCTGTCTGTCTGTGTTGTACCGCGACTGTCGACTGGCTACAAAGAACTGTCTGTCTGTCTGCCTGTCTGTGCTGTACCCCGACTTCCGAATGGCTGCGCAGAACTGTCTGTCTGTCTGTGTTGTACCGCGACTGCCGAATGGCTGCACAGAACTGTCTGCCTGTCTGTGCTGTACCCCGACTGTCGACTGGCTGCACAGAAATGTCTGTCTCTCTGTGCTGTACCCCACTGTCGACTGGCTGCACAGAAATGTCTGCCTGTCTGTGCTGTACTCCGACTGTCGACTGACTGCACAGAACTACATACTTCATTGGTAGACAAAAACTGCACACAGAAAATCCATTCTAAAGAACAATTTAAGATTTCATCCAGCACAAGTTTTATTAAACAAAAGTTAAATTTATGAGTTCGATTTACAAAAGTACTGCGCTCAACATTCTGTTTCCGAAAGACTAAATGACTCTCTTAAGTTATGCACTGCCTGTGACATGAGTTACGTCTAGCTTTGTGAGTTCACTAAGTGTGAATATTAGACAAATGTTTTGTAAATTTAATTTCACACTGAATAAAGCAATAATGTTATAAATAATAGCACTATATTATTAAAATGTTCTTTACTTCAAATCATATACGTTGCTTTGACTCGCCAAAGTTTCCTACAGGAATTTCCATGGAAATCATCACTGACAATAAAAGACGCTCAGTGTTATGATAGTATATCATTGTATTAGTTACGGGTTTCTGCATGTCCAGAAAAACGGTAGAATATTAAGATATAAATGCACGGCGAAATTTAATGTTCTCACAGCCGTGTACATGACGACTTGTGTCTCCTGTAATTGTACATTACAACTGTACATAAAGTGTGCTTGCAACAGCTAACAACGTTTCGAAGGCCCTAGCATTGTTCATAAAATTAACAAATATTTATCAGCAGCCACAGCCTTAGGTCTTAGGGTGTTTTAAACTTTAGAGAGGAGCCCGGCCTTGAAAGTGTTAATGTGGATGATTTAGGAAGTGTTTTTGTAAAGATAATCTATAAGTAACATGTTTTTATGTGCTAAAATTGATTGCACATTTGTTGGGGCTAATAAATACGAGTAAATGCTGTAAAATGTGAAAATTTGTTCTTGTTTTGTACGTTAGGGAATGAAGCTGGAGCAGCTCAATTCTTGTAGTGGTTAGGCTATGGACTGGAGGAAGGGGGAATAGTATTTTGCTTCTCGCTATGGGACTAGAAATTTTGTTTACTTACTCCATCAAGTGTAGTCCTTCATGAAAATGTCACCGGTTCTCAGCTAGTCAAGAAATTCACCGCATTTTACGGAAACCGAATGTCCATTACCTCATTCACAAGTGCCTTACATCTTTCCCTTTCCTGAACCAGATAAAACAAATAACAGTCCAGCTCTCAGGCCTTTGTGAACAGTTCGTAACTTGATACGGTTTTACGGTGAGGATTTATTAGTACTTCGTCCAACAACCAAGCTAGAGGACCACCCCTTGTCGGCTGTCCGCGACTGTTTATTCAATATATTCACAGCTACCTTCTATATAGGAGACCGTTCCTCTATCCGCAACCTGAGGACGCGGGAGGCCGTGGTGACATACAATTATCATGGCTATTAATTTTTACCATATCAAAGAATTTCGAAGAGCTTCTGGAGCAAACCAACCCTTTTATAAAATGTGTAGATTGCACTGCTTCTAGGCGCGTTCGCAAAACTGCGGAAAAAGACTATTAGCTTGGCCGTAGCTCTGTCTCTATGTTTGTCCGTTCGTTCACACGGAACGACTGAGCTTCCACTGGACGGAATTTCATAAAACTTGAAATGTGAGTACTTTTTGAAAATCTGTCGAGAAAATTTTAGTTTCATTAAAATCTGACTACAGCAGCGGGTCTTTTACATGAAGTAGTTTGCACCTTTAGGACAATACCTCTGAATTCTTGTTAGAGTAGGAAAATGTTCAACAAACCTTCAAAGGAAAGTCAAAACACATATTTTTTGTTCAAAAACTCTTCCCGAAAATCGTGCCATTTATGAGATAATGTGGAAAACTTTGTTAGAGCCGGAGAGTCCGTAGATGATATAATACGGTGTTTGCGCTTTGTATGCTGGATAATTAAGGATGCAAACACACACTGAGAATATGTAATATTATTTATTTTCCACGGTGACAATGGTTACGCGAACGCACTTCAATGTTACATTTATACGTGTGTTACCTCTCTTTTTCTTCAAAGAAAAAGACTGGGCATTCCACTGGTCATTCTCGCACCACTACATTCGATAAAACGAATCCGTTGATCCACACCTCCAATCCCAAATGTGATTGGGCTTGCAAAGGAAAGACTTTAACTTCACCTTTCCTCAAGGCTCATTTCTTTGGTATAACTCTGTACTTAACGTAATCGAACATGACATACTGTTGTTCACTGTAATGACCATTGTTAGGATAGCGAGGAAATGACATTTCCACAATAGACAGTAGATTTATGTCTTAAACATAGTTGTCACAGATTGGAGGATTCCTATTTCTTCACAGTATTAATTTGATTCAATTTAAATCGCAATATTTAAATTTTTATGTATAGCCTAATGTAGCTAATTTAGTAAATATTGATTACAAATTATTTAGAGTGTCCCATTTAATATCTAAAGCAATAATCGAGAGACTAACAAAATATGCACTGTGTTTTAAGCCCTTAAATTTTAGAAGCAATCTGAATTTTATACAAAATCCCAGTTCTTACTCTAGAGCGCGCTGTCTGCTTTATGAAGACATTTGTTCAATGTTATTTGGTGAAATTCATTCATGGTCTACTCTGTGTTGCAGCAGTTCCATGGCCTCGCCCAAAGCGAGTTCTGCATAGACTGCGATCTAGTGCTTCCACTTTCAAATCCAAGTATTTTCTCTTTTCCTTAAGGTCACCCATTAGCTGCTTAGTTCTTCTTCCTCCTCTTCTCGTCCCTTTTATCTTCCCTTGAGTGGCGTCTTTTATAAGGCAGTTTCTTAGCGAGATATCACCAACGAAGGTAGTCTTTTTTCGGTTTCTGTTAATTTAGTAAAATCTGTATTCATTGTGAGAATTACACGAAATATATATATATATCCTACATACATACATATATTTATACATGCATACACATATACATATATATATATATATACACACACATAATACGTTCATACATACATATATACAAATACACACGCATGCATGCTTACATATATACGTACGTACATACATAAATATATACATACATAAATGCATACACATATACATACATACATATATACATACATACATGCATACACATATACATACATACATATATACGTACATACATGCATACATATATACATACATAATACATTCATACATGCATACATATATACATACATACACACACACACACACACATGTGTACTGACCAGGAGAAAATATGCTGTAACAAGTGTTGCCGTATCTTCGCTAGTAAGTCTGTCCTTCTTGTCACAGCCAGTTTCCCTACTCTTACACGTAACGACCAACACGAGCTTTCTTCACGCAGTATAAGTTGAAATGGGATTGTATGAACAGTAGTTATTTGAAAAAGTATATAGGACTACATAGCCTACCATTGAGTGAATGGCCGAAATGTGTGACACATATGTTACTTAATCTCTATATGACTTTAATATTTATTTAAAATATATTCTTTGTTAGTATCTAATGGAATAAATATATGTGTGGTAAACTAAATTTATTTTATCATTTATTCATTTTACGTGGAGCGAAAAATAACGTTACGCCTATTGGAGAATACAGTCAAGAGCAAGACAGTACCTTACAAGAACAGAGTGACATAGACAGTTCCAAACTATGTGGGCCTACACTGCAACTGTGAGTTTGTCCTATAGAGGCAGACAAAAAATTAAAAAAAAATCGAGGACGGATATGTGCTTATATTCCCTATTTTATGTATTCCTTATTAATGGAGTAGGGATAGGAGAAACGAAGTGATTAGTTGGTGCCAACATTTCACAGTTCACCAACAGATACGTAAAAAGTAACAGGAATTGTAGCTTACGAAATATGTGGACAGAGACTAGGATAAGCTTGTCACAAGCTCCAGATCTGCAGACGCTAGTAGGAAGGTATAATTAGCAAAATTGAATATTGTTAGTCCGAGTTCCTGTTTCACATATATGTGGCGATCGCGGTCGTAGTGGTTGGAGAGTTTCCAAACGGTTTTCCTCGTCAATGAAAGTTTCTGCCGTCGTAGTCAGCCCGATCGTGCACTTGTGTTGCAAACCTCACCGCACCTCTGCTTCTGAGGCCCGTCACATGCCACATACCCTCAAAACCACTTTGTTAAAAAAAATTACGAGCTAATGCATTCAATTTCTTTTTCAGCCATGTATTGGATTATAAGTTTAATTCTGTCTTCAGTCATAATCGAATAATCTTCTCTTGGATCGTGTGGAATACGATAAAACAATTACTAATTCTTTATACTGCCCTATATATGATCTTCATCATAAAATTTGTCCTTTGCAGCATTAGGATTTATAGTAACTTTCATGGATGTTTGTCACGATAATTCTTGCTTCCTTTGAATATTTACCAGGATTTCTTTTTTTTTTTCCTTTTGGTTGACATTTAAATTGAAGTAATATAAAGACAATTAAAAAAATACTAACATCAAAACCTTCAGCTCTCTTAGTAGTCTTACTGTTGCTTTTATTAAGCAGGTTCTACAAAATCCCCATTTTAGGGCTTCATCCTTAATCATTCAAGTAAATATTAATAGAGTTTTTCAGTGTGAGAGGACAGATTCTTTCACATCCTGTATAATTTTGCGTTTACTGACCTTTCTCAATATATATTGTGACTTACTAATAGTGTCATTAAACAAAAAAAGAAATATTTAGCCTCAATTTTTAATTTACAGATAACAATTTACATATATCAATTTACATGTATCAATTTACACCTATCAATTTAAACATATCAATTTACACATATCAATTTACACATATCAATTAACCTTTTCATAAAACTCGAATTCATTATATTTCAACGGTATTAACAAATTCAGTAAAAACTCTAAATAATGCGTTCCTTCTACATGAATTACCGTACCGTTTTACTCCAAATAAGTGTCCTTAATTTACCTGCATTGATATGAAGAAACCATTAAGCTTTGTAATACACAATTACATTTCTTTGATCCACATATCGAAAAGTAAAATTCATGTGACACACAAATCTTCATGTTTCATGACAGTGCAAGTCTGTGTTTTAGCTGTTATTATATAGCAGTCCGGTAGGCCGATTTACCGTTTCTTGAAGGAACATAACACCCTCATCCGTACGGTGGAAATGTTAGAGAATTAATATTGATGAAAAAGTAGTTTGTTCTTCAGATGGAATTAAAGCCACGTAACTAACTAGAATGCTCACAACTCAGAAGTAAAGACATTTCAATACAATTTCTTATGTAACACTATTACTTAATGAATTGTGTGTACTTTTATTAGTAGCAATCAAAAACTTGCTTTAAGCTAAAAATATATTGTGATTTAACTCTCAATTTGTGACTGTTGGTTTTTACAGTAATTTTGGTGACGTCTGTATTTATAGGAAACACCTGAACTTCGAAAAATCTTGAATTTTGAATGATATAATAAAAATTCAAACATCATTTAAGGAAATAAGAAGTCGTACTTAGAGACTTTTAATATAGACTTGTAAATTTTTCTGAGCATAGAAATTTACTATATTAATGGCTAAATTATATTGGCTCATCTTACAAGAAAACAATGCATACAGGGATCACCAATTTTCGATTCGTCCAGACTTCTGAATATTTCAATTCGGGAAATGATTGAAAGATTTTGACAAATTGAATTATGAATTATGCAACTGGAAACCAACATAAAGCCATATGATTTATTTCAGCCCACCTTACTTCCAACATGAAAAAATTGGAATTTAAATTTGCCACTTGGTCTATATGAATATCCTTGAGTATTTCGCCTTTCAAATTTGAAAGGTTTCATTCCAAAAAGCTAATGGAAATATTTTACCATTGGTGTTCTCTCCAAAACCGTACACGGTAATTTATCGTATTCATTAATAAAAACATAGTTCTGATGCATAATTTTGATGTTGAAGCGACTTTCGATTTATATCAATTAAAATCTCCTTTTTTATGATAACGAATGTCAAAAAAACATAAACTTTTCAATGTTTTAATTTTTGGGGCCGTATATAAACATTTCTAGCCCTTGGTTAATGGCATAAACTAAAGGACATTTATTGCCCTGCGACTGGAATTTGGCACGTGGATGTGTCAGGAACACTCTTACACGAATTGCGTAAAATTTTCTCACTAAGTTGATATAAACATATATGATGACAAAAATTTTTATGTTACCATATCAATGTAATACAGCTCGTAAAGAAAATGAAATTTAGGATTTCTTAAGAAGCGTAAAGTTAAGCAACAATTATTACACCAAGTTATATTTTGAATTGCGTAATATCTTCAATCAAATTAACGTTTATGGTTTATTCTCAGAACTTCCTACAAAAGGTAATTATTATAGTATACTACATGAACATTTGAGGTGGGAAAGAAACTAAGGTACTTATGAACAATCTGTGATTATGTTAACCAGTAATGACTGTTATAACGATAGGGATATTAGAAGCAGAGGTCGTGGAATAATCTAATCTAATAAGCTAATCTTATCACAGGGACATTTTCTATAACTTCATGACGCGTAATCTATTCGTATTCTCGCATAAGAATTAGTAATGCCGGTCATACAAAAAACCACGTGTGGAAACCGTGTGTACTACGGAATAGATTTCGGATTTCCAGTCTTGTTCACATTAATAGGGGTTATACTGTATTTACTTCCATGAACTGAATCACGTCAAAATGTGTATATAAAATATTCGTATGTACAGCGTTGCTACATCGGCGGTGATAAAATTCTTGTGCTAAAATTTAACGCATCCTACTTTTTGCAATAAAAATTGAGTGTCAGTTTTACCACTCGGAAGGGCTAGAATTCTTTTCGTAGAGCTCGATAAGTTATTTTGATACATCCTACAACTTTCTCAAATTCGTGCTGTAAATCACAGAATACTGGTTGTTTTCTTCACAGTATCAACAAAATTCATCTTAAAATGACTGCCCTATCAGCGATATCTTCGCTTTTATGGTATGTTACGCAGCGCAATTTGGCAGTTATTTGCCGACATGTTGTACCGAAACGTCGCTAACTGACTACTAATCTACACTGCGTAATATCGCAGAAGAGAGAAATCTAATTTATATCCGGGCTGTAACAGGTGCCCTATAATACTTTTAGGCTGTGTCTTCACCCATGAAAATTCCGCAACATTAAAATGTTTTAGTGTAACAGTTGATTTCTGTCCAGTAGGAAGCTGTGGGTTGGAAGATGATAAAACATGGTTCGATTCCCGAGAGAAGCAAAGGAATTTTCTCCACTCCAAAATGTCCAGGCTGATTCTTGAGCCCATCTAGCTTCATCGAAAGTTGTAGCAACGTTTAGTACATCAGAAGGAACATTAATTAATAGTAAGAACTGAAATTGGATCCAGTCTTGTTCTAAGCACTAACAGCAACCATCTTACAAAAATTCACTTAGGTTTCTTATAGCCATTCTTTGGATGTTGAGTCTCACATTGTGTTTCTAAGCTACAGAACACTTATCGGACATGGTCTATCGTCCTGTTCAGCTGCAGAAAAACTTTGCTTTTGAAAATTGGTTCTGTTTCCACTATCAGGAAAGGCTGCTCAGATGGATTAATTCCATAGAACTGGTCTGTACTTACGGACGGATCTCATTGGTTAAGGTAAATTACTTTCGTAATTTCAGTAATTTTAATGTGAATGTGCAGTTCTTCTCCATTTGCAATTTTTCTCTCTTCAAGAACCCATCGCTCATTCGTGGGTTCCAGTACCTTCTTCATATATTATTAATTCTACGTTAATTACACCTTCTTGTACAGAGACTGCCGAGGAACTTCAAGTATATTTTTTTCACCAATATATGTCTACATGCACTGCCTTTGAATATCTTATATAAAATTTTATAATATTTAACATAAATGTGGGTTTCAGTTTTCTATTTGACCATGCCTTTCTGTCGTTCATAAAAGACAACGGGAAAATATTTTTTCATTTGTCGATTTCATCTAAGGCTTGCAGTGCACAATTGCGTTCATGGGCTAGAATCCAATTTTAGAAGTTGAGAACCAAATCTCTGACCAAAACTTCGCCGAACGTCCAGTTCAATGTTCTGAAAGTCCCGTTATTTTTGCCACTCCTGCACACGATCAGACCAAATTCCACAGCTAATTTTGTTTAATTATATTTCCGTATTTTCATCATTTCCTTCACAAGAATATCCAGACCTCTCAAGTGAACCAATTGTAATGGCCTGCAGTGGATAAAATAAGTATGACAGAAAAAGTAGCTCAGTCAGTACAGTAATCAGGCTGCGGTGTGTAAGAACTTATATTTGTGGTTCAAGTCAGAGTCGAGGTTATTCTCTTGCCTAGATCATCTAGGCTAATCTAGGCACCATCAAAATTCCTACCTAATTTTATTACAGGTTCTTTCACTAGGGCAGTACCGCCAGCTCCAAAAAGTGTTTCGCTCCCATAACAACCTCAAGATTAGGAGAGAGGTGATGTGTAGCCATAGAGGCAAGACAAGACAGAACAGAGGTCTTTCAGTATAGCATTATTTCTTGGAATATGCACTTTTTTCAGTTACAGTCAATACTGAAGGTCTGATTTGTAGGCCGGTTCTGGACGTTACTATTAAAAGGCAATCTTTAGGTTTCTGAAAGGAGCGACATCACACTTTCATGCTATTGAAAGTCAGTGGCCTCAAACTTATTTCTTCTCTCACAGTCACCCTAATTAAGTCTAACCGCCGATATTCACAACAATTTCCAATAGATGTAGCAGCATGACATTCATCAGATCATTAAGGACTGTTTCGAAAGTGGTAGATACGAACATTCTACTTGGCAGTACTTCAGTACCACAAACATATTACTAGTGTACATCTGTCCGTTGAACTAATTGTAATGAAGATTCCCGTAAGTAACATTCAAAAAATTCGTACACTTTTTTAATTTATCATTCAAAAAAGATATTTCGAAGTTAATATATACCAATAAACGCCCTTCCGTTAATTATGCAGTACCAATTCTAATAAGTTTACGGCCAAAATAGCCGAAGAGATTAGAGATATAAATTTAGTTTTAAAATTGTAAAAGGATGTTTCCTGATATCAATAAAATTATGGCTTCTAAAGCGGAATTGTTGGAGGCACAAATGTGCTTTAAGTTTCGGTAAATATATATATATATATATATATATATATATATATATATATA
>JGI24700J35501_10930651_pt1 | contig 17636 bp, 17 predicted proteins | sample TergutTh196P1_FD_35501 | JGI IMG/M metagenome (IMG submission 35501)
AAGTTGCTTTTGTCTACATATATTTCTGAATTAAGACTTTGTTGGAACTTCCTATTTCCTGGATTGACATACATTCCCATATCCATCACCTACCTTAAGATCATACCATTATACTACGCATTGCGTGAACGTTCAAGCTATTTATCAAAAAACACCGGCATTCCTTGCACCAATTAAAAAAGAGCTGACCGCTTATTGCGTCAACGCTCTTTATTCTTCGCTTGTTTTCAACCCTATTTAAGCGGATAAAAACCACTTGGTTCTTCTGATAAGTTAATCATGATGTTTTTCATTTGCGTGTAATGCTCTAAAATGACTTTGTGAGTTTCACGTCCAATTCCTGATGTTTTATAACCACCAAATGGCGCACCTTCAGGCACTTGGTTGTAAGTGTTCACCCAAATACGACCTGCTTCAATGCCACGACTCACACGGATAGCACGGTTAATATCACGTGTCCAAACAGCACCAGAAAGTCCAAATTCTGTATCATTGGCTAGTTTAATCACTTCTTCTTCTGTTGAGAATTTCATGATACAAACAACAGGTCCAAAAATTTCTTCTTGTGCAATGCGCATGTCGTTGGTCACATTGGTTAATAAGGTTGGTTTTAAGAAACAGCCTTTTTCAAGCTCACCTGCTGTTTCTCGTTCTCCACCGAAAGCAACTGTTGCACCTTCTGATTTCCCAATTTCAACATAGTCCAAAATTTTTCCCACTTGACTTGCATTAATTTGACAGCTCATTTGCGTTTCGCCATCCCATGGAACACCTACTTTAACCATGCCTAAACGTTGGATCGCTTCTTCGACAAATTGATCATAAATGGTATCTTGAACAAACACACGACTACCTGCACAACAAACTTGACCTTGGTTAAATAAAATGCCCAATTGGAAACCATCCATCGCCATATCCCATTTGCAGTCATCAAAGAAAATGTTGGCAGCTTTTCCACCTAATTCAAGGGTTGCTGGAATTAATTTTTCAGCTGCTTTAATGCCCACTTCACGTCCCACTTCTGTACTTCCTGTGAAAGCCAGTTTTCTAAAGCCATCATGCTCTAACATATACTGCCCGGATTTGGAGCCAGATCCAGTTATCAAGTTGATCACACCTGGCGGAACAATGCCTTCAATTAAACGCAAGAGTTCTAGCAATGAAAGTGACGTTTCACTCGACGGTTTGATCACCGTACAACATCCCGCTGCTAAGGCTGGTGCTAATTTCCAAGCTGCCATTAAAAATGGGAAATTCCACGGAATAATTTGTCCAACGACACCGATAGGTTCACGTAAAATGAGTGATAACGTGTCTTCACCTAAAATATTCGCACTGCCTTCTTCAGCTAAAATACAGCCGGCAAAATAGCGAAAATGATCTGCTGCTAATGGGATATCTACTGCCATCGTTTCACGAATCGGCTTTCCATTATCCAAACTTTCAACCAGGGCGAGATGTTCCTTATGCGCATCAATGACAGCCGCTATTTTATTTAAAATCTTGGCCCGTTCTTTTGTTGTCACTTCTTTCCATGATTCGAACGCTGTCCATGCACTTTTGACTGCTAAATCGACATCTTCTTTCGTCGCTTGCGCAATGTCAGCCAGTTTCTCCCCTGTTGCTGGTGAGATCACCTGAAGTGTTTCATCGCTCGAAGCGGGTTGCCACTTTCCATTTATATAAAGGTCGTATTTTTCTAAAAAATTAGGTTTTTTCATGATAACTTCCTCCTCAATAGGGTCATTAATCGTTTTCATGACGATTATCCATCATTTTAGCATACGTTTTCACATTTGTCAATCAAAAGCATGCACATTCATTCAAATTTTTACATTTTTACGCATGATAATCAAACTAACAACGCATCGGGTAGGTAGGCTTACGCTTTTATCCCACGCCACAGTTTATGCTTCATGAAGCTGTTTAATGACTTCAACATGTTGTGACATTCAGACGGCTTACGCGTCTGTTTCTAAACCCACTTCAATTTTCGCATGTGAAGTTGACAGTTTAACTTGATGTCTACCGTCTCCAAAAACATCATAATTTCGATCCGTTTCAAATAACTTCGTCTTTGCATGTGAAGTCAACAACTCGAAAGTGGCATGTTCTGGTTTATCTTGAAGGGTAATTTCAATTCTCGCATTGCTTGTCGTCATCTTTACTTGCTGATCAATGATGTGATTGTCAAGCTTAATTTTTCCATTGGTTGTTGTCGCTTCAATATCACCCGTAATCCCTTCAAATTCTAACTTGCCATTGGTTGATTTCACATTGACACAACCTTCGATACGGGTTAGTTCAATCTTACCATTGGTTGTTTTGGCATGCACATGCCCTGTTGAATCTTTCACTTCTATTTTACCATTGCTTGTTTGAAGTGCTAACTCATTCGCTTTCGTTGTATGAATTTCCAACTTACCATTGCTACTTTCTAAATTTAGCTGATCAAGTTCTATGTCCGACACAGCCATTTTCGCATTTGACGTTTTAGCTTGAATCAAATCATAGACTTGTTCTGGTAAGTCAATTTTCAATTCTGCAGATAATTCAATGCTGATCAACCCGCTGATTCTAAATTTCCGTTTGATCTCACGAGATTCGATGTAAAGTGTGTCATTTTCTACTTTCATAGCAAGCACGCCTCTTGTTAAACGAACCCGTGCCGTCGGATAGGTTGTTTTTCTGATGTCCACTTTTTGATTGCGGGCTTTAATCACCACATTTTTGACCCCTGTCATCTCAACAACTTCTTGAATCAACGTTTCGCTTTCTACGGCATTTTCAGGCAATGACGCCAATTCATGTTCAAATGTTTCTGTGATCACTTCCGAAACACTTTCCACGACCGTTCCGACTGTTTCCGTCAACGTATCAACCAAGCTTCCCACTTGATGACCAAAGCCAGTGTGCTCTTGTGCTTCCTTTTGAGCTGCTAAAGCTTCAGCTTGTTCCTCTAAAATTTTAGCTTGAGCCGCCAATTTCTCTTCCAAAGCCTTCGCTTTTTCATCCAACGCTGCCGCTTGCTTATTCAATGCTTCTTCTTGAAGCTTATAAGTGTCACTTTCTTCAAAGAAACCTCCTTCTACCTTATTCTCTAGTATTTCCCGAGCAATATCAGCGGGCATCCCCATCAAAGTCATTACTTCTTCATCTGATTTACCTGCACGCTTCGCAAAAGCAAAATGTTCCTCATAATCCTCTAAAATTTCTTTACGCTCATCTGTATCTAAGCCGCTTAACAGCTGATCTAATTCATTTAAAAAGCCATACTTTGTCATTTTCTATTCCTCCTCTAATAATTGATTAACACCTTTAGCAAAACTCAACCATTGACTTCTCATTTCTTCCAAGTAATCCTTACCCTTTTCCGTTAAACGATAATACTTCCGTGATGGTCCACCTGAGGATTCAACCAAATAAGTTGTAAAGTAAGCTTCTTTTGTCAACCGCCTTAATAACGGGTAAATACTTCCTTCAGATATGTCAATCTGTTGTGATATTTTTTCTGTCAACTCATAGCCATAACAATCCCTTTTACTGACGATGGCTAACACACATAACGCCAATGCACCTTTCTTAAACTGCACATTCATGTTCAACACCTCCCTTTCAATTTTTAATACGCTCTTTGAACAAGTACCTTTCATTAATTAGTAGTGATTAATGCTATTATAGCAGATCCGACTGATTAATGCAAGGTCGTCAGCTATCATTTTTAAACTGGCTCACTTAAAAAACTCCGACCATCGCCGGAGTTTATCATTTTATTTCTCGTAGTTCCCTGTAATAGAAGCGGCCACAGTTACCAATTGGTCACGGTCAAGGGTATTTGAGACCAAGAAGAATTCGACGCCATTACGCTGCCATGTTAAGGTGTTGTCTGTAATGGCGGCCACTGTGCCATTCACCATAACAGGCTCACCTGAAATGATTTCTGGTGCAAAAACGTCACGAACACGTGCTGACTCTTGAATGATGGTAAATTCATGATCACCTGCAAATGTCATAATCACGCGCTCACCTTCATTCGTCGAAATGGTCGTTTTGTCGACAAGGCTTGCCCCTTCTGGGACATAAGTCGGATACAACAAGGCCTCTTCTACATTTGTCACACTGGCAACAACACCATCACCCATCACTTCTTGTGCCAATTCCATAATGGCATCTGCAACAAAGAAATCTTCGCCAATTTCGTGGTTCCATTCAAAAGAGTTAAATTGCATGGTCAAACGTGGCGTCCCCTCGGCATCACGAACTTCAATCAGTAAAGGCGTTAAACCTTTGCGTTCAAAGTGCATTACTTGTTCGACCAATTCTCCATTGGCATGGTAATCAGCACCGATGGTAAACACATATGTCTCATCTAAAGCTTCAAACACTGTCGTTTCAGCATTTAAAATATCTGTTAACAGCGATTGATACAAATACACTTGTGAACTGGTCAAAGGCCATTCACTTTGAAATTTAAATTGTTTGTTCAAAGAAGGGGTTAAAACAAAGACACCTTCATCATTTTTCAAAATCACTTGCTCATTTCCTGTTGCTTCATTTTTCATCGTAACACGGTAGTAGTGAGGCTGTGCAAAACCCACTTCAACAACATAAGTATGAATTTCTCCTTCACTTTCAACTTCCATCACACCTGTTGCTAAATAAGATGTTGATTCCTCTAAATGCGTTGATAAACGTCCGACCACATCAGCTTCTGACATGTCCCGACAACCCGTTAACCCAAAGACTGCAGCAATTGCCACAACAAATAAGAGTGCAGTTGCACTAATCATTCTTTTTTTCATAACTCTTTCACCCCAATATGATTGATATTCAATCCTATGAGATGGCTATGCAAGTTATTCATCATTGTTACAAAAAGAGGACACAAAAACGACAAAAGCTACAGCATAATTTTCCGAATGACTTAATGTCATCATAAAGGTTGCCACACGAGGTTCATCTAAATAAGGGGCACCCGAGACATCGTTTAAAATGGAGAAATCAATAAAGTTCTTACCTTGACATAATGCGGGTGCTGCTTTATAAATGGCTTCTTTAATGGCCCATCTACCAGCTAAGTATTCCAATTGGCGTTTTTCACTTGCAAGTGTCAGATAAACTTCTTTTTCTTTATTGCTTAACACTTTATCGATGAACTTTTCTTTTTTCACCATTGCTTTAATTCGGTTAAATTCCACAATATCAACACCAATGCCTGTCATACAATCACCCACTTTCGTTAATGTCGTTTTTTGTTTTACGATTCTTCTTTATTTTTGATTTATTTTAGGTTATAATAGTTGTCGAGGGGCGGGGAGACTACTAGAATGGAGTATTTGATCATGCTAGATCTCTTACAACAAAAGGACATCCTGTTAAGCCAGTTACACCACTATGCAGAAACGCTTGGACTATCACACCCTCATACAGTAAAAAAAAGCCAAGAGTTAGATGTGATTATTAATCAAATGGTTTTTCAGGATCTCCACATGGAAAAAAGAGCCGGCTAATATAGCTGGCTTTTTCATTTACAATCCATTGATCAAACGAACTTCGCGAATCACAGGATGCTCATCTGGATCAAGGGTGCCATTGCGATCAAGGGGCACGACACTTTCGATCACAGCATCTATCACTTCAATCCCGTAAATCACACGGCCAAATGCTGCATAACCACCATCTAGATGTGGTGCATCTCCATGCATGATAAAAAATTGTGAGCTTGCACTGTTGTAATCCGCACTACGTGCCATGGATAAAACACCGCGTGTATGACGAAGCGGATTTTCAATCCCATTATCATTAAACTCACCGACAATGTGAGTCCCTGAACCCCCATTACCGACACCATTGGGACAACCACCTTGCATCATAAAGCCTTCAATGATACGGTGAAAGGTTAAACCGTCATAAAAACCCGCTTCGACTAGCGCCATAAAATGCTGCACCGTCATCGGCGCATACGCTGGGTAGAGCTCTGCAATCAGTTGACCATGACCTTCAATATAAATGGAAATAGCAGGTAAATTGGGATGGGGAAGTTCGAAATCAGTCACAGCGCCCCCCTCAATGTCTGATGGGGCACCACACGCTGATAAAACAACCATGAATCCGAATAAAATCATATACAACAAACGTTTTTTAAACATGCGTTCACTTCCTTACTTTTTCTTCTAAAGGCAAGTAGATAATCACAACTGTCCCTTTTTTAAGCTGACTTTTAATGACAATTTTCCCGCCGCATAAATCAATGATGCGTTTGACAATGGACATGCCAAGGCCATTTCCACTGGTACCATGAGAAGCATCTCCTTGATAAAATTTCTCAAAGATGCGTTCTCGCACTTGATCTGGCATCCCTGTCCCCTCATCACGAATCCGTATTTTTGCAAATTTACCATCTTTTTTACATTGAATTTTGAGTTGACCCCTTTGATGGCTATACTGAATCGCATTGCTGATCACATTGACCCAAATTTGTTTGACCATTTCTTCATTACTGTCAATTTCAATTTCTTCTAACTCAAGAACCAGCTCTAACGCTTTTTCTGTCCATTGCTTTTCCAATAACAACAACGTCTTTCGCAACTGTTCATCAAGAGAAAAAACTTTCTTATCCGTTAACGTCCCTTGATGCTCAAGTTTGGTCAGCGTCAACACATTGCTAGACATGTTAATCAACCGATTAGACTCCTGGTAAATAATGTCGATGTATTCTTTTTGCTTTTTCGGATCGAGCTCTCTTTCTTTAATTTGACGAGAAAAGCCTCTAATCGATGTAATAGGCGTCTTAAATTCATGAGAAAAATAACTAATGAAATCTTTCTTCAACAGTTGAGCACTGGAAATCTCTTTGGTCATGCGATTAAATCCTTGCATGAGCCGATGTAGTTCTCGAATTCTGACATCCGTTGAAACAACAATGTTATAATTCCCTTTTTCGACTTCTTTAAGTGCCGTTGATAATTCATTAAGTGGCTTTAAAAAAATTTGATTAAATCGATAAAAAGCCAAGAATCCAATGATGACACTAATCATAAAGAAAAGCACAATCATTAACAACATCCCGAAACGCCCAGTATGATAAAGGTTTTCAATGTTGAATAGGTCACCGTGATAAGCAAGTAACATCAGTAAGCCAATCAACGCATAAACAGAGGTAATGATAACAAAAATAGAGATAATTAACCTCACTTTAAGGGTTCTGATTCGAAAACGACTCATGAATGAACAACAACCTTATAGCCTAAACCACGCACGGTTAACAATTCAAAATCAGTGTTTCCTTTTACCCGATCACGGATCCGATTCACATGCACATCCACAGATCTTTCATCAGTATCACTTTCCAAACTCCAGATGTCATCAATGAGTTGTCGACGTGTAAAAATCTGATTGGGATAAGAAATCAACTTGAACAACAAGAGAAATTCTTTTTTCGGAAGCGTGATGTGATGTTCTTCCCAAGCGATCGAGAACTCATTGTAATTTAAGGTCGTCTCTCCCACTTCAATTAAATGATCCGTTGAAATTTTCGCACGTCGCAGTAAAGCGTTGATTCGCAAAATAAATTCTTCTTCGTTGATGGGTTTTGTCATATAGTCGTCAGCACCCTGTGTGAATCCTTGTGCCATATCTGCCATTTCTCCCAAGGCTGTCACCATCAAAATCGGCGTTTCGATGCGATGTTCACGTAGCATTTTAACAAATGAAAATCCGTCCATTCTAGGCAACATGACATCTAAAACAATCAAATCTACCGTTACTTTATCTAGTACTTCTAATGCTTCTTCACTTGAAAAAGCGGGAATCGGGTGATAGTTGGCTTGCTCCAAAACAGCTTGCATTAACTTACTAATGTTTTTATCATCTTCAACAAGCAATATGTTTAACATGTTCTTCCTCCTCCATCATAGCACAAAAGCTGAAGTTACCCTTCAGCCTCATTCTCCAATATCATCAACTCAACATCGTTTTAAACGAACGGACGCCTTATAACAACTCTTGTTTCACGATCTTCTCAACCATTTCTGCGATTTCTGGTGTGTCCATTTCTTTGTAAACATCATAAGGAATGGGATCATGAACTTTAATTTGAACAGTCGTTGGGCGTGGCCATCTTTTTCCAACCAGATGACTGTTATAGATGGTCACAGGCACAATGGATGCTTTGGCTTTCACAGCTACTTTAAAACTGCCTGCTTTAAAACTACCCAGTGGCGCATGAATTTTTCGTGTTCCCTCTGGAAAAATAACCATTAAAATGCCTAACTTAACGGTCTGAATCGCTTCACTGATTGTTTTAACCGCAGCACGCGGATCATCTCGATCTAAAAAGCCACATTTCATCAATCTCATGCCACGATTCAATAAGAAGATTTTTCCAATTTCTTTTTTTGCAATATAGGCATGTTGACGCTTCACTGCTTTAAGTAAAGCAAAAATATCAAAAATGCTGTAATGATTAGCGTAGATCACCCCTGTCTCCAAATGGTCGTGATCTAACTTTTCAAGACCATCGACTTCCGTTTTTGAAAAAGTGAGTAAGGGTACCGCCCAATTGGTCAGCCAACTCACAAACTTCCAACGATCCCCATCTGTATATTTTTCTTTCTTCAACTCGATCAAACACAGATTTAATATCAACACAGTTGCAATAAATGCCATCATGAGACCAAGTAAAAGCCATCCGATCACTATTAAAACCTGAAACATCAATTACTCTTCCTTTCATAGACCATAAAGCATAAATCGTCCGTCTCGTTTCTTTTGGTCGCGTGCCAAGTCTTTAAATCAATTGCTGGAAACCACGCATCACCTTCGTAACAATGTTTGACATGGGTCACATATAACCTTTCGACAAAAGGAAGGAGCTGTGCATAAATGCTCGCGCCACCAATGATAAAAAGCTCCTTTTCTTTCGGATAACTTTTGACAAAGCTTTCAATATCTAAAACAGTGGTGACAGATTCAAAGTCATAGGTTGTTGCACGGGTTGCCACATAATGATGTCGATCAGGCAGAGGGTGCTGCCCATAAGACAAAATAGACTCGAAAGTAAGACGCCCCATCAATAAATCGTGTCCAGTTGTTACTTTTTTAAAATAGTGTAAATCTTCCTTGAAATGCCACGGCAATTTATTATGCGCACCGATTAACCTATTTTCATCGCATGCAACCATCATCGAAATCATCGTTTCACCTCGTTTTCTTCTGCTAGCGCAATACTTGTCAGAAGCTTATCCACTCAACTTTACTTTTAATTATAACATATTTAGTTTGATTAATCAAACTATTGGATGACGTGCTGCTTAGACACTTACCTTTCCTTTGATCAAAGGGTGCGGGTCATAACCAATGAGATCAAAGTCTTCGAATTTAAAATCAAAGACTGATGAGACATCCCGATTGATTCGAAGTTTTGGAAATGGCTTAGGCACTCGGGTGATTTGTTCGGTTACTTGCGCAACATGATTGTCATAAATATGCACATCTCCGAAAGTATGAATAAATTCTCCTGGTTCAAGGCCTGTCACATGAGCGACCATCAATGTTAACAACGCGTACGAAGCAATATTAAACGGCACACCTAAAAAGACATCTGCTGAACGTTGGTATAACCCGCAAGATAACTTGCCACGACTTACATAAAACTGGAACATCAAATGACAAGGCGGTAAAGCCATCTTGCCTATGTCTCCAACATTCCATGCATTCACGAGTAAGCGTCTTGAATTCGGGTTGGTTTTAATTTGTGTGACGACATCTGCTAACTGGTCAATCACGCGACCGTCCACGGTTTCCCAACTGCGCCACTGATGACCATAGACTGGACCTAAATTTCCATGCTCATCAGCCCATTCATTCCAGATTCGAACACCATTTTCTTGCAAATAGTTCACATTGGTATCGCCAGCAATAAACCATAAGAGCTCATGGACAACAGATTTCCAATGCACTTTCTTCGTTGTCAAAAGGGGGAATTCTTCTGCTAAGTTGAACCGCATTTGATGACCAAAAACACTTTTTGTCCCAGTGCCAGTTCGATCTTGCTTGTGCTCGCCATTTTCCAAAATATGTTTAATCAATTCCAAATACTGATGTTCTTGATGCGCCTCCATCTGATACACTCCTCTACCTGCACAAAGTGACAGCTCCTTTATTAAACCAAATTTTGAAATAAAAATCAAGTCAAAAGGGACAACCTTCTGAAGCAGCCTTTTCTTTTTCATCCATATAAACAGTCATGAATGCCATTTTTTCTTTACGTCCCCTGTTTTACTAGCCCTTCTTGTTTAACCTTTTTCAACTGAAACACCAGGATAACGAAAAAGGCGAGTAATCCCCCCATCGACGTGATGAGCTCGGGTATAATCATTAAAATAGCAGCGATGACAGCCATGATTCGAAAAATGGGATTGACTTCTCGCAACATATAGCCTTCTATCGCGACGGCCAAGATATAGATCCCAAAGGCTGCAAAAAGCGTGGCAGATGCAGCTTGAATCACGGTTGTATTGATGAGCATCAAATCTGTGGAGAAGATCATAACAAACGGAATAATAAATCCAGCAGACGTCAACTTGACGGCATTAATACCCGTCCGCATAAAGTCAGCACCATTAATACTCGCCGCTGCCATGGTAACCAGCCCAATCGGCGGTGTAATATTAGCAAACTTAGAAAAATAGAAGACGAACATATGAGCAGCGATAAGTGGGACACCCAGTTGTACCAATGCAGGTGCTGCAATAGAGGCAGTAATGATGTAAGCAGGAATACTCGGGACCCCAAGTCCAAGGATCAAACTCGTAACGGCAACGACAATGAGCATCAATGGAATACTTTGTCCACCTATTTGCACAATGGTATTTACCATGGACATCCCAAAGCCTGTGATCGAAATAACACCGACAATAATACCGACAGCAGCACAAGCAACGGCAATTGAAACGGTTTGTCTGGCACCTTCTGCACACGCATCAAAGAGATCTTTCAACGACATTCTCGTCGTTTTACGTAGTTGGGCAAACACGATGGTCAAGATAATGGTATAGAGTGCCGCACGATTCACAGTCATTGGCGTGAAGATCAAGAAATAATTTAATGACAGCAATGGAATTAGCAAATGTCCACGTTCTTTCAAAACAGTTTTCGTTTGAGGTAATTGATCTTTTGGCATACCAACCAATCCCGTTTTTGAAGCACGAAAATGCACCTGCATCATGATCCCAAAGTAAAATAGCAACGCTGGAATCAGTGCAAACACGATGATTTGCCCATAAGCATACCCTGTCATCTGTGCCATAATGAATGCTGCAGCACCCATCACAGGTGGCAATATTTGACTGCCAATAGAGGCCGCCGCTTCCACACCAGCAGAAAAGTCTTTTTTATAACCAATTTTATCCATCAGTGGGATCGTGAATGGCCCTGTGGTCACAATATTTGCAACAGCAGATCCTTTGACTGTTCCAAGCAATGCAGAAGAGATCACACTCATTTTAGCAGGTCCACCTTTACTACTGCCAGCCATTGATAAAGCAAGGTCGGTAAAAAGTTGACCCATCCCCGTTTTAGCCATAATGGCACCAAACAAAACAAACATGAAAATAAAGGAAGCTGCAACGGCAACAGAAGTCCCAAATATCCCTTCTGTATTAGAGAATAAATGACTCGCAAGTATTTCCCATGTATAGCCACGATGTCTAAATACCCCTGGAATATGACGTCCGAATAAACCGTACAACAAGAACACACCACAAATAAGTGGCAAAGCTAAGCCGGCACTACGACGCATCCCTTCTAATACAATCAAAATTAAAATCGTGGCAAAAAGGGTATCAACCGTATTTGGGATCAGTGAGCGAGAAACAATCCCTTCAAACTGAGTGATGATGTAAAACGGCACAGACATGGCGAGCAACATCAATATGTAATCATACCAAGGCACTTTCCTGAACGTTCCTTTTTTGGCTTTTCCTTTTTTTGTCATGGGATACATGAAAAAACAAAGTACCAACATCATGCCAACATGTAACGAGCGATGCATCAATGTCGTGGGTGGAAAGTAAACAACCGTGTATAAATGATAGCCCGTCACTAAAATACAAAGCACATAAAATATTTTTTCTGAAAATGTTGATTTTTCAGTTGTGACTGCTTCGTGATCTTCAACAGCGCGTTCATCTAGATTGTCTACGACTTGCGCAACCCTTTGAGCAGCCATGTTGTCTACCCCATCATCGCTGTTTAGCTCACTTGATTTGTTTGTCTCCTTCATCTTATTTTCTCCTCTCAATACGCATCCTTAATTGTCTTTCAGGAAGCGCCTGTCCTGTCGTCATAACTTCGTTATTGATGGCGATATGCTGTACAAAATGATGCGAATTCAACCATATGATTTCATTAAATTCATCGTTAATGTTAGACATGACGATGAATCCTTCTTCGATGCGAACATCTGCGTCGCGACCCTCGGGCATCCCAGCACCAAAAGAAGGAAAAGAAATGGTATGAAGCATGAATGTTTGATCATGTGTGAGGTGATAGTATTCATGCCAAGGGATATTTTCCAAGGAATGTATCCAACCAAAATAAAGTTCATCTCCGATGTTGACGTGTCGTTTGAGGAGTCTTTCATCAGTTTGCAAATCATCAATAACGAGCATTATACAAGGTTGACTAAAACGCCAGCCTAAAAAAGTGACCCACGCAAACAAAAATAGGAGAAAAATTCTCCTTCGTTTTGTTAACAACTTGCGTAATGTCATTCCATGAGCCCGCGTGAACGGAAAAATGCAATGGCACCTTCATGTAAAGGAAGCGAAATGTTATCCACACCTCTCAAGGCGGTTTCTAAGCTTAGGTGTTGGGCAGCTGTTGCATGCGTCCCATGTAACGTCGTCAAACCAGCATCACTAAAGAATAGCGTTAATAAATCATACACAACATGTGACGGTAAGTCTTCTGTGGTAATCAATGCATTCATGACTGCTACAGATTCTGTATCACCAGTTGTCCCATAAACATCAGCAGGTATGATGTATTCAATGAATACAGGGTGATTTTCGATCAGTTGCTGTCTTGCTTCACCATCTATCGGAATAAAAGATAACTCAAAATCGATGGCAAGTTCTAAAATGGTCGCATTTCCAAGTCCAGAGGTCACAAATGCAGCATCGATCAGACCATTGCGCATCTGATCAATGGCTTCTGAATAACTGAGAAAGTCCACATTGGCATCATCGTAAGTCATGCCATGAGCAGCAAACATCATCTGTGCATTAACTTCTACACCACTACCAGGCGCACCTACACCAACACGACGACCACGTAGATCTTCAAATGTTCGAATGCCACTATTTTCAGTCGTCACGATTTGTACCACATTTGGCCAAAGACCCATGATACCACGCAATTGATCTGCAGGTGTTTCTCCTTCAAAAACATAAGTGGCTTCTACCGCTTGCGTCGCTGCATCCGTCATCGCAATGGCAATTTCACCTTGATTCGTTAGTAAAGCATTGATGTTAGCAACAGTAGCTCCTGTTGCCGTCACATTAGAATGATACCCAGCAGCATCAGCGACTTGAAAAAACCCACCGCCAATCGGGAAGAAAATACCACTGGTAGGCCCAGTCAGTACGGTGATAAAGTAATCACTGCGGTTAAAGTCAGCGCCAGGTAAATCTCCCTCAGCCATTTCAATCTGTGACCCAGTTTCTCCAACAGGTCCATTCGCAGGTGTATCCGTCTGACAAGCCACCAACATCAATAAAACAGCCAATCCTAAAGTTAATGTTAAATATTTTTTCATGTGTCATCCTTCTCTCTTTGTCTATTAAATGTTGATCTGTCGTCCTTTATTATCGGCGACTCACGCCTTAGCCTCGGCTACTTAAAGATTTCACGCTCTTTCGATACATTTCCGAACGCCTCCTTTTGTTCTTATTCGTAATATTTTATCGACTTTTGATAGAATTGTCTAGTACTTGTTCATTGAAAACGCCTTTCATCATTAAACATTTCGTTAAAACCGCTTTTTAATGGCTTTAAATAAAATCATCTTTAAAGTCATTAAAAAGCGCCCGTAGGCGCTTTAAGTTGCGATAGATTTCCTGATACTAACTGACGATAAACAGACTGCCAGCAGTGAAAATTCTTTCGCTTCTATTTTAAATTGGCGTAAATTTCTGATAAAGCTTCTTTTAAGTCCTCCACTTTAACCTCTAACTTTTCTCCTGTTTGGCGATTAGCAATTTGAACAGATCCATCTGCAATGCTTTTTCCAACAACGATGCGAAGTGGAATTCCCATTAAATCAGAGTCTTTAAACTTAACCCCTGCACGCTCGGGACGATCATCAAGTAACACATCATAACCTGCTTGCTGCAAGCTTGCGTAGATATCCAACGCATGATCAATGATCTCAGGTGTCTTCGTACAAATCGGCACAACATGAACATCAAAAGGTGCTAAATTTTTTGGCCAAATAATCCCAAATTCATCATTTTTTTGTTCAACAATCGCCATCATAATACGACTAATCCCGATTCCATAACATCCCATCATCAATGCTTGTTTCTTTTGATCAACATCTAAAAAGGTAACACCGAAGCTTTCAGAATACTTGGTGCCCAGTTTAAACACATGTCCAAGTTCAATCCCTTTGGCATGTTGAATGGTTCCATTGCCAACCGGTGCTGGTTCACCAACTGCTAAATCATGTACTTCAATGTTTGACGCAAAGTCACCATCTGTTGAATAAACAATGGTGTCTTCACCCACTTCAGCCAAAGCCATGAATTCAGCTGAACCAGAGCCGCCCATTTGTCCATTATCCGCTTCAACCATTCGAAAATCAAGGCCACAACGGGTAAAAATGTTGTGATAAGCTTGAACAAATTTATCATATTCCACATCTAAAGATGCGGCATCTTCATGAAATGAATAGGCATCTTTCATGATAAACTCGCGACCGCGCATCAATCCAAATCGTGGACGGGCTTCATCACGGAATTTCGTTTGAATTTGATAAACAGATAAAGGCAGTTTCTTATAAGAATTCAAATAATCCTTCACAACTGTTGTGATCACTTCTTCATGCGTCGGACCCAGGGCAAAATCGCGTTGATGACGATCTTTGAGTCGCATGAGTTCACCACCATATACATCCCATCTACCAGATTGATCCCACAGTTCTTTCGGTTGCAGAGCAGGCATCAAAAGTTCGCTACAGTCGATCGCTGTATGTTCTGCTCTTACAATGGTTTCAATGTTATCAATGACCTTTTTTCCAAGTGGCAAATACGTATAAATACCTGCTGCCACTTGTTTAATGAATCCCGCTCTTAACAACAGTTGATGGGAGACAATCACCGCATCACTTGGGGCTTCTTTTAGGGTTGGTGCAAATAATCTACTCTGTTTCATCGTTTTTTAGCTCCTATTCCTTAGGTTGGTGCAATGGCTCATCGCTTAAAGCGCCATGCATCGTCTTTCATGCTCAATTAACAAGTCTTAGGACATCATTAAAGACAGTAAATAACATTAATGCCATGAGTAACACAAATCCGACCAAACTAACTGTGTGTTGGATTTTAGCATTGACTGGTTTTCCAATAATGGCTTCGATGGCGATGAAGGTAATATGGCCACCATCTAACGCAGGAAAAGGCAATAAGTTAAAGATGCCCAAGTTAATGTTAATGACACTGGCAAACATCAACAAAGGGACAAATCCAAGCATGGCGACTTCACTCGTCATATGAACAATGCCAACGACACCTGCTAAATCGCCAGCACCTGCTTCTCCAGAAGCGATCATTTGCAATGAATTAACAATCATCATCGCACCTTCGACCCATCTCGCATTAGCAGTCCTAAAAACACCCAGTAATGAACGTTCTCCTACAATGGGCATTGTTTGCAGATGCACGTCCATGATATAGTGACCCTCTCGTGGAACAGGTGTCACAAAAACCTCATGACGCTGACCTGCGCGTTCAAACACCACCAATACCTCTTGGTTGCCAGCATTTCCAAGCGCTTCCGAAACATGCCCGCCTTCAGTAATCGTTGACCCGTTGATTTCAATGAGCACATCTCCAGCTTGTAAGCCTGCCACATAAGCAGGACCACTTGGATTGACAGTGCTAAGTTCAGTTACTGCCCCAATCACTTCTCCGGTAAAAAGTCCGACAAGTAAAACCAGCACATAGGCTAAAATGAAGTTCATGACTGCACCGGCGGCCATGATCACAAAACGTTGTCGCTTAGGTTTTGCTTCTAATCGTCGATTCGTTGGCACAATTCTTGCTTCATTTCCAGCTTTAGCATCCATGTACCACGCTTCTGGATCAACAGGGTAAACCTCACGGACACCTGCGCGTTCAAGGGCCACTTGTAACGTTGTACTAATGTCGAACGTATTCATCAACAATGTTCCCGAAATTTGTCCTTCGTCTGGATGAAAGTGAATGTTCACGACATGGCCTTCATTGTTTAGCGTTAAGCCAATTTCTGAGCCTTCTTTAATGTTAAAGACATCGCGCTCACCTTCGTCAGTTCCCATCGAAACAAATCCACCCATTGGGATTGCTCTTAACGTATAAAGTGTTTCTCCTTTTCTCTTTTTCCAAATCACAGGACCTAATCCAATGGCAAACTCATTACATAAAACACCAAATTTTCGTGCTGTTAAAAAATGGCCAAGTTCATGAGCGAGCACTGCGAGTCCAAATATGAAGATAAATCCCAAAATTCCAAGTATCAGTTGCATCCTTTCATCACCCTTCTTCATCGTGATAACGCCTACGAATTTCCATCCGCACCGCATCATTAATTTTTAAAATCTCATCCAATGTTGCCGCCTTAATGGGTTGATGCGTATCAAGGGCAACTCTTACAATTTTTTCGATTTCTAAAAATGAAATCTGCTCTGCTAAAAATAGACGTACTGCTTCTTCATTTGCTGCATTTAAAACAACCGGATATGTATCCCCTTTTCGACCTGCTTCATAAGCCATGGCCAAACATGGAAATCTGTCAAAATCCATTTCTTTAAAATCAAGACGACCTACTTTCGCTAAGTCTAGCATTGACGTCCCGCCAATAGGTGCTCGATTTGGATAGTTCATGGCATACCCAATGGGAATTTTCATGTCAGCCGTTCCTAAATGTGCCATCACACTGGTATCTACAAACTCAACCATCGCATGAACAATGCTTTGTGTATGCAAAATCGTTTCAATTTTTTCATACGGTAAATCAAATAAATAATGCGCTTCGATGACTTCTAAACCTTTATTCATCATGGTCGCCGAGTCAATGGTAATCTTTGCACCCATGGACCAATTCGGATGACGAAGCGCTTGTTCCTTTGTCACTTCTTTTAACGCATCACGGGTTAAGTCTCTAAATGAACCACCACTGGCTGTGATCACCAGTTTATTAATGTGCTTCGTATTTTCGCCATTCAAACATTGCCAAATGGCAGAATGTTCACTATCAACCGGTAATAATTTAACGTCATGCTCACGTGCTTTATCCCTCACAAGCTGACCCGCCATAACAAGTGTTTCTTTATTAGCCAGCGCGACATCACGCCCACATTCAATGGCAGCCAGTGTCGG
>JGI24700J35501_10930650_pt1 | contig 17553 bp, 13 predicted proteins | sample TergutTh196P1_FD_35501 | JGI IMG/M metagenome (IMG submission 35501)
CTACACGGGTAGCGTTATTGTAGGGGCGAACGTCCCCGTTCGCCCGTCCGCCAAATGCACCCCAAATGCACCCCCCTAAACAAACGCCTTAAACTTCTCCTCAATCTCCCTAATCAGCTTATACTCAATGCTATCCACCAACGCCAGCCAGCTTGCCTCTATAATATCCGCCGAAACGCCGACGGTCGTCCAGTTGCTAACGCCGTCCGTGGATTCAATTAGCACCCGCACCTTTGATGCGGTGGCGTTTGTGCTGTCCAACACGCGCACCTTGTAATCCGTTAAATGCACATTCGCCAGTTCGGGGTAAAATTTTTCCAAAGCCTTGCGGAGTGCCTTGTCTAAAGCGTTGACGGGGCCGTTGCCCTCGGCGGCGGTAATCTCGGTTTGGTCGTTGACCGTAATTTTTATTATCGCCGATGCACTGTTTCCGCCGCTTTCCGCCGTTTTGCTAAACCCGCCTAACGGGCGGACAGGAGTCGGTTGCTCGCCAATCGTCTTAAAATGCACCAACTCAAACAACGGCTTGTATTTTCCCAGCAACTTCCTAATATACAGCCCAAAAGAGCTTTCCGCGCCCTCAAATTGGTAGCCCTGCTGCTCCAGTTCTTTTAGTTTGCCGATAATTTCAATGGTTTGGGGCGATTCCTTGGTAAGTTCGGGGCTAATTTGCTGGATTTTGCCGATTAGCATACTCCGCCCCGCAACTTCGCTCATTAGGTATTTCCGCTCGTTGCCGACCAATTCTGGGTCGATATGCTCAAAGCTGGCGGACGATTTTTCCACGGCATCGATGTGCATACCGCCTTTGTGGGCGAACGCACTTTTGCCCGTGTATGCGGCGCGGCGATTGTGCGGAATATTCGCCACTTCCGATATGTACCGTGCGGTTTGGGTTAGCTTGGCGAGATTTTCCACGCAAACAAAGCCCAATTTTAGCTGTAGGTTCGGGATAACCGCCGAAAGGTTAGCGTTTCCGCAACGTTCGCCAAAGCCCGTGAAAGTGCCTTGCACATGGGTTGCCCCCGCTTGCACCGCCATTATCGAGTTGGCAACCGCCATTTCACAGTCGTTGTGCGTGTGAATCCCGATTGGTACGGGGTTTCCGCTCTCTAGTGTCTGCTCAACGGCGTGTAGCGTGATGTCAAAAATCTCGTTGGGAAAACAGCCGCCGTTTGTATCGCACAAAACGATTGCATCCGCACCCGCTGTTTGGGCGGTTTGCAGCACCCGCATCGCATACTCGGAGTTGTTTTTGTAGCCGTCAAAAAAATGCTCCGCATCAAAAACAACTTCTTTGCTTGCCTGCTTGAAAAACTGGATTGTATCGGCTATCATTTGCAAATTTTCGTCCAGCGTGGCGCGCAAAATTTCGGTAACGTGAAAATCCCACGATTTGCCGAAAATGCAGACGGCGGCGGTGTTTGCTTGCAGCAACGCCTTTATGTTGTCGTCCTCGGCGGCGGCGATGCCCTTGCGGCGAGTGCTGCCAAATGCTATTAACTTGGCGTTTTTTAGCGGCCGCACCGTGCCACGTTCCGCAAAATGCTGAAAAAACGCCAAATCCTTGGGGTTCGAGCCAGGGTTTCCTGCCTCAATGTAGTCAACCCCCAATTCGTCCAGGACGGTCGCAATTTTTATCTTGTCCTCTACCGTAAAGGAGATTCCCTCCGCCTGCGCGCCGTCCCGTAACGTGGAATCAAATATTATGATTTTTTTGTCCATTTATTTTTTGTCGCCCTCTTTTTTTGTCTCTTCTTGTTTGTTTCCCCAATCCATCATTTCCCGCAATTCCGCGCCCACTTTTTCAATAGGGTGTTCGGTTTCCATGCGGCGTTTTGCGTTGAAATATGGGCGGTTTGCTTGGTTTTCCAAAATCCATTGCCGTGCAAACGTGCCGTCCTGCACTTCGCCCAAAACTTTCTTCATTTCCTTGCGAACATCGTCGTTGATAATGCGTTTGCCGACCGTGTAATCGCCGTATTCCGCCGTATCGCTGATAGAATATCGCATAAACGACAATCCGCCCTTGTTGACGAGGTCGATTATCAGTTTCATCTCGTGCAGACACTCAAAATAGGCGTTTTCTGGGGAATAGCCCGCCTCGACAAGCGTATCAAAACCCGCTTTCATTAGCTCGGTAACGCCGCCGCACAGCACCGCTTGCTCGCCGAACAGGTCGGTTTCGGTTTCCTCACGGAAAGATGTCTCCAAAATGCCCGCCCGTGCCGCACCGATGCCAGCCGCATATGCAAGGGCAATTTTTTTCGTATCGCCCGTGAAATCCTGGTGAATCGCCACCAACGCTGGAACGCCGCGACCCTCGGTGTATTGGCTACGCACGGTATGCCCTGGACCTTTTGGAGCAACCATAAACACGTTGATGTCCTTGGCGGGGGCAATTTGCCCGTAATGAATGTTGAATCCGTGGGCAAAAGCGAGGTATTTTCCCGCCGAAAGGTTGGGCAAAATGTCCTCGTGATAAATTTTGTTTTGCAGTTCGTCGGGCGTAAGAATCATAATAATGTCCGCCATTTTGACGGCATCTTTGGTAAGGGCAACTTTCATGCCAGTTGCGGCTACTTCGTCCCACAAGTGGTGTCCCTCGTATAAGCCCACAACAACAGAAACGCCGCTTTCGTGCAAGTTTAGTGCATGGGCGTGTCCTTGGCTGCCGTAGCCGATTACTGCGACCGTTTTGTTTGCCAATAGCGATAAATCGCAGTCTTTTTGGTAGTATAATTTTGCCATTTTTGTTCCTCCTGATTGTCCTAAAATTATTCTAGGTTAATTGTTGCATTTCAGTTTATTGTACATTATTTTTTGGAATTTGGCAAGATATTTTTTTGGGGAAATTTGTTGCTGTTTTTGTGAAAATGTGCTATAATGAAATTCGTGAAATCCACCAAAAGATTGCAAATAAAAATCAAAAAAATCAGAAAGGCGATAAGCATGACTATTCCAACAAACGTAACAAAAATAATAAACACGCTCGCCAACAGCGGCTACGAAGCCTATATTGTCGGGGGTTGCGTACGAGATTCCATGTTAGGATATTCGCCAAAAGATTGGGATATTGCGACAAACGCCACGCCAGCCGAGATGTGCACAGCATTAAGCCAATATAAGTTAGTTCCAACGGGCGAAAAATACGGCACAATGACCGTTTTAATAGGCAAAAACAAATACGAAGTTACAACCTACCGTGCAGACGGCACATATAGCGACGGCAGACGACCCGACCAAGTTACTTTTTCGCGAACCCTAAAAGACGACCTTTGCCGCCGAGATTTTACCATAAACGCAATGGCTTACAACGACCAAACTGGGCTAGTAGACTTGTTTGGCGGCGCGGACGATATTAACAACAAAATTATCCGCTGTGTTGGCAACCCCTGCGACCGCTTTAACGAGGATTCTTTGCGGATAATGCGCGCAATCCGTTTTGCCTGTCGGCTAGATTTTGATATATCAAAATGCACAATATCCGCCATTTGGGATTGCGGCGAAAATCTTAAAAATGTTTCGCAGGAACGCATAACCGCCGAATTAGTGCAAATACTACAGCACCGCAAAAAACGCAACCGCATAATGCTAGAATACATAATAAAACGCACAATCCCCGAATTTTTGGCGTTAGCCCAAGTTGCCCACAATAACCCATACCATTACACCGATGTTTTTACCCACACAATAGATGCCCTATTTCACTGCACTAGCACGGACACCGAAATTTTGTTAGCCTTGTTGTTTCACGATATAGGCAAGCAAAAAGCCCGTACATTTGACGAAAAACGCCTAACAAACCACTACAAACTGCACCCGCTAGAATCCGCCGCAATGTGCAAAGAAATTTTAACCCGCATGAAACTTGACAACAAAACCTTAACAAACGTGTGCAAACTGGTAAAATATCACGATTGGGATTTGCAGCCCACAAAAAAAATTGCCAAAAAATCGCTTAACAAGCTGGGCTACGAATTGTGCATAAAATTGCTGGAAGTAAAGCTGTCCGACCGCTTTGCACACAGGTTGCAACCCCAAGATTTTGCTCAATGGTCAGCAAATTTAGCCCAAATTAAAGGCTTTTGGGACGAAATAATCGCCAACAACGAGGCGTTCGCAATCGCCGATTTAGCCATAAACGGCAACGATTTAATGGAAATGGGCTTTCCGCAAGGTAAAATTTTAGGCGAACTATTGCAAAAATGCCTAGATTACGTTATGGATAATCCCGACGAAAACAGCAAAACGGCTCTGCTGGCTTATGTTAGCAAACTTCGCAAATAATTTTTACAAACTATTTACTTGCCACTCCAAAAATGTTATAATGTTTGTATTGTAAAAAATGTGGCGAAAAATTTACAATTTATTCACAAAATATTCAAATTTAACCAGTATAATAATTTTTAGGAGTGATGACCATGCTAGAAAACAACCGCAATGGGTCGCAAAAAACGGAAAATAATCCGTTTGATCCATATAATTTTTCTGAAATAGAAAAAATTCAACTGGATATTGAAAAGGCACTTAGCCTTTACGAACCAATTAAAACGTTTGAAATAGCGGATATGGAAGATATAACAATAACCACTATCAACGTTGACCTCACAAAAACAGAGCCTTTGCCCCACGCCACAAAAACGGAAACACCCGAAACAATCGTAACAAGCGTAACAAGCGAAACACCCGAAACGCACAATATCCCAGAAACTAGCACAGTAACTACCGAATTTTCCGAAACTACGTTGCACCCCAAACCCGTGGAATTGCCGCAATTATCCGAAGAATCAGCAAAAATGTTGGATACTTTGGAAATACCTAGCTTTTTAAGAACGGAACAAACCGAACAAACCGAACGGGTGGAACAAATAGAACAAATAGAACAAACGGAGCAGCCAGTACAAATAGAACATACAAACCGTTTTGAGCAGATTGAACAAATCGAGCAAATCAAGCAAGCGGACTGGCAAGAATGGGCAAACCGTGCCGACCATGAAACTGTACTAAGGACAACAATCGCTCCACAAGAGCCGTTTTATACCGAAACGATTAAAACACCGACTTTTTCGCCGACAGCGGTTTCTACGATGCCAACAATACCAGCAATGTCAGCAACGGCACAGCCTACAAAAATAAAAAAACGCTTTTTGGTTACGTTGCTTTTACTGTGTACGTTGGGAACGGGTATGTTGGGCATGGGAATCGGCTTTGGTATTGCGTTTGCACAGGGGCAGCAAGCAACTTTGCCCCAAACCACCGAATCGCCGCAATATGTGCCTAGCCCTGTTTTGGGCAGTAGCCACTTAACTTTTGGCAACGATGGCAACGGTGCAGTTGCAGAGGGTTCGCTGGCGGATCTTGTGCGGCTGGTTGACCCTGCTGTTGTACGAATATCGGCAAACTTACGCCCAGAGGATATTGCACCGCCTTTTGCCAACAGTAGAATAAACTTGCAAAGTTACGATGCCTCTGGTATAATATTTTCACGGGACGAGTACAACGTTTACATTGTAACTAGCTGGCACGTAGTAAGCAACGCCGAAAGCGTTTCGGTTTCTATAATGGAAAGCGAACCAATTTTAGCACGGCCTGTTGGTCGCAATACAGATATTGATTTATCGGTTATATCGGTATCTGTGGCGGATATTTTGCGGGCTGGCATAACAAACGTTACGGTTGCGGCTTTTGGCAACTCGGACGAGATGCAAGTTGGCGATATTGTTTTAGCCATTGGTAATGCGATGGGCGAGGGTAATTCTGCGACAAGCGGCATAATTAGTGCCGTTGAAACCGATGTTGTTATACAAAACCGCACATTACGCCTACTACGCACAGATGCCGCAATAAATTTGGGCAATAGCGGCGGCCCCTTAATAAACAAGCAAGGCGAAGTTATTGGCATAAATACCTCTGTGCCAACGTTGAATACATATTCACTAGAGGGTATGGGGTTTTCTATCCCCGCCAGTATAGCGCTACCTATAATAGAAGAAATTATGAACCAAGCGCCCAGTCCATTTTTGGGCATACGTGGGCAAAGCGTTGCAGACAACGAAACAGTTGCCGCCGAGTTTAATATTCCGCCAATCGGGGTGTATGTGTCCAGCGTTATACCTGGCACTAGTGCCGAAATTGCTGGAATACGCGACGGCGATATAATAACGGGCTTTAATGGAAAAGCCATATTAAATATGGAACAGCTTATTGCTGAAATTGCCAGTATAAGTGTAGGAGATACTATAGAAGTAAACATACTCCGAAACCAAGCCAGAGAACAACTTACCCTACAAGTTATACTAGGCCACGACTCCAACAATTTCTAATTTTTGATAAATTCCCCCTCCTTTGATTGTCTTAGTAACAGTTACTAAGATCTCCTAAACGCCGACAGGTTAGCTGGTCGGCGTTCTTTCTTTGTGGGAATGGCTGTAAAATCGTGGGGCGTTGCCCCCTCCCGCCTGCCGACGGGCAGGTTCAGCAGACGGGTCGGCATTTCGTAGGGACGATCGGCTTTTTGCGTACTCTTTGGACGGCATTGTTGGATTTTCGGTTAAACCGCTGGTGCTGTCGTCCCTGTTTGGAATTTTGCTGTGTTTGCTGGCTTTCGGCGGTGCGATGTTTATTGTTGTGCGATGGCTTTTGTACGGCGACCCCGTGCAGGGCTGGGCAACGATTGTAACTATAATTTTATTGGTTGGCGGCTTAAATTTGCTGTGCATGGGCATTTTGGGGCAATATTTGGCGAAAACTTACACCGAAAGCAAGCGGCGGCCTGTTTATATTGTTCGGGAGAAATCGTTTTAGGGGTTGCGGCGGCGGCGGGGGTGTGGTATAATGGGTGTGAAAAGCAGATTTTTGGCAAAATTTTAAGACGGAGGATTTTATGAAATTTTTTCATTTGGCGGATTTGCACCTGGGAATCCGTGTCAACGAGTTTTCCATGATAGACGACCAACGCCACATTTTGGGCGAAATTTTGCGACTTGCCGAAACCCACAAGCCGCAAGCCGTGCTGATTGCTGGCGATGTTTACGATAAGGCAACGCCCACCACGGAGGCGGTTAAGCTGTTGGGCGATTTTTTAGTGGGATTAAGCCGCCTAAACATTGCGGTTTACATGATTCCTGGCAACCACGATAACGCCGAACGACTGGCTTTTGCCGCTCCGTTGCTGGAAAATAGCGGACTTTACATAGCACAAGCCTACAACGGCGAAATTGCCCACTTTTCCGCAACGGACGATTTTGGCAACCTTAATTTTTGGCTGTTGCCCTACATAAAACCTGCCGCCGTCCGCCAATTTTTCCCAGAAAACACCATAAAATCCTATAATGATGCGGTTGCGGCGGTTCTGCAAAATGCCTATAATAAAATCGACCGCTCGCAACGCAACATTTTGCTTGCCCACCAATTTATAACGGGTGCAACCACCAGCCAATCCGAGGAAATCTATATTGGCGGCTTGGAGAACGTCAACGCCGAATTGTTTGCGGCGTTCGATTATGTCGCTTTGGGACACCTGCACCGCCCACAGGCTATTTTACGGGATTCTTTGCGATATTCTGGCACTCCGCTAAAATACTCGCTTTCGGAAGTATCTCACGAAAAAACTGTAACGGTGGTTGACATCTTGCAAAAAGGCGACCTAAAAATCGCAGAGTTGCCGCTAAATCCCGTGAAAAATATGCAGGAAATCAAGGGAAAATTTGCGGAAATATCGCAAAACGCCACAAATGACTACGTTTACATCACGCTGACGGACGAACTGGAAGAACCCCACGCAATCAGCCGTTTACAGCGGATTTTTCCCAATCTAATGAAATTGCAATACGAAAACAGCCGCACAAAGGCGGAATTTAGCCCAAAAGCCGCTGTCAACACAAAATTACCGCTGGATTTGCTGCAAGAATTGTACACCGCCCAAAACGGCTCGTCGATGACCGCTGAACAAGCGGATTATTCCGCCGATTTGTTGCAAAAAATAAAGGAGGACTTAATTTGAGACCGCTAAATTTGAAAATGTCGGCGTTTGGCTGTTATGCTGGCTTTTGCGAGATTGATTTCACGCAATTTGGCACGGAGGGCATTTTTTTAATCACGGGCAACACGGGTGCGGGCAAAACCACCGTTTTTGACGCTATCACGTTTGCGTTGTACGGCAAAACTAGCGGCGAAAACCGTGCCGAATCCACGTTGCGCAGCGAATACGCCGAGCCGACCGCCGAAACCTTTGTAGAATACACATTTTTGTACCATAATGTTGAATATCTTGTGCGGCGCACTCCACGGCACTTGCGAGCAAAGCGGCGCGGCGATGGCTTGGTGGAACAGCCCGAAACCGTGGAGTTTTCCAAAAAAACCGAAAACCGCAACATTTTAACCAACAAAACCGAGGCGAACGCCGCAATAGAGAGCCTTTTGGGCGTTAGCAAAGAGCAATTTGTGCAGATTTCCATGATTGCACAGGGCGAATTTTTGAAGTTGCTACTGGCGACAACCAAGGAGCGGAGCGAGATTTTTCGGCGTATTTTTGATACGAAGATTTACCAGGTGTTTCAGGAGCAGATAAAAATTGATTTGAAAGCTGTTGCCGATAAAGAGCCTGATTTAGAGCAATCCAAAAAGTCTGCTGTTGACAGCGTTATTGGCATTAGCTTTATAACTGCATCTGAAAATGAAATTATTGGTGCTTTGGCAAATTTTATTGAACAGGACAAAAAAAGTTTAGCAAAAAATAATGCTACGTTGGAGCGAATAACCAATCTTTTGAAAAAAAACCGCCAAAATTTACTGATAAAAATAAAAGCAGAGGAAATTAAATCAGATTTAGGTAACACTCTAGGCTGGTTGTCACGAAAGGAAAAAGATTTACAAGAAGCAACTGAAGAATTAAAGTTGATAGAAAAAGAAACGCCAAAATACGAAAAGTTAAGAGAAATGATTATTGAGTTGGAGTTATCGTTGCCAAAATATTCCGCTTTGCAAACCTTGCTAAACAGCATACAAGAAAAATCAGCACAGCTTGACATCGCCAAAACGACAATAACAACATTCGAAGAGTGTTACAATCAAACTAACCTTGCCTTGGAGGAAATCAAAACAGAATTGCAAAATTTATCAAAAACGGAACTAACACTGGAAAGTTTACAAAATCAACAAAAAATGCTGTTAGAACGAAATGAAACACTTGAAAACGTGGAAATTATCAAAAAAGATTACGAAAAGTTGTGTGTAAACTTGACGAAAATTCAAGCAGGCTACAGAAAAGCAACGGAAAATCACGAAAAAGCACAGGATATTTACGAACGCCTTAACAAAGCTTTTTTGGACGAACAAGCAGGCATTTTAGCAAAAAAATTATTACAACCGCAAAAACCCTGCCCAGTTTGTGGTGCTTTGGAACATCCCAGTCCAGCAAAATTATCTCCAAATGCCCCAACAAAAGAGGATTTGGAGCAAGCAAAAAAAAATGCCAATCAATCGGCAACAGAAATGTCTAATGCAAGCCAATTAGCAAACAATTTTTTAGGGCAAGAAAAATCACGAAAAAGTGAATTAATTGCAAATGTAAGCAGTATTTTTGAAAATTTTGCGAATTTTTACGAAGAACATCGAAAATTAACCGATTTTAGCGAAATTTTAGCAAAAATATCAACAAAATTGCTACATTCAAAAAAAGAAGTTGCTCAAAATTTGAACACCATTAGCAATCAATTAAAAATCGAGCAATCCAATTTGCTAAAAAAAGCAGAAAACGAGCAAAAATTATTACAATATGAGCAACAAATAGCGGAAATATCGCAAAAAATGCAACAAAACCGAGAACAATCCATAAAAATATCGGCACAACTAGAAAACGAAATAATTGCCCAAAAAGTACAATCGGAGGAGTTGCAGTTTGATAGCGAAACATCTGCAAATACAGAAATAGCTAGGCTAAAACGAAAACAACAGGAGTTTACAGTAAATCTTTTTACAGCTAGACAAACTTTTGACTTTGAAGTAGTACAGCTAGAAAAAACAAAGTCAAAGGTAGAAACTTTGCAAAAACAGCTGGACAAAAACGATGACACGGATATTGTCGGTGATAGCCAGCTCATTAAATGGTTTATAGAACGCCTTGAGACTGACCAAAACAGCCTAAATGCTCAAAATCAAGAAATATCCTTTCGGATTGAAAACAACAAAAAAGCATTAAAATCCCTAAAAAAAATTGCGACAAATCGTGTAGCTGTAATTGAACATTATAAATGGCTTAAAGCACTATCGGACACCGTCAACGGCAACCTATCGGGCAAGGACAAAATCCGCCTAGAAACCTATATGCAGACGATTTATTTTGACAGAATTGTCGCACGGGCGAATGTGCGTTTAATGGAGATGTCGGGCGGGCAATACGAGTTAAAGCGGCAAGAAGACGGCAGTCGGCAGGGTCAAGGTGGGCTAAACTTGAACATTGTAGATTATTATCAAGGTAGCCAATCGGAGCGAGATGTAAAAACTCTTTCTGGCGGCGAGTCGTTTTTGGCGGCGTTGTCGCTTGCGTTGGGCTTGTCGGACGAAATTCAGAGTTACGCTGGCGGAATCCGCTTTGATTCAATGTTCATTGACGAGGGTTTCGGCTCGCTGGACGAAAAAACGCTTGCACAGGCAATAAAAACGCTGGCGGGAATCTCGCAAAATGGGCGACTTTTGGGGATAATATCCCATGTGCAAGAGTTGAACGAAAAAATCGACCGCAAAATAATTGTTACAAAACAGCGGAGCGGCGGCAGTAATGCGGTTGTTAATGCGTAAATGCGAAAATGCGAAAAGGTGTGAAAATATGGCTAAAATGAAAAAATCCACAAAAATTTATTTGCCGTTCAAAAGAATGGTTGATTTTACGCTATCTTTGATGGGCTTGATTGTGCTGTTGCCTGTGCTTGCGGCGATTGCGGCGGCGATAAAAGCCGATTCCAAGGGGGCTGTTTTGTTTTGCCAAAAACGAGTGGGAATCGGCAAAAAGCACTTCACGATATACAAATTCCGCACAATGTACACCGACACGCCGAAAGATATGCCAACGCACCTTTTGGCGGATTCTGAAACGCATATAACGAAAGTTGGGCGAATTTTGCGGAAAACCTCGCTGGACGAACTGCCGCAACTGGTCAATATTTTGCGTGGCGATATGTCAATAATTGGCCCGCGCCCCGCATTGTACAACCAATACGACCTAATCGCCGAACGTGATAAATATCACGCAAACGACATTCGCCCAGGTTTGTCTGGTTGGGCGCAGGTTAATGGGCGCGACGAGTTGCCAATCCCAGTAAAAGCGGAGTTGGACGGCTTTTATTTGCAAAATATGGGCGTTTTGCTGGATTTGCGGATTTTTTTTAGGACGGTGATTGTTGCGGTTCGTGGGGACGGGATTCAGTAATATTGCGGAACTTATCCCCGTTTTATCGGCGTTCTTCGCTATATTCTGCGGTTTTCAATCTGTAAAATTTGCAAAACCAAAAAAATTATATACTGCGATTACCAAAAACCGAGGAGGAAAACATGAACATTTTCAAGCAATCCTACAAAATCGTCCGCAAAAACAGCGATACAATCTACAAGGGGTTCGGCTTTAAGCACCATTCCGATGCCACGCAATATTACGTGCACCCCAACAATGAATCATACAAAGGCACAACCACGCTCTGCCAGCCAATCGGCGAGGCTTTGTCGCTGTTTACGCAGTTTGTCAACTCTGTGGACAGCCAAAATCCGCCAACCGCTCCAACAAGCGATTATTTCACAAGCGACAACGAGGAAATCACGTTTATCAAACTTGCTGTGCCTGCCGATTGGCGTGAAAACAATATTGTAAACCCAAAAATATACGCTTATAACGCCCATTTTGACAACGACAATCTCACAATCGCCGCATACGCAGAAAACGGCGAATATATTAACGAAGATTGGGAGAAAAACGCCGATTTTTACGCAATGCTACCATGTTTTTGCGTGTTGCTTGCACGAGAATGCAGCACAAATGCGGATTTTTCCGCCATGTTACTGGAATATGCGGAATCTCCGACCGTTGACCTGTTTGTCAACCTGCACGAGGATTTTTATCAAGCCCATAAATTTGACGAATATTCCCTTAAATACGCCGATTTAAGCAACTTTGACACAGCAAACATGACATCTTTTCGTGAAAATTTCAGTATAATTTCTGAAAACAAGAATATTGCCAACAGTGAGCCAATTTCCGAGATAGTTCCGTTTGGTGAGGGCGAATTTAATACGGAATATCTGCCGCTAATTCCGCAATTATCGGAAGAATTGCCCAAAACTGTGCAAAGCATATGCACGGCAATCACAGCTGGCGATGTGCTGTCAACCCTGTTTTATGGGCCCGCTGGAACTGGCAAAACAATGTCATGCAAATTGGCTTGCCAAGCTATAAAGTTGCCCATTTTGGAGATTATCAACTGCACGGAAAATTTGGACGAGTTTATTTTGGGGAAATTTTTACCGCAAGAGGATAAAATAATCTTCCGAGAAAGCTACGTTACAAAGGCGATTCGTGAGGGCGGTGCGGTCGTTTTTGAGGAAATCAACTTCGCAAAGCCGCAATATTTGGCGTTTTTGAACTCTTTGCTAGACGACAACGGATTTGTGCGGCTTGACAACGGAGAAATTGTGCGGCGACATAAAAATTTCCGATTTTTCGCCACAATGAATTTGGGATATTTCGGCACAAAAGAGCTGAATCAAGCCCTGTACAACCGTTTCAACGTTGTTGTAGAACTAGCTGCACTGGAGGACGATTTTATCATAAAAATGCTGACAACGCGCGTTCCGCAATGTGCCGATAAAGTCGAGAAAATGCTGGGCGTGTACCGCAAAATCAAGAAAAAAATCGAAAGCGAAGAGTTGGATTTCGTGATTTCGCCACGCAATTTGGAAAACTGGGCAAGGCTGGCAAAATACGAGGGCTACGTAAAAGCCGCCGAGAAAACAATCGTCCCAATCGCAAAAAGCGACCGCATTATGGAGAACACAATCAGAGGAATTATTATTTTGTACAAATGGGGGTAATTATGGATTTATACGAAGAGATTAAAAAAGCCGACAACGGCGACAAAAACGCACAAATGCTGGTTGCAAATTACATGATTTTTGAGCAAGGCGACGACATACCCAGCGATTGGGCGGAGCGAGCCATAAAATATTATGAATCCGCCGCCGAACAGGGCGAAATGGCGGCGTGTCTGAATTTGAGCGTGGTTTATCGGTTTGGTAAGGGCGTTCCGAGAAACCGAGAAAAGGTGTTTTTTTGGCTGAATAAAGCGGCGAAATCGCTGTATCCTGCGGCTTTTCGCTATTTGGGCTATGCGTTGGAGATTCCTGTGGGATATAACGATGTGTATGACGAAACGGCGGATTATAAGGCGGCTTTTTGCTATTTTTTCAAGGGTGCAATGCTGGACGATGCCGATTGTTTTTACAAAATGGGCGATATGTATTTTTCGGGAAAATACGTTGAAATGGACAAGGAATTTGCATTTAAGATGTACGAACATTCCAAGGAAGAGAGCGGATATTTGTCGGATAGTTTGGCGGTGCGGCTGGGCGAATGCTATTTTTACGGTATCGGCACAAAGCAGGACATTGAAAAGGCACGAGAATATTTTGAACATACGATTGAACTCGTGGAAGAGAAGTTGGCGGACGGCGAAAAACCGTTTTTCGTGATGTCGGCGTATAAGAGGGCGAAATTTTTGTTGAAATTGCTGAAAAATGAGGAGATTCCGCTACCAGCGGTTTCCGAAAAAAAGGCGGAATATATGGGGCAAAATGACGAAGAAATGTTCAAATATTTAGCAAAACGTGCGTTAAACGAGGAAAACGATAATAGCGACACTCTCGCAAACCTTGCAAATATGTACAAAAACGGGATTTTCGTTGATGTTGACAAAAAATTCTCGGAATTTTTGAGCAAAAAAAAGACAACCAACGAAAGCGAGGAAACTTAATGAAACTAGAAAAATCCGCCCAAAAAGCCCTTCGCCAATTCCAATGCGAGAAAAGCCGCAATATAGAGGAATCTTTCGCACGGACATTAAGCGAAAGCGAGAAAATCCGCCTATTTTTCATAAACGAAAATAGTGCTTTTACGGACGGCAAAAATATTGTTGTCGATCCCGCAATGAACGCTGTTTTTGCCGATAAAAAGGCACTTTTACAGGTGGAAAATTATCTTAAAATTTCGCATGAATTTTCCACCGATTTTTGGAACGCCCTTAAAATGCTGACCAGAGGGCAAAATATCCATGAAAGTCTGCATATTTTGTACACTGATTTTCCGTCAAAAATTGCCATGGACGAACGTGCAACCAGCAAATCTCGCAGATTAACGCTTGCATCAATCTACAATATCATAGAGGACGCTTTTGTTGAGGCGGCTGGTTGCAGCGTTTTTGATAATTTGGAACTGTTTTTGCAATTTAACCGACTGGCAACGTTATTTTGCAACAGCCCAGTTGAGGGAACGGCAAACCAAAAATTCCGAGAAATTTCCGAAAAAAGCGAGCGTGAAGAAGAACATCAAGCGGAACGCCAGCTTGTGCTTGATTTGCTGGAATATCTCAATTATATGGCGGAATTTTTACTATATCCAATGGTGGTGCAAGAGCCGCCGCACACAAACATCGCCCAATATGTGCAGCAAACCAAGCAACTTTTCTTGGACGGCAGCATTTGCGGCGAACCTAGCGAACGCTACACTTTCACGCAACGCATTTTTGACATAATTGAGCCGATTATCCCAAATATCGATTTTGAGGACGATGAATTTTTTCAAAAGATTCTGCGAAAGTTGCCAGGTTACGCCACGCATTTAGACGGCGACAAAAGCCTTTCCGCCCACAAAAGCAAGGGCAGGACGGCAAAAATTACACGCCGATTATTCTCCGATTTGGACGGAAAGCCGATATATACTGATTTTGGCGGTCAAATATACGTGCTAATTGCAGAATACGCCGCCGACAGGAAAAATTTACTGGAAATAATCACAATAAAGCCAGCAATAGTGCATTGGTCAGCCACGGAATTTGATTGTGCCGTCCTGCACAACAAGATAAAAATCATAGAAACTAAGCCAAAACCCAACCAAAATATGCGCCGTGCGTATCAAAATTTGTGCAGCAAATATCAAGCAAGCATAAACAGCTACAACAGCCGTTTTGCCCAACTTTTGAGGGCGAAAACCGATTTGCGAGAGGAAAAGAAAATTTTCGGAAATGGCATAAATTCGGCACGGCTGTCGGACACGAAAAAACGCTACTGGTACAAAAAAATCTCGGACGAGGGTTTGCCAGATATTGCGATAATGCTGTTGATAGACGGTTCTGGGTCGATGGCTGGCGGACGGCGAAATAGTGCGATAACTTCTAGTATGATTTTGCATGAAGTGCTGAAAACACAGGGGATTCCGCACACGATTGTCGAACATAGGGCTGGTTTTACCGAGCCGCTGGTTAAAATCAACATAATGGTAAGTTTCGGCGGCAGAGCGGACGAAAAGCTGAATATTATGTCAATTTCGGCAAAGGGCGACAATCGAGACGGACTGGCGTTATTTTGGGCGGAGCGGTATATTAAGCGGCATTCCAGCACCGAGCGGCGGTTGATAATCTCGGTTGCAGACGGTCAACCTGCCCACAAATACGACAATTATTATCCCCCAGTTTCCGCCAAAGATACCGCAAACGCCGCCGCAAAAATTATAAAACGTGGCACGGACATTGTCGCCGTTGCTCTGGACGATAGCGACAATTTTTATTGCTATGATGCTTTGAAAGAAATTTATCCAACCGTGGTGGCTTGCACGGATTTGCGAGAACTTACTGGGCAGTTGTTGGGGATTGTTTCTAGGGTTTTGTAGGAAATTTGCGAAAAATTGGGCGAATTTTCCCAATCCGCCCAGTTGGGAATTTCGCTACCGCATTTGTGCCGCCATTTTAAGGAGCATACAGGCAAAACAGTTGCAACGTATATTAACGAGGTAAAAATAGACGAAGTGAAACGGCTATTGGCGGCTGGCGAGGGTAGTGTTTTGGAGATTTCTGTGCGGTTGGGATTTTCTTCTGCTAAGTATATGGCGGCGGTTTTTCGGCGGGTTGTTGGGGTTGGCATTGGGGAATGGCGGAAGAGTGGTAGGTTATAGGATTTTTGTTTGTTTTTTGCATTAAAATAAAACGCTTATTTTGCGGTTGGGATATTATTGTTTTTTATTTTCGGTGCGTTCTGCAAGCAATTTGGCTATTATTTTATCTTTTTCTGCAAGTGCTGATTTCTGTTCCGCATTAGACTCCCTCAACGCCACCAATTCCATATCCCGTCTCCGCCGTTCATCTTGCTCTTCGCGCCATTTGCGATATTCTTCCTGCGTGGGGGCATCGGCGCTCAATTTAACCAACGTTGCAACTGCCATATTTATCTCCTCCTCTTGGTCGCAGATTGTCTTTATTAGCGTTTTATCTGCCAAATCTTTTTCCGTAAGAACCGCAAGCCATTTTTCTAGCATAGTCATGTCGTTTTTCAGCGTTTTAATCGATTTTGCGTAGGCTTTCATGTTTATGTAGTGCAATTCTAAGGCATCAGAAAATATTTCGCCTGTGGATATATCCGCTATTTTACAGCATTTGTGAACCTTGTCAACTTCGTTTATGTTCTGCGGATCTATCGGTTCGTTTATGAACGATACGCAAATTACAGGCGGCTGCGAGGAATAATCTTTGCTCTCTTTCAGCCAGGTTGCATAGGTATGTGCCCACGAGCGTATTGTCTTAAATTTCAATTCGTAAACACTATAAAGGTGCATTTCTATCAGAACTTTTGTGCCGTCGTCCAAAATGGCTATTATATCCAAAACTGATAGCTTGTCGTCGTCCGATCGCTTTTCTAAATAGGGGTTGCCTATGGTCAACGATTTTATTATGCGGCGAATACCCGCATTTTCAAACACCGCATTTAACAGCGAAATAAGGGCTTGCACTTCCGTTATAAACATCAGCTTAACCTGCCCGCCGGCAGGCGGGACGCATAATCTAGCCGCAAATCCATCAGTTGCGTAAAATCCAAATTGTCCAAATAGGTTGTTTTTTCGTTTTTCATTTCATTACCTCCTTTTGCTTATTGTACACTAAATTTAGAATTTCTACAACCCCTTGACAAACAGCTTTTTTCCCTATATAATCAAAAAAACATTGCTAAAACCAGAAAATAGGGAAAACATTGAAAGGGGTGCTAAAATGCTGTTAATACAGGAAAATCTAACGATTCGAAACGCCGTTTTTTCCGATGCCGTACAGTTGCGGGAATGGTGGGCAAATGGCGAAATAATGGCGAGTAGCGGATTTCCCAACGGGCTTGATACGAAACTGGACGAACTCCAAAACCGCCTAATAAACGCCACTGACAAGTTGCGGATTTTTATGATCGAACTGGACGGCGAACCAATCGGCGAAATGAACTACAAAACAGTTTCGCATTCAAATACGCATTCAA
>JGI24700J35501_10930649_pt1 | contig 17484 bp, 17 predicted proteins | sample TergutTh196P1_FD_35501 | JGI IMG/M metagenome (IMG submission 35501)
GGGGCGAACGTCCTCGTTCGCCCGTTTATATAAATTTGGCTATTTGTTCATATAAATCGTTTGCCCGTTTATATAAATTTGGATATTTGTTCATATAAATCGTTCGCCCGTTTATATAAATTTGGATATTTGTTCATATAAATCATGTGCCAAAACGGGCGAACGAGGACGTTCGCCCCTACGATTTCGACATACAAAACCTTTAACCCAACTCTTCGTCAACCTCTTCTTCCTCTTCTTCTGGAGGTTCTGGTGGCGTGGAAATTTCGGCTGGTTCGGTTGTTTCGGCTGGTTCGGCGGTTTCAGAACCATTTGTTGGAAGTGGCGATAAACCGTCTGCAAAAAAGTCTGGTGGTTCTTCTGGTTCAAAAACAATTTCCTCGGGTTCGATGGAAATTTGCACGGTTGCCAAATTTGCCAAAGCCACGCGCGGCGGAGCGTTTACCTGCAAATGTACGTTGTGCGTACCTGCTCCAAGCCCTGCTAAATCGGCGGTTGCGGTTATGTTGTTTATGTTTAATGCGTTTATTGCCGATTCTCTACCGTGGAAAATTAGCAATATTGGCGAATCGTTTACAAACGAAAAATCGCGCGTTGCATTGGATATTGCCAAATTTGCCAACGGCATATACATTGTCCGAGAAATCACTTCCTCGACAATTACGTTGACATTTGCCTCTTGCGGAGCATCGGCACGTAAAGTTAAGTTTGTGCCAGCTAATGCCGCGCGAATGTCAAAGGTGTATTCTACAGTATCGTTTAGGGCGGTCAAGTCTATTTCTCCCAAAACGAGAGAATGCAACGCCGAAAGTTCCTCTAAACTGCCGACTAATTCCACGTTCGCAGGAGATATATTTATCTCGGTAACCATAAACCCTTGCATCGCCGCTCCTGCCGTGGTTATAGCAAGCGGCTTAAATTCGTATGGAAAAATAGGCACAACAACATCCGTGGATTCCACATTTAGGTTGACAAGGCTTGCTATATCTTGCAAATCGTTGTTCAAAACTAGCAAAGGACGTGGCTCTTCCACGGTTTCGGTTGCATCGCCCACAGAAATTTGCGCGCGTACTTCCGATATACTGTTCAAAATGGAACGTGCACCTGTCAACCGAACATTGCGCGGCGAAAGCGAAAACGGACGCATTTCGAAACCTTCGGCGGGATCGCCCAAAATGTCAACGCTAATCGGCACAACTCGTTCTCCGTGTAAATCTAAAACAAGCTCGACTGTGCTAGGATGCGGAAATATCGTGCTGTGCTCTTGGTGGACAAAAACATTTACGTCAACCGTTACTGTAGAAACATCGTCTGATTGCAAAATTTGCTCAAAGTTTATGTTGTTCAAATCGATTGACGCTTGAATATTATCGCTGCGAGCGGCGTTTATTAGGGCGTGATTATTGCGCGTGGCACGAACGCTCAAACTTATGCGAGCGTTGTTTACCTGCTGTTCGTTTAGCATTACAATGTGGTTTAACGCAAGCCTATCTCGGTTAAGAATGGTTAGAGGAACGTTATCGTAAATTACGTTTTGGATAGGGTTGTTCACGTTAATGCCGACAAACCAGAGCATAAAAGCCAAAGCGAGTGCAATTATTTTCCAAGCTAAATCCTGGTAGACAAAATGGAGCATTTTTAGGATAAAGTTCATTTTTGGCTTTTCCATAGGCGTAACCTCCTTTTGGATTCCTTGTAAACATCGGTGCTTAACATTGTTCGCAAATCGCTGTCGGATAAATGGCGGACAATTTTTCCGCCTTGCGTAACCGAAACTGCACCAGTTTCTTCTGATACAACTATAATGAACGCATCGGATATTTCGCTTAAACCGAGGGCTGCGCGATGTCGTGTGCCTAGTTCGTGGTCAACTTCGGCGGCGGTTAGCGGAAGAATGCACGCTGCCGCAATGATTCTGTCGTTGCGAATTACCATAGCGCCGTCATGCAAAGGAGTATTTTTTTCGAAAATATTGATTATTAACTGGCGAGTAATCCGCGAATCAATGGGGATTCCTGTGCTAGAAATTTCGGCTAAAGTAACATCTCGTTCTAGGCAAATAAGAGCACCCGTTTTATGGGCTGCCATTGTTGCAACAGCGCTAGCAAGTTCTTCAATTATAGTGGTATTGCTGCCATAATCGGTACTAGAAAGCTGTACGCCGCGTCCAAGTTGCTCGAGGGCTTTTCGCAGTTCGGGCTGGAACAAAATTACGAGAGCGATAAGCCCCATAGCTAGCGTGTTTTGGACAAGCCAAATAACAGTTACTAGTTCGAATATGTAGGCAATTAAAGCAATCAAAACTACAATAGCAATGCCTTTAAGCAACGCCCAAGCGTGAGTTTTGCGTATCCAGCGGAGAATATAATAAATAATTCCGCACAAAATAATAATGTCTAAAATTTCGCTAAAGCCGATAAACGGCATATGAAACATGGAAAGCGATTCATAAATAAAGCTAACAGGGTTCAATCATCTTCATCCTCTTCGGGTTGCGGGCGAATCCTTCTAACTGACCTTTTTCGTTTGGAAAGCTGAATTTTTGGGATTACCCTAACATGATAATAGTTGTTGTCGTCTTCAAACTGTACTGTTTCCGCTCGCTGATAATCTAAAATAGGGTCAAACAGGCGAGTTATTTCGGCTATTAAGGCACAAAGTAGCGTAGTTATAATAATGCTGGCAACGCTAACGGTTAAACTTGGTATTAACATAGATGCCATTATGTAACTAAAAATAAGCAAAATTGCTCCTAAAATGATGGCAATATCCTTTGCAAAATCGAGCGACAGCCGCGAAACAACGTGTACTAAAATAATTACCATAGCAAAAATAAAAGCAGTAAAAACCCAGTTACTAGAGTTATTGAGAGCATTGACAAATGCGGAGTAAATATCGCCGAAAACGTCTGGCATAGCGGCAATGTCTAAATCTGCCGTTTGGGTAGTAAAAATAATACGAGGAATTTCGGGAATAAAATTTGCCATAAAAACGCCAATAGCAACAGGGATAATAGCAGTTACAGAAAAATATAAACCTGCCATTATTGGTATTAAATAGGGAACATTGTGCATATAAGCTAATATTGTAAAAATAATTAAAATAGATTCTTTTGCCGCCATTCTGGCATAAAATAGAATAACGCAAATTAAGAACAAGAATATTACAGCGGCGATTTCCAGGTGTGCAGAATATTGAATAGTGATAGCAATAGCCATAAACACATAAGAAACCGAAAAGGGCAGTACAGCAAAAGCGATAGCCAAAAGCATAGTAAGCGGATATTGGTTATAATAGCCAGCAAGTTCTGGTCTAATGTCGCCTATGCCGTTGATTAAGGAGAAAATGTAAAAGCCCAAAAAGAACCTAGCAATCATAACGAAAGCGGGTTCAAAACGTTTATAAAATCTAATAATTGCCTCTCTTGCAGTTAATATAATTTCCATAATAAAAAACGGAAACCTCCTCTAATATGGTGCTAAAATCTAGTATCTGGACGTTTTCGATAAGTCAATTTGGTATTATCGGGTTCATCGTCGTCGTCGGGTTTGGCGGGACGTTTTTTGCCTTGCGAAATACGGTCAAGTTGTTTTGTCATAGCCAAATATTTATCCATACGTTTTTGCACTTGATGATATTGAAACGTGCCTTGAATTGTGCCAACGCAGGTATAAAACGCCATTATAGCCAACAAAAACAAAACGGAATCGGTTACGCTTTGCTGAATATCTAGCGTTTGCAGGTCTATTCCATAAACAAATATTTGGTAAAGCCAGTATAATCCTAGCAAAAACAACGAACCCATAGCCACGCAAAAGCGAATCAGCATATTTTTCCTGTAAATATAATCTCGTCTAAAGTAGGAATAAATTGCTTTATCCGCATCGCCATATCTTTTGTCGTAAACTGCCATTTGGGACATCAATATAATTCTTTCTTTATTAGCCATCGAAACTTTTCCTTTCTCAATTCTCTTTCACATTATATCACTTTTTTTGCTACATATCAATAATTTTATTCAAACATTAAAACCTTGGGGCTCTGCCCCAAACCCCGCTGGGTACGCGTACCCAGACCCGCACATTTTTATTGGGTTTTGGGGGATTTTTTGCCATATTTGCGAACATTGATTACCGTATGGGCGAACCCACCTGCCGTAGGGGCGGATATTATCCGCCCGTTGTTGCCCTTTGCCGATTTTTTGTCTGTTGCCTGTTTTTGTCCGCCCCTACGTTTTTATAAAATACAAATTTTTCGACTGTTAATTCGCATTATTCATACAAATTCAGCAAACCTTCCAACAATAAAGTTGGTTCGTAAAGATAGGTAAAATTGCAATGGGGCAAAATAATTGGGCTGTGTCCACCTGTAACTATTACTGCTAAATTTTCGGTTTGTAGTTCTAATTTTATTCTTGCTAAAAAACCCTCGATGGCACAAGCAATCCCTATTGCAGCTCCCGAACGCAGGTTATCTACTGTATTTGTTCCTATTAGCGGAATTTTATCCGATTTATCAAAGGTAATTTTTGGTAATTGTGCGGTGTTTAACGATAATGAATTTATGCCCGTTTGCAAGCCGCCCAAAATAGCACCGCCCAAAAATTCGCCTTGCGGATTTACTACATTTATTGTAGTTGCTGTTCCAAAATCAATTACTGCAAAATGGCGGCTATCGTTGTTTTTTGTCATAATATCCAAAGCGTGGCTACAACAAACGGCTCTATCTTCGCCCAAAAGCCCACTGTAATTGTCCGTTTTAAGATTACCGCAATTTTTAGTGTCAACCAATTTTATTGGTGCAGTTGTTTTGCTTTTTAGTAGGTTGACGATTGTTTCGGTTTGTTCGGGGACTACAGTTGCTATAATGCTGCCTGTTATTTTTTCCCATATTTGGCTGCTTAACCCAGTTTCTATTTGTTGGATAGGGTTTTCGTTGGCGTAAAAAACGGTTTGGGCTAATATTTTAGGATTGCCAACGGCGGCTCTAATGTTGGTGTTGCCGATATTCACTGCTAAAATCATAAATTTAATGCCTCTATTGTATCTACTATAGTATTAACGGTTGCCAAAGCACCTTTTCCGACATAATCGCAGGCTAGCCTGGCAACGCGCGGTTCGATGATTAACCAACCGCGGTTTTTTAGGGTTTTCAAGTTTTCTTGTGTAGCAATATTTTCGTACATTTTGGTATTCATTGCAGGTGCAATTATTTTGGGGGTTTCGTTGGGAGTAGCCAAAACCATGGAGCTTAACATATCGTCGGCTATTCCTGTAGCAATTTTGGCGATTATGTTTGCCGTTGCAGGAGCAATCAGCATAACATCAGCACTTTGCGGTAAATCGATATGCACAATTTGCTTGGGATTATCTTCTTGTAAAACGTCGACAAATACTCGGTTTTTTGTGAGAGTTTGCAAAGTTAGTGGCGTAATAAAAGCGACTCCCGATTTTGTCATTACTGCGTGAACATTATAATTTTTGCCTACTAATTTATTGGCAATATCGGCGGATTTGTAGGCGGCAATACTGCCAGTAATTCCAAGTATAATATTTTTCAATTTTTTACCTCGTTTAATTGGTTATAAATTATCTCGGCGATTTCCTGTTTTGTGCTTGCGGCAGAAATAATTCCGTTTTGGTTGACTAAAATTGCCTTGTGTTTGTTTCCAGAAATATCTTGCAAATTATTTGCCAAAACGTAATCGGATTGGCTAACTTTCATTTGTTTGTACGCTGCTACTAGCAGTTCTTCTTGTGTTGCATTGGATAGCAACTTAAAGCCGACAAGCCGAGTATTTGGCTGTATTTTTTTTATGCAGTTTATAATTTTCGGCTGTTGCTTTAACGCAAGTATCACAAACGGCGAATCGGACGAAATTTTACCGTCAAAATTTTGCAAAGGCGTTAAATTGGTCAAATTTGCATCTATAGTATCGGTTGCAGATATTGCGTACGGTGCGTAATCGCTCACTGCCATTGCATGAATAACGCAATCGTATAAATTATTTTGCAGGTTTGTCAACAGTTTTTCTTGTAGTTGAGATGTATTTTGTATTTCGATAGTTGTTAATTTTGCGGATAAAGTTGGCAAAGAAGCGTTTTGTCCGTGAATGTACGTAACGTTTGCCGCGTTATCCAAAAATTTTTGGGCGATTAAGCAACCAAGTTGTCCTGTGGAATAATTTGTTATTCCACGAACCGCATCGATATTTTCTTTTGTGCCACCTGCTGTAATGAGTATATTCATAAAAACACCACCCTTGAAATTATACGCTATAAAAAAAATTTTGTCAAATGTTGAAAATTGCGAAAAAAACATAATTTTGACACACATTTATTTTTGCGTGATTTATAATAGTATTATAATAATTTTTAAGGAGATGGTTTCTTATGAAAAAGGCAGTATTATCTTTGGTTGTTGTAGCGATGTTTGCGTTATTGCCAGTTGTGGCAGTAAATGCACAAGATGTTACAGATTTAACCGAACTAGAAGCGCGGATTAGAGTGCTTGAAGATTTAGAGGCAAGATTAGCCGAGCGAGAGGCTCGTTTGGCAGAATTAGAATCTTCCAATTTACAACCTTTGCAACTTCCACAATTTGGCACTTGGGAAGAAATGCAACAATGGATGCAAGCAAATGGCAGAGGTTTTGGAATGTCCCAGTTTAATACTTGGGAAGAAATGCAACAATGGCGTAACAGCAACGGCGGTTTCGGCGGCTTTTGCTGGGATGCCGATGGCAACTGGCAAGGTCCTGGTGGCTGTTGGGGCTTGAACAACGGCAACACAAATTGGAACACTGGCAACACCTCTTGGCAAGGTAGAGGTAATGCTCGCGGCGGTATGATGTGGTAATTTCGCTGAATCTCAAATTAAATAGCACCAAAAAAGGAGCAACCTTTGGGTTGTTTCTTTTTTATATAATCGAATAGGGGAAAATATGCGAATTTGGAGAGAAAACGGGCGGATATTATCCGCCCCTACAAATTGCCAACCGTAGGGGCGAATATTACTTGCCCGCAGCAGGCGGGTTAAATTGATTTACTATAAAAATAAACTTGCATAAAACAAAAATTTATGATATACTACAAATGTAGAAAATATCTTATCACAGAAAGAGGTTTTATTATGGTTGATAAAAAACAAAAAAATAAATGTTGGATGTTTCTTGTATCTGTAGTTTGCTTTGTGGGATTTGTGGCAACAACGGCTATTGCAAGCACTTTTGTATACGTTGCGGCAGTTTACGAAGAGCCAAAAATAATCGAAGAACCAAAAGAATCCACTAATTTAGAAGAAAATGAAGAAAATATCGAATTGCCAGAAATTCGGCTTGCAGAGAACATTCCCGTGGAGTTTTCGGAAATATTTCAATATTTGGTGGACAAAGAAGGAATTGTTTTAACAATAGAAGTTGTGCAGCTAAATGACGAAGATGTCTACAGGGCGAAAATTGCCACTGAATACGATACAGCCACAATAATTTTTTTGGACAAACAAACAGGCATGGAAATATATCGAGTTGACGACATTCCGCTAACTGCCGAAGAATTATCCCTTTTGGAATCGCCGCAACAAGCAAACGAAATTTTTGTTGAAAGCCAAAATATCTCAAATAGTCAAAGTGGACAATTTGTTGTAATAATCGATGCTGGTCATGGCGGAACTGCTCCAGGAGCGGTGCAAAGTGGCACACGAGAAAGCGACTTAAATTTGGCAGTAGCACAAAAATTATTTGCCCTAATCGAAAATAATCCCAACATAACGGCATATTTAACCAGAGATTCCGATACGAACATTGGACTTCGCGAACGTTCGGCTTTCGGAAATACATACGGCACGATATTTATCTCAATTCATCACAATGCCACAAATAATCGCAATGTGAACGGCATCGAAACCTTTTTTACAACAACAGATTTCGATGAAAATCGGCAATTTACCAGCCGACAATTTGCCGATATTATGCAGAGAAACCTAATAAATCAGCTAAATTCGCACAATAGAGGCGTTCGCAACAGACGATTTGGCGTGTTAAGACGTTCGCAAATTCCTGCGGTTTTGGTCGAGTTGGGTTTTATGACCAACCAAACAGAGTTATCTCGTATTCGCACGCAAGAATTTCAACAGCAAGCCGCACAAGCACTTTACAACGGTATTTTGGAAACTTTTGATAATTTTTATAATTAGCAAATTGGCAGTTTTAATGGTTGACAAATTGGAAAATTTATGAATAAATGGGAATTTGGAAGAATTGGGAATTTTGAAGAAATTGGCGGATTGGGGGAAAACGGGCGGATAATACCTGCCCGTCCGGCAGGCGGGTCCGCCCGTGTTGCAAAATTTATCCTATTTATAATGTCGTAACATTTATTCTATCATAATATTGCAATATTTCCCATATATTAGGAACAAACAAAAATTTTCATTTACAAGTATTTATAAATATTTACAAATTCAAAACAATTTCCCCATATTCCGAAAAAGGATTATCAATAACCGCGCGACCAACCAAGGTATCGCCTAAACCGCTGTATAAATCCAATTTATCGTCATCTCGTATAAAAATGCCCGCGGGGAAAGCACAATCTGTTAAATTTGGCTTTTTTGCCGCTCCTTGCGGAAAACTGCTGCGAGTTGCAATAATTTTTTCGTCAACCAATTTGTGAGCCTTTGGATCGAACACAAACGCAACGTTTACATAAACCGATAAATCGGATTGAGCGAAACTTTTGTGTCCAATTATTCCAATTAAACCGCTGTTTAGCAAGTAACATTGGTTGCAACCGCCCCATTCGCCTGTCGAAAACATTCCGTCAATTTTTTTTGCGTTGCCAATTATTTCTGCGGATAATAAATTGATGTTGTCGATAATTGTAAACCCAACAATCGAAGCCGAACCATGTTCCTTTTCGATATGTGCATTTCGTGGACGCGAAAATACGCCGATTCCGCTTGGCAACTGCAATAAACGAATATCTTTCATGTCTTCAGGGCCTGTTGTAAAATAGTGCATATCTTCTAAATTTGTGCCTTTGTAAAAATAGCCGTAAACTGTGTCAACTTTGCCCATTTGATAACGAACGTGAGTTCCTCCTAAAATTAGCTGATTGTCAACTTTGCAAATGTACGGATCTTCCAACTGGTAAATCATGCTGTCTTTCACAAGCGAAAACTCGTCTTTTGCCGTTTCGCGAAACAGCCGCACCCACGAACGCGCCCATTCTTCGCGGCGTTCAATTCGTCCGTAAATGTATTTTACGCCGTTCCACACAAACGGAATAGAGCAGTTGTAAACGTCAAAACCATCAACGCCCTTAAAATTTACTAAAACACTTTCGGATATTTTATTGTTACTTTCAAATTTTGCTTTCTTTTCTGCAAACGTCATATTTTGCCCTCCAATTTTTTGTAACTTTTTTGTTACTTCAAATAATTCTAACTTAAATGCGGACTTTTGTCAATAAAGTTTGAAAATAAAAATTTTTATTTTAGTTTAGTGTAAAAAGTAACTTAAAAGTTAAGTTACTTTTGTATTCCCAAATCGCATAAAATAAGGTACAATAATATCATTATAAAAAATCTAATAAGGATGAACAAAATGAAAAAAATTACAATGCAAGATATAGCGGACAAATTGTCAATCACGAAAGTATCGGTTTCGAAGGCAATCAACAATAAGCAGGGAATAAGCAACGAAACAAGACAGCGTATTTTGGCAGTTGCGGCAGAAATGGGCTATTTAGGAAAAAAAGTTGAAGGCAAAACCTTTGTATTTGTCGTATCACGGCGATTTTTTTTGGAAACCGACAAATTTTATAACCCGATATTTTACCACTTAAACCAGTTGACAACAACGGACGGACATCAGTTGATTCCGATAGTAGTAGAAACAGAGGATGACGAAATTACATTACCGCAACAAGTCAACGGTATTTTTTTAGTTGGCGAGTTATCGGACGAGCATATAAAGCAGTTTACAAAAACGAATATTCCGATTGTGGCGGTAGATTTTTACAAAAGTTATTTGAATGTTAATTATGTTTTGGTGGACAATTTTTATCAAAGTTACAGTGCAACAAGCCATTTGATTCGCAACGGACACACAAAAATTGGATTTGTGGGCAATATAAACCAAACTAGCAGCATTAACGACCGTTATTTTGGCTACTTAAAAGCCTTACAAAACGCCAATTTGCCCTTTAATGACGATTGGATTATTGCAAATAATCATCCCAAAACAGGGCTGTACGAGATAAATTTAGATTTCCCAAAAAAAATGCCAACCGCATTTATTTGTCATTGCGATATGGCGGCATATTTTTTGATAAATAGTCTAAACAAGATCGGCTTGCAAGTTCCAAAAGATGTTTCGCTAATAAGTTTTGACAACACAGATTTAAGCCAAAACACCAAGCCGCAACTTACTGTAATGGATATAAATAAAAAGGCAATAGCCGAAACTGCATTTTTTGCAATGCAACAAACTTTGAACGGGAAAATCCATTGTCATAGATATTATATTCCTGCCAAGTTGATTGAACGGGATTCTGTTTGGGTTTGTGTTTGAGCAGTTTAATAAAATTCGGGCGGATAATATCCGCCCCTACAAATTCGCAATATTTCCAAATTCGCAATATTTCCAAATTCGCAATATTTCAATATTTCGCAATATTTTCAATATAAAACATTTTACTTTACTTTCGCCCTGCACCAATATCTTTAGCAAAGCCAGTAAAAGCATCTGACAAATTATTCAGCGTTGTAAGTTTGGAAAACTCTTTTGATGAGGCGATGGCATCTAAAAATGATTTTTTAACTCCGCCAAATCCCAGGGCTATTACTTCGATTTTGGATTTATGGCATTTTTTGGCTTCCGAAATTGCCCAGCGTTCGTCTAAATCGCACCATTCGCCGTCTGTCAAAACCAAAATATATTTCATGCCCTCATTTTTTTCCAAAATGGGACGTGCAAGGGTAAATGGTTCGGATGCGTTGCCGCCGCCAATTCCATCGTACCCAACGGTTAATGCGTTAATTTTTCGCTTGACATTTTCGTAATTATCGGTTAATTCTAATACATGAGATTTTCCTGTTGCAAAGGCGATGATTCCTATGCGTATTTGTTTTGCGTTCATTTGAGCGACAAAATCTATCATTGCTTTTTTTGCCTCGGATAATGGATTTCCGCCCATACTGCCCGATAAATCCACTGCAAGGTAAACATCCGCTTTTTGCCCATTCGAAATTGAGCCTGTTTTTAAGTCCTCAAATTGTTGACAATATGGACAACCAGGATAATTTTTTTCATATTGAATATCAGCAGGAAACGGCTGCTCGCTGTAGCCCTCGCGGGTTGCAACTTCTGGTTTAATGGGAAATGTCCACGTTGCCCACCATTTATCTTTGCCTTTTTCTTCTACTCGAACGCCGTATATTTTGTTGGTATGTTGGCATTTTGCTATGCCCACGGCGGCATTTATTTTGTTTGCCATATAATTTTCTCCTTATGTTTTATAGTTTGCACATTACAGTTGTAGCCACAAAGCAGGGCGAACGCCGTTATTAGACGATACATAGTAACCATAAACATTGATTTTACCATTAGGCATAATGCTTACAGCTGTTCTTTTTTCAAAACCAGGCGAACGTAACCACCAGGATTCCGCAACGCCACTGGCGGTTTTTGATATTCGCTTTTCGTTAAATTCATCGTTTATCTTTGATAGCAAAAAACTTCTATTCTTCAACTTTCCGCTATCGCCAAAATATTGTACTACTTCTTCAAGGCTTAACAGAAAAATATTGTCGGTTGTTTTATCTCCTCCGCTAATTTTAGACCATTGATTATCATAATTGAACAAATTTTTTGTAATTATTTTGTCTTTGTCGATTAGGCTGTTGTAAAAATCGTTGTTTAGATAATGCCGAAGAGTGCAATTTTCCCAAGTTATAGAGGTTTTTGCATCGTGATAAGCACGTTTTTCTAGTATAAATTGGCTTAACAGCAAAATTTGGTTGTCTTGAATATCTAGCACTTGCCAATTATAGCCGCTAAACGAGACAATTTCGCCTATTTTTGCGGATTCTAATGGTTCGGTTGGCGATTCAACGTTGGCAATGTCAACTTCTTCTACAATGTTATCCACCATTGACATTATTTTGTCGGTATCAAATAAAATTCCCAGCGTAACATCGTCCGCAGAGCCGTTTGTTGTTATGTTTTTAAGGCTTTCTTGTAATATTGCACCAACTTTTTTGGTGTCAAAATCGTTATTTTTAAGATGCGTTTTTATTTCCGTTGGAATTTGGTAAAAGCCGTTTTCGTTTTGCGGCAATCGGTCGTCAAAAGAATTAACAATACCGTCCGTTGACACGGCAATAAGTGCGGGAATATCGTTTCCTATTAAAATTTTGTGCTGAATTTCTGCCGCATTTTTTAACGTGCATAACGACATAGTTCCGCCGCCAAAGTTGCGTTCGTCGGCTATTGTCAAGTCGGTTACAGAGCCGTCTTCGTTTAATCCCAAAATATCGCCGTCGCCCAACTGCAATATTAGCACTAGCTCGGAATAGGCTATTACAGCCAAAAGCGTACAACCGTAGGCTAGCAAAGGCTCTTCCATAACATCGGCGTATTCTTGGGAAGAACAATATTTTTCCAAATTTGCTTTTTCGTTTTCCGTCCAAATGGAGGGCAATTTTTGAATATCGTTATTTACAGATTCTTTCCATATTTTGAATATTTGCGCTTTTATGTGAGCAACCGCATCTTCAAATTGGCTGATTCTGTAATTTTTTTCTGTATCAGAGTTAAAATAATTGCCGATTCCTTTCATTCGCTTTGCTACCGTGCAAATTGCCTCAACCGCAAATTTGGATCCCATTTCACTTCTTATATACGGTCTTCCGCCGTGTCCGTCCGAAACCGCAACAACAGTGGGCATTATTCCATTTTCAGAAAATTCGCCCCTGTGAAAAGCAAGTGCATCTTGGTTGACATCGTAAGGCGGCTCTTTTCGTGCATGAGATGCACCTGTTACCGATTCGCCAAATGGAATCCATATGTTATTTTTCATGCTATCACCTCATTTTTGCAATGTGAATCAACGGTTGAATTTAGAACGCTTGCACCGAGATTTTACCAAACGCAATTTTTTAACATTATCAACCGTTAATTCACATTAAAATTTGACTTTGCCAAATTTTACCAAACGTCATCGTCTGTGTCGTCGCTTGCTTCGCCGATTTTTACTTCTGCCTTTATTGGCGGAGGAGTTGGTACAGCAGCAACACCGCCTGTAGCATCAATGGCGGGAGTTGACGCAGTTCTGGAAAGTGCCACCGATGCCCATTTGATAAATTTAACAAGTTGCGTTTCGTTGCCAGCAACAAACGGAGGAATTTCCACGGGATTTGAGCAGAACATTTTCAGCTTTTCTTCGTCTGCATCTTTTCCGATAGCTATTGCAACACGAATGGATTTTTTGCTCCAACGTTGTTTAAGCAATTCTTCCAATCCGCCCTCGTAATTATCGGTTGGCTGCCCGTCGCTTAACAAAATTATTACAGGAGGAATCGCCTTTTTTCCCAGTTTTTCTTCTGTAAGTTCATGTGCTAGTAATTGCATTGCTGCGCCCATATCTGTTACAGCTTGCTCTGCATCAATTTCGCGCCATACGTAACTTTCAATTTTTTCGGCACTAGAATTATGCCATTCTGCGCCATTGCCAAATTTCATTGCCTGCACGTATGTTTGAATATCGGGAAAATCTTCTGCCGAACTTTGTAGCTCGGGAATTACTGCCTTTATTGCTCGGTTTACTGCGGTCATTTTTCCGTCTATTGCCATAGAACCTGAAACATCTATTAGCCAAAAAATTTTGAGTTCCCGTTTGGAAACGCCGCCTCCTATTATTGGTACGCTGTCAATCGCCATTATTTATCATCCTTTCAAGATTATATTCTTATTTCGGCAGTTGCCGATGTTTTGAAATCAATTTCTTTGATATTTTTTGTAAGCGGCATAGCTTTATCTGGGTTGACATCTTTTATATCGCCGCTATTTGTTGTAAAAGTCCAATTATTATTGGATAAATTTCGCAATCCCCATTTTTCGGGATCTTTGGGATTTTGTGCCATTTCTGCTACAACTGGACCGCCCTCTTTTAGGCTTGGAGCACTTTTTACAAGTTGATAATGATATAATTTTGTGTCCACATTTAGTACGACGATTCTTTCTCGTTTGCCTATTTTTATACGTAATCTTGGAGGAGTTGGCAGTTTTTGCTCGTAGCCTTGACATTTGGGATTCCAACAGCTAATTTTGCCCTCGTTCTTTATTTTGTCAACATCGTAAATTATCGGCACTTCGCAATACGGACACGGGAAAATACTTTCCTGCAAACGTCGAAATACGTCAAGCCAATTTTCTTCCATAAGCCGACCATTTTCGGGATCGGTTAAACCCTCTGTAAAAACCTTTGTAAAGCAATCTCTAATGTATTGCGGGTACATTTTCCAGCGAAGTATAACGTTATCCTGCTCGCCAGCAACTGGATTATTAGAGGAATCGCTAGGATTATATATAAACAGCGGCATTTGACCATAATATTTTTTTTGTGCCGCTTGATCCCAGCAAGCGGTATCAACCCAACGTTTTCCGTCAAACGGATGATCCAAAAACAGCATTCGGAACATCAAAACCGCCAGCGAAAACATATCAGTATGAGCATTTGGCAAGCCGCCCATAACAACCTCGGGAGCCATAAAGCCGTATGTTCCCGCTATACCAGCAACATTTTTACCATGTTCGGTAACATTATCGTTGTCGCAAATTAGGATGTCGCCAGTGCTTGGATTGATAAATAAATTGCCCCAATTTATATCTTGGTAGGCAAGCCCTGGAATGTGCAAAAGGCGAAAACTGTCTGCAAGTTGCAAACAAGCGTGAGCCACCGTTCTAAAATTTAGGTTAATTTTGCCATTGACAAGCAACTGGGATTTTTGGTATTCCGCAGGGCGTAATCCCATAACATAGCCAAATTTGCCTTCGTATTCGATTACTTCTTTTGGCCACAAAAAATTGTCGTTGGGCGCGCCGATGTTTATCAAATTTTTTAGAGAAGCCTTTAACTCGGATTTTTGGCTATCTTCAAAGTACCATTTTAATGCAAGTGTTTCAGAACCCAATTTTACCCGATAAACTTCTCCTTGACCGCCGCCACCGATAAATTCTTCGATGACACATTTCATGCCGCCAGCCGCGGGCAATGCGAACCCATTTTTAATTAGTTCGCCTTCTTTTAGTTTGCTCATGGAAAGTGTTCCTCCTTAAGATATATTGTTTTGATTGTTGTGAATTTTGCCGCAATCGGCATTGTATTGCCGCTATTATCATTGTATTGTTGCCATTACTATTGCATTGCCGTAGGGGCGGATATTATCCGCCAGTTGTCCTGCGGGCGGATAATATCCGCCCCTACGTTTGTCCGATTCGCCGTTTGTCCGATTCGCATTTGTGATATTTTGCGGTTTTGATTGATTGAATACAAATTATTATCCGCTAAATATTTAGCCACAAAGCAGGGCGAACTCCACCAACCACAGATACATTTCGGCGGTCGATGCCGATACTTCCGCTATTGTTTACACGAGCGGCATCATAAATACTGTAGCCAGGCGAACGCAACCACCACCACGAAGTTGCACCTGCGGTATTTTTGGTAACTCGTTTATTGTTATTTGAGTCGTCAACATAGCCTTGCATTTTTAACTTTGCCATAGTGGTATATTTATTTCCCAAATATTGTGCTATTTCTTCAAGGCTTAACAGAAAAATATGGTCGGTTGTCTTGTTTCCGCCTTTTGTTCCCCACCTTGGATTATTATTGTTGACTATAATTTTTTTGGCGATTTGGCTTTTGTAGGGAAGTTTATTGTAAAAATCGTTGTTGAGATATTTGCGAAGAGTGCAAGTTTCCCAAGTAATATCGGTATTTTTTTTGTTGTATGCTTGTTTTTCTAATACCAAATCACTTAATAGCAAGGCTTGATTATTTTGTACATCAAGGATTCGCCATTTGTAATTGCTAAACGTTATAATATCGCCGATTTTCAGCGGGGTTGTTAGTGCCATTGCTTTTGGCGACCTGCCCGTCTGGCAGGCGGGTGGCGGATTATTAACGGCGGCTGGCGGCGCTTTTGCCAAATTGGCAAGTACCGCCAAAACTTCTGCATTAACGTTTGCTCCAAAGGCTAAAATTCGCACATATTCCGCACCTTGTGCAACTGACCAATCGTATTCGTCTGCAAAGTATGTTGCAATATTTGCAATGCGGATTTTCTGCTCGTTGACACTTTCAGGGAGCATTTTTATTATTTTAGCTGCTATATTTTCGTCAACAGCGATTCGCAAGCGTTTGCGAAGTTTATCTTCGGCGGCGAAACGATCGTTAATTAAACCTTTTAGTCGCCATTTATCCTTGTATATTGAGCTATCTTGCAAAAACGCATCTCGCAGATGTTCCTCGCCTGTGGTGGATTTGGTTGGCGTATTGTTATCCGTTTGGCAAAAGGGGCATATTTGCAAAGTTACTCCTTTGGGCGAAGTTAAAATGCCACCGCAATTTTTACATTTTTTCATTTACAATTTCCCCCTAGCTTAATTACGCAAAATATCACATTGCCAAAAATTTTTAGGTTAAAGATTTATCCACAATGCGGGGCGAACTCCGCCAACTACAGATACAGAGTAGTGGATGACATTGACAACGCCGCCATTAGAGACAAAGGAGGCAATACCACTAAAGTAACCAGGCGACCGTAGCCACCACCACGCTGCCGCACCCGAGGTGTCTCGGGCAATTCGTTTACTGTTATTTTTATCGCTAATATATCCATCGTTTTTCAATATTGACATATCGCTGTTCCCATTTCCAAAATAATTTACTACTTCTTCAAGGCTTAATAGGAAAATACGATCGGTTGTTCTGTTTCCGCCAAATATTCCATATTCAGGGTGATCATCGTTGACTATAGTTTTTTGGGTTATTTGGCTTTTATCGGAAAGTTTGTTGTAAAAATCGTTGTTAAGATAATACCGAAGAGAGCATTTTTCCCAAGTTATAGCGGTATTTTTTATGTTATATGGGCGTGTTTCTAGTACCAAATCACTTAACAATAATGCTTGCTTGTTTTGCACATGGAGGATTCGCCATTCGTAATTGCTGAACGTTATAATATCGCCAACTTTTGGCGAATGTTTGTTTTTTGGCGGTTTTGTCGGCTTGGGATTACTAAAGGCGGCTGGTTGCGGTTTTTGCGGTTGCGGATTACTAACGGCGGTTGGTTGCGGTTTTTGCGGTTGCGGATTACTAACGGCGGTTGGTTGCGGTTTTTGCGGTTGCGGATTACTAACGGTGGCTGGTTGCGGTTTTGTCGGCTTGGGATTATTAACGGCGGTTGGTTGCGGTTTTGCCAA
>JGI24700J35501_10930648_pt1 | contig 17468 bp, 15 predicted proteins | sample TergutTh196P1_FD_35501 | JGI IMG/M metagenome (IMG submission 35501)
GAAATCTCCCAGCTAACGAAATTAACGACAAAGACGTAGCAGCAGTGTTTGAAACTTTATCAAGTAGCTTTGAAAAATTTAAAGAAGATAAGGAGGTAAAAAAAATGTTGTCCTATGTTGAAGAAAAAATTTATATCGCTGAACAAGAAGCTATGCAGAGAGGTATGCAACAAGGTATGCAACAAGGTATGCAACAAGGTATGCAACAAGGTATGGAACAAGGCATGCAGCAAGGCATGCAACAAGCTGAAACAAGAATAGTGCTGAACATGCTGAATAATAAAAAACCTGTTACTGAAATTACTAGAGACTTGGGGATAAGTGTAGAACAAGTTGAGAGAATACGCTCCTTGGCTTTGAACGATGGTTGACTATAGCAAATCCGAGGAAGTGCCTCACGGTTTTTGTTCGTGCGTTTTTCCTGTTTTTCCTGCTAAATCTCCGTGAGGCGTAATAGGTAATTGAGGCACGCCTTAAAAAATATAGCAACTTAACCTTTTCTTGTTATTTTTTAAATCAAAAAAGTTAAGTTGCTATATCCACAATTAAGTTAGCCATAAATTTCTTTATATTGCATCTCAACCGTTCCAAATGCGACCTGCCCGGTAATATTCCAAGTAACATCAGAGGTATCAATATTTTGCATAATAAAACGCCATTCGCCTGCACTTGGAATACAAATGACTCCATTCAAAGAACCCCAAACAACACCTGTTAAGGTATCGTTGTTTGTTACACCTACCCTAACAAAATTGTTGAGATGGCGAGCAAAACTGAATGCAACAGCATCTCCAACCTGCATTGATACACTGGCGTCTCCTATAAAATAAGTCCGTGGTTGGAGTGTTGCACTAATAGGTACCGTGGTTATCCAACCAATGGAAGGATTTGAATAGTTTAGTCGTAGCTCTATAACCTCATCAGCTTCAACCAAGTGCGCCTCTCTTTGGGTTACTGCTGTTATGGTGCCTTCAGCTAACATCCATCCAACTGAAGAAACATGAGTAATTTCTTCTCTAATTTCTCCGGTATAATGATCAATATTTATCTGCTCAAATATTTCGTTGTAAAAGTCTTTAAAAATAACCGACCATAGAGGTGTAGTATGCTGAAAAATCAGACTTGCCTCAACAACAACTTGCTCCAATGACAGCCCTCTTTTTTCATAGAGCCATGCCTCGGCGATTTGTATTGCATTGTTCCTTCTAATTGTAATTTCATTAAAAAAATGTTGTTTTTGTTCAGCGAATGGTGCAGCAAATGCAATTTTTTGGCCCGAATAACCCACTATAACAGTAACAAGCAAAATTGTAAAAAGTACAGCCCTATTAAAAAATACTGTCATAAAAACCTCCATACCTGTTTATAGTACCCTTCATTAAAGCTATAGCACTTTTCCTAGGAGGGCAACGAAAAGTTGATTTGCTAATATCCCAAATATTCTATTGCGGCGACAAGTTGGGTATCTATACCTTCCAGCAGATCGGCCAAGCTCTGTTCTACCCAAATATCGGGGGATACCCCGTGATTGTTTATTATCTGCCGTTCGGGGGTCATTTGCTTAACAACATTTAGCGAAAGAAGCCCGCCGCCGGGTAAGGGAAGTGTGGTTATATCACCCGCCATCCCAGTAGTATTTGTTCCGATAACTGTAAAAGTATCTATAGCCCTAGCGGCAACAACAAAGCTCTCCGCCGCAGAACCCGACATATAATTTGCTAAAACCACTACAGGGGTATCAAAAAGCCGTAAAGATTGTTCATAAACTATGTCACGATCAAACAATTCAATGCCCTCAAATTCGTACAAGGCTTCCAAATACCTACTTTCCAGCATCTCTATACCCTGTTGCAGGGAGCGTCCGTGCATAGCAAGATTCCAAATATCGTCCGGCAATTGTATTCCCATTGCTTCAGCCATTACAGCCATATTTGCGACCCCCATCAATGCACCATCTCTCATTTGTCTGTAACTGTAGCCGAGGGGGATTTCTCGTATGTCTGCAAACTGGCTTAAAATAACCCAGTCGCTTGTTCCGCCGCCGTTTCCTCGTATATCCAAAATAAAAGCCTGTGCGGTGTCCGCAACATCTTCAATATATTGCCTTACAGCTTCGGGCAAAGCCGGGTTAGCAAAAGTAGAAATAGTTATATGATGTATATCCCCATCATGGACAAATGCGGTTGCACCGGTTTCTAACGGTATAGGTTCAATGCCCCAAAACTGATTTACACTCAGCGAATTTTCCTGCATTTCTGCCATCGCCCATATAATTTCATCTGAAAAAGGTTCAAAATATATAGTTTCTTGGACAGTTTCGCCCTGTGGAGTTAATGCCTCCAAAACAATACCGGCTCGCATAATAGGGTTTCTTGTAAATGTAAAATTTGAAGCAAGGATATATTCTCTAGCAAGAGGAGTATGACGACCATCCCTAAACCCAAAATTTGTTTCCAAAAAATCTCTTGCTGTCATACCATTTACATAGAGTACAGTGCTACCTAAGGGGATGTTTGAATGATACGGGCTTGCAGCAAAAACTATAAAATTGTTCTCTACATACATTATTTCTATGGGAAAGACATATAAATCGGCAGGGGATTGAATATTAGACTTCCCGTCTGCCAAATGTGCCAAAAATCGGCTTAGAATTTCATAATACTCTAACATATCCGTCGCATCTATTACCTTTGGGATATATTCCAAAAACAAGGCATCCCAATCAAAACCGTCCGGTGCCGCAGATATAAATGGCGACATTTCTGCTACACTTTTCCAAACAAAGGAAAGTCCAAAAACCCGCTCCCCTTCTGTAAGCCAAGTGGCTTCCTCGGCGTTTTCATCTTCGTTATCAACCAAAAAGCCACCGTCGCAAGTGTATGCCATCGGTGCATATACAAGCAAGCCGCTTTCTTCGTCGTTGTTGGCCAAAGTGTCGTCTGTAGATCCTGGCGCATTTACAAATGCCAGTAAAACAACAATTAGAACTGCTCCTATAACCGTTACTGTTAGCGTTACTGTTCTTTTCATCAAAAAATCACCCTCCTAAATTTTAGATATAGCAAATATCTTTTCAATCCGCATATGCTACACCTAGACTATTTCTAAAATAATAACATATTAAAATATTTTTAGCAATAGGGGCAAAAAAGAGTTGCTGCACTCCACAACACGGACATTCGGACATTTTCCGTTTGTTTTGTTGCCGAATATGCTGTATAATGCTGTATAATGAGGTTATCTTTCCAATCACAGGATTTTTCTTTTTTTAATATAACGTATCACATAGAGTCACACATCGGGTGTGACATAGGGAGTGACATAGAGAGTTTCAAAGTTCGCATTAGAATAACATTTCCGGAAGCAATTTTCAGCAAATTCCAAAAGCCCAACCAAGGTTTTTCGCCATTTTTACACTTAATCCATAAATTTTAAAAGCAGATCTGTCATATTTTTTCTACACCCGCTGCACCCTCGTTTTTCTTGTTTTTTATACCCTTTATTCAGAAAGCGATCTATTACACAGTCCAATCAACCACAGTCAAACCATCTATTATTTCAAAGTGTTTGGTGTTGGCGGTTACCAAGGCGTAGTTTCGAGTTAGGCATTGGGCGGCGATTAGTAAATCGGCATCCTCAATGGGTTTGCCTTGTTTTTTGAGTTGTGAGTAAATTAAGGCAGCCGTGTTCATATCTTGTATTGTAAGACTTTCAATCCCTATCGTAGCACACAATTGTTCAAATAAGTGCATTTTAGTTGTTGCGTTGACTGCTACTAAACCACGTCGAACTTCATAATAAGTTATAAGTGGTAATACTACTATACATTCCTCCTGTATGAGCCGATTTAATTTTTTTGTTGGTACAGGGTTTTTATTTATCACATAGGAGAGAATATTACTATCAAGTGCGTATATCATAGGTTTAACTCCCTAATTTTTATTCGCTCAATTTCTAACAGGGATTCATCGTTTCCTGTTTTATCTAAATCATTTAAGAATTTTCGCCATGCCGTGTTATTAGTGTTTTTTAGTATAATCGTGTCCCTCGCTAACGCTTCATCTTGGTTTGTTGCATGAGCTTTTAGAGTTTCTTTTTTGCCTTTGGAGACACTAGTTTCAATTCTACCGTATGATTTTTTTTTATAATTACTAACAGTCTTTTTTTGAGCGTTACTAATTGCCATGTCAATTACCTCCTAATATAGCTATTCCACTTAATTCTGACGCTTCCCAAGAAAGATGAAATTAGGTGGAGTAGCATCCTGAATCCAGCAGTTTTAGTCTAACTTTTGAAGGGTTAGTTTAAATGGAACTGCTATAGTGCTTGTATAAATGCGTATGCCTAAGTATAACACAAAATATTATTCATGTGAATATATGTTTTAGCTATTTTTCACCCGCAACTCTATAGATTCGTTTATTATAAACGCTATAGCAAAGAGCAAAAAAGCGATTGGAAACAGGGCTTCTAAAAAAATAAATGTCAAAACAAATCCCATAGATGAAGATATAATATCCCCGAACCCTGCTGCACTAAGTTGGAATCCCATTTGCTTTTCTACTACGTTTGGGTCGAAGCGTCGGGTTGTTTCGTGTATAAGGCAGGGGAAGATGGGAGCAACCCCAAACCCAATCAAAATAATGGCAAAAACGTTGGTTGTAAACATAAGCAAAACCAGGCCCAAAAAAGCCATAAAAAAGCCGGCACGCATGAGCCGCATGTTGCTGTAACGGCTTGCCACGCTACCAAAAAACAAGCGCCCAAGCATAATAAAGCCGAAATAAAAAGCGGGATACAAACCTGCCGCATCAATGCTTAAACCACGGCTTTCCAGCATAACGGTAGTTACCCAAAACCCCAGTGCAGTCTGTGTTCCCGAAAATATAAAAAAAACAGACATTTGCGAAATTTGATAACTAAGTTTAACTTTGGCATTTGAAACCTTCTTTTTTTTGCGGTGTTCTGTACCTTCTTTTACCCAAACACCTTTTTTTAAACCAATAATGGAAAAAACGGCGATAGAAAGCTGCACAGAAAGAAGCACTAAATAGCCAATACGCCAGCTAAAGAGCATTATCATTTGAGCCATAATAAGGGGGCTAACAGAGGCACCCATGCCCCAAAAGCACAAGCCCCAGTTCATGTATCTAGCGGAAAAATGCTTAGCTAAATATGCGCTAAGGCTCGCCTCTATAAATGCCTGACCGGAAGCACTAACACCTATCATTATAATAAGCACAAAAAAAGCCGGGGCAAGAAAAAAGCCGACATTGCCCGTTACTATTAGCAATATTCCCATCAACGCAATAGTTTGCGATTTAAAAAATTTGTATAATCGGCTCACCAAAGAAGCCGTAATGGAGTACATGGTAAAAGCGGTTACTATCAAAAAACCCGCATATTCTAATGGGAAATCCATCTCGTAACGTATGCTTGGCCACGCCACCCCCAGCACCCCATCGTTAAGCCCTTGAGCAAAAAGGCTCAAATATATTATCGTTAACATAAAAGCAATTTTTTTAATCATACCGCAAGTATAACATAAAAAAATTAATATTACAAAACGCAAAAAAAGCGACCGTTGTGGCCGCCTTTTAAAGCAAAATTGCGATTATTCTATTACTGTTTTTCTCTAAGGCATAGGGAACGCCGGTATTGCGTCTAGGTCAAACTCCGGCCACTCTATTTCATCCGGGTCTGTTGATATTACTTCAAAATTGCTAAGAATATCTATATCAACATTCAAAACACCAAAGAAGCCCATATCTAAAGTTACGGTAGCATTTATATCAAAGCTGTAACGTTGCCAGTTGCGAGTTTCTGTGTCTATGAAAGAACGGTAAAGTATTTCAAACTCTATGTCCAAACTTTCAAGCAACTCCATAAGCATAGGAAGTTGTTCCATAACAATTGCCAATTCCTCTTCGGTCAAACCAAGATCTTCTGTACCCAAAACAGCAAGGAACTCGTCAATAAATTCCGGGTCAAGGAAGCGTTCAACAAAGGCTGTAGCTATTTCAGCTATGTTGTCGTTGTTGATAACAACGTCTATTACATAGTATCCATCTTCTTCTACATCAGAGAAAGCGGCAGGCAACAAGGCATAGAGGTCAGCAGATATTTCTTCGCTTAGTTCAAACAGAGGACCTAAATCGCCAAAAGTGGCGAATTCACCAGCTACTGCCGGGTCGCTAAAGTTCATCCACTCGCCGTCTATGTTTAACAGAAGAGTTTCGTTTTCCATAAACATACCTATGTCTACTGTTTCTTCAAAACCGGTGGAAACTTCTAATGCAGCACCAACCATTTGCATGTAAAACTTAAAGATGTTGGTAGACAAATCAAAGCCGAACGTTAGGTCAAAGTCCAGTTCAAACTCGACAGCAACCACTTCCGCAAGGGGACCGGGATCAACATCAACCGCACCTTGTACATCTCCCACCATATGCATGGCTGTTACACCGGTGGCGTTACGAGCGGCATCTTGCAAAATTTGCGATGCATCTTCTGATGAAGCAAAAGCTACGCCGGGAAAGGCAAAGCTAGGGGCAATCAATACTGTTGCCGCTGTTGCTAAAGCAACTACTCTTTTGAAAATTTTCATAAGATATAATTCTCCTTATAATAATATTTTTTCGGTGCTTTTCTGAAAGCACTAAACGATGGTTAGAAATTAGTTTTCGGATAAAAACCAACCCTCTCGTACACAGTATACATTGTAACAAAGTTTTTGTGAATTGTAAAGCCTATTTTCAATTTGTAATACTGTGGTAATATAACTAAATATGTTCGCTAAACTCCAAATCATCTGCAAACATCTCCGCTGAATAATTAACTGACGAAACGCCAAATTTATTTAGCATATCTATAAAGTCCGATAGAGGCATTTCGGCATATTCAGCAGCTCGGGATAGGCTGACTTCTTTAGAAATGAACATGCCAATAGCTAAATTCAGTTTCAGTTTTTGCATAAGGTTCCCGTGAAATGAAGGCGCATTATCCATTTCGGCGTACAAATCAAGCGGGACGGAAACGGATATAGTTCTTTCGGTCATTTTGTTACACCTCCGATATAAGGCTACTCGCCCATGCAGATCCCCGCGATTTTCCTACCAACACGCAACGGCACTATCAGTGCGCGGCTCACAACCCCCTACCAGCGTTCCGTTATTGCTACGCATTATAATCTGTCCGCGTCCAAAATCTGTGCTGTCCAGTGCCACCGTTACCCTATGCCCCAGTGCAACAAGCTCCTTAGCAGTGCTTTTGGGAAAGCTGTGTTCCACTTCGATATGGTTGTCTGACACCCAACGCCAACGAGGTGCATCCAGGGCGGCTTGGGGATTGAGTTCCTGGTCAATAAGCCCGCTAACTACCTGCAAATGCCCCTGGGGTTGCATATATCCTCCCATAACACCAAACGATGCCACCGGAGAATCGTCTTTTGTTATAAACCCGGGGATTATTGTGTGGTATGTGCGTTTGCCGCCGGCAAGGGCGTTTATATGGTGGGGGTCAAGGGAAAAATCGCAACCCCTGTTCTGTATAGAAATACCGGTGCCGGGGACAACAAGTCCACAGCCAAACCCCATATAATTGCTCTGTATAAAACTAACCATATTGCCCTGTCCATCCGCTGTAGTAAGATACACAGTCCCCCCCTTGTTTGGGGTTAGCTCCTTTGGCATCGTTGCAACGGGTTCAATGGCTGCGGCAATTTCTTTCAAAAACTCCGGGTTCAAAAGCTCTTGGCAACTATATTTCATAAACTTGCTGTCTGTTATTGTAGCTTTACCCGTGGCAAAACTCAGCTTCATCGCTTCTATCTGCTTGTGCAAATATTTTATAGAATTTTCATAAGGGAAATCTCTCATGGCTCCCAAAGCAAGGAGAGCCACAACCCCCTGTCCATTTGGCGGCATCTCCCATATATCATAGCCTTTGTAATTTATGCTGATGGGCTGTACCCACTCGGGAGAATAGCCTGCCAAATCTTCTTTTGTAAGATAACCGCCGTGCTTTTGCACAAAATCTGCCATCTTTTCCGCCAAACTGCCTCTATAAAAACTTTCGCCATTTGTTTCGCCAATTTCCTGCAATGTTTTGGCGTGGTCAGGGGAGTTCCATATTTCACCAATGCCCGGAGCTTTCCCATCGGGAGCAAAAGTGGTAAACCAGTTTTCGTACTGCTCCCCCTTAAATATATCTTTGAACCGAGCAAAAGCCCTACCCCAACCATTGCCCAGGGCAGGGGAGAGGGGGTAGCCTCGCTGTGCATATTCTATTGCAGGGGCAAGGCATTGGGGCAGGGTAAAAGTGCCGAGTTCTTTTAGCAACTCTGCCCAAACACCAACCGCCCCGGGAGTGGTAATCGGAAACACGCCAAAGATTGGCATGGTTTTATGCCCCGCTGCTTTTACTGCATCTATTGTAATATTTTTTGGGGCAGAGCCGGAGCCGTTGAGAGCGTGGAGCTTGCCCTTGCTCCAAACAAGGGCAAAGGCATCCCCGCCAATCCCGTTAGATGTGGGTTCAACCACAGTAAGGCAAGCGGCTGTTGCCACAGCGGCATCTATTGCGTTGCCACCTTGTTTAATAATATCCAACCCCGCTTGGGCGGCTAGGTGTTGAGATGTGGCAACCATACCATTTGCGGCATAAACTGCATGGCGGATACTGGGGTTGGGGTAATGTAATGGCTTCATGAAATAACACCGGCCTTTATAGTTTTGTGTGTTTTTATAAGTTCCTCCTGGGTTGGCGACAGGGGAGTCCAACCTATTTTTAAACCGTCGTTTTTGTAGCGGGGAATAATGTGTGTGTGGAAATGGAAAACGGTTTGCCCGGCGGAGGCATCGTTGTTTTGTATTATGTTAAACCCATCGCAACCCAGGGTGGTTTTTAGGATTTCCGTTACTTTTTGTGCTACACCAAAAATATTGGCGGCATATTTTTCCGGCAAATCAAAAACGTCTGTGCAGTGGGTTTTAGGTATGATAAGGGCGTGCCCCAAAGCTCCGGGAGCAATATCTAAAAAAACTTTGAACAAATCGTCTTCGTATATTGTGTACGAGGGAATCGTCCCCTCCACTATTTTGCAAAAAATACAGTCCATGCTAAATTCCTTATTCCTTTATAAGCTCCTACGAGCTTACTTCCTCAAATTTGTCTAACAATCCTTCAAAAACCTGCATTGCCGCTTGTATCGGTTCAGGGGTTGTCATGTCCACGCCTGCTTCTTTCAGCAACTCAACAGAGTAGTTTTTGGAGCCGCTTTTTAGCAAATTAATATACCTATCTCTAGCGCTTGCACCCTCTTCCAATATTTTTTTGGCAATAGCAATAGCGGAACAAAAACCTGTAGAATATTGGAAAACATAAAACGCACGATAAAAATGCGGTATCCTTGCCCATTCATAAGCAGTTTTTTCGTTTTTGGTAAGTGCTTCACCAAAAAACTTGTCGTTTAACCCGCTATATATACCGCACAGGGTTTCCAATGTCAGGGGTTGCTTGGCTCCTGCCTTTTCGTGAGCTATCATTTCAAACTCTGCAAACATCGTTTGCCTAAACAACGTGCCGCGGAACTGGTCTATATGGTAGCTTAACAAATAATTGAGCATTGTTTTGTCTGTAGTAGTTTTCAGCATATGGTTCATCAACAGGGCTTCGTTTACAGTAGAGGCTATTTCCGCTAAAAATATAGTGTAGCCGCCGTAAACAAAAGGTTGGGTTGAGCATGTGTAATGGCTGTGCAGTGCATGGCCCATCTCGTGAGCGAGGGTAAACATATCGCTTACTTTGTTTGTGTAATTCATTAAAATATATGGGTGCGCACCATACGTCCCCCAGCTATAGGCTCCGGAACGCTTGTTTTTATTTTCGTACACGTCTACCCATCTGCTTTCAAAGGCGTTTTTGAGCAGTTCAATATACTCGTCCCCCATTGGCGTTAACCCTTCCAATATAGCATTTTTTGCATCTTCATAACTTATGGTCGTGTCTGCGTCTTTTACAAGCGGCACAGAAAGGTCATAGGCTTGCATATCATCTAGGCCCAATATTTTTTTGCGTATACTTGTGTAGCGGTGCATTAGGTGCAGATTGTCGTTTACAGTGGCTATAAGGTTTTTGTAAATATCCAACGGGATATTGTTCCCGGAAAGTGATGCCTCTATGGAAGATTTGTGGTTACGTACCGTGGCAAAGAAAATATCTTTGTTTACCGAGCTACTGTAAATTTCCGCCAGGGTGTTTTTTTGAGCAATAAAAGAATCGTAGTAGGAATTAAACACACGTTCACGCAATGTTCTGTCTGTGTTTTCCATATGGTTTCTGTATGTGCCGTGGGTAATTTCAACATTGTTACCTTTGCTGTCCTGCACAGGAGCAAATTTCATATCTGCATTGTTTATCATGCCAAAGATTTTAGAAGGAGCAAGCCCCACTTCTCCTGCCATTGCCAATATCTGCTCTTTGTCCGGTGTCAATATATGAGGAGCTTCTCGCAACAGATTGTCCATATAGTGGCGGTATATAGCGAGAGATGGCAAGTCTGCCATAAACTTGGTTATGGTATCTTGCCCCAGTTCAATAATTTGCGGAATAACAAAGCTAGCGGCGGTGTTCATCTTAATATACAGGGTTTGTGCCTTGGCTTTCATCGCTTGATATGTGGGGTTAGCCGTGTCCTCGTCATGTTTAAGACCGGCATAAGTAAAGAGTTTACGAACCTCTTCTGCTAACTGTTCAAATAGGGAAATACAGTCTTTTAAAGTTTCAGCACTCTCTCCTAATTTGTCTTTAAATGCCCCAATTTTGTCTATATCGCTGTAGGTGGTAGAATAGCGTTGTTCCCATGTTGTGTCGTCGGCACAAAGGGGAGAAAGATCCCAAGTGAGGGCAATTTCCATTTCATTACGTGCTTTTAAAGCTGCCATAAAATAATCTCCTTTTTCAAAAAAAAATAAAAAAAATATTAAAAAAATATTCTAAAAAAGGCGGATTGATTTCATGTCTAATAATCAATCCGCCCGGGGCAGTTTACTCGTAAGCAAACTGCCCTATTACTTTGTTTTTGTTAAATCTTATTAGTTTGTGTTTACATACGCTACCGGTGCAGTTAGACCCCAGAAAATAGTTTGTTCCGGTATATTGATACGTCCTTCGACACGGGTAAGGTCATAGCCCTGCAAGCGGTGGTTTACAGCAAATATCTGCACACCCCAAAACATAGGAGCAGCTACAGCATTTTCATACATGTACACTTGCCACCTGTAGTATGCGTCTGATAAAAACTCAGGGTTCCAAGCATCTTGAGAAGCTATGTCGTCTAGTATTGCGTCAAACGTTGGGCTTGTGTGCCTGCTCAAGTTAAACGGCACACGGCTACCCCATAACCCATGTGGAGCAGGGTTAAAGCCTAAAGACCAGTTGGAGATAAATATGTGTACAGTTTCGCTCCAGTTGTCAGACAGTAGAACGTTGTCCAAAAATGTGTTCCACTCTATTAGATCTCCTGTGTACAGACGTACATCTAACCCAATGTTGCTCCAGTTTTGCAAATATGTAGGTACAGCTTGTTGGTTAAAGGAGTTGTCGTTTGCAGCAAAGTTAAAGTACATTGGAGATCCGTCCAGGTTAAGACGGTATCCGTCCGGTCCTCTTTCTGTAAAGCCGGCTTCGTCCAATATGCTGTTAGCTAAATCTAAGTCAAAGAAGAAGCCCAACACGTTTGGATCAATGTGTTGCCTTGCGTTAAATGGGTTCAAAATATTGCCCGCCGGTGTGGAAAGGCCGTTTTGGATTGTAATAGCTTTTAGCTCTTGGTCCATTGCGTGGGACAACGCACGGCGTATTGCAAGGTTTTGTATTGGGTGGTTGTCGTCCCTTGGTGTCGCTAGTGAACCATATTCGTCCGGCACCATTGTACCTGTTCTAAAGTACATAAAACCTTGCCCAGGACCAACCCAAGATGCCATTGTGTAGTTGTTTGCGTTAAACAACACGTGCTCTTCGTAGTTGGCAGCAGGCACAAACCCAATTGTAACATCAAACAGACCTTCTCTCATAGCAGAAAGAACTAGGTCAAAGTGTACTCCCTCGAACAAAAGGTAGTCTGCCAATGGGCGACCGCGGTGATAGTTGTCGTTTGCTCTAAACAGAACAGACTCACCGGGAACAACTGTGTCTATTATCCAAGGACCAAAGCCTACAGCTTCGTGGCGTGCTCTTGCGTGGTCTGCCAAGTTTGCTACTCCCAACTCTTCTATAACTGGTTCTAGCCAGTGGCGCGGAGTTGGCTGCAACCATATGGAACCTCCAAACTGGGCTCCGGGAGGTAGTGGTTCTGTGTAGTAAATGCGTAGTGTTCTGTTGTTGTTAGATAAAACCAAACCGGATATGTGGTCTGCTGTGCCGTCACGCCACTCATCTACCCCAACAATAATCGGGAAAAAGTGTGCGGGAACAAAGCGGATACCTGTATAGTCCGGGTGTGTTATTATCTCGTAGGCAAAAACCAAGTCATCTAGTGTAAAAGGTGTGCCATCGTGCCAGTAAACATCGTACTGCATGTCTAGCTGTACCCAAGTGTAATCTGGAGCAAAGCTAATAAGTGCAATACCTTGCGTACCCCAGGTAAACTCTGGTGTTAAACTAACAATGGCACTGGTGTTAAGGTCAAGAATTGTACCGTCTTGAGCTTCTGATTGCATTGTTCTTTCAAAAATGCCCGGAAATGTGGTAGTGGTAGGCTGGGCTGCCCTTATTATGTTACCTGTGTCTCCCGGTTGCAATATCGGACCGGGGTTGTTTACTGCTTGTGGGTACCTTAGTGATATTTGGTCTAACACCACAAGAGCGGGGTGGATGGAATGAACCACTGTCTCATCCGGACCAACACCATTGTCATCCCCGTTTCCGCCCCCAACTACAGGGTCTACAGGGTCTACCGCTACCTCATCAACAGCCGGTGCGGCACAAGCGGCGATAAATATACTCACCGCCAACATAGCTAGTATTGTTAAAAACCTGTGTTTCTTCATTGTGTTTCCTCCTATTTGAAAACTTAAAAAACTTGCTTTTTTGATGGTACTCTAGTTGCCTTGTTACTTGGTTTACTGCCTTGATTTACTACCTTGTTACTTTGCTGCTTTTTTGTTGCTTTGTTACTGTGTTGCTTTAGTTACTGCCGGACTTTTTCAGACGTTTGCATCTGCAATATTTGCCGCATTTGCCATCAAAAGCCCAATATATAATCAGTTCTGTACCAATGTGCTAATTGCACCAATGTGGTTTTGCCACCGCTATCTTTTTTGTCTACTGGTAGCGTTGTTTTGGATCCGCCACTCGTTGCAGGGCATTACCAACAAAGTTGATACACAACATAATTATTACAACTAAGATGAGGGCAGGGGCCCAAGTCCACCACCTAAACTGCAAATTAACGGGCTGTAACGCCGCTTGCAGCATAGTACCCAAAGAGGGTACCTCCATCCCAAGACCAAACCCCAAAAGGGAAAGGCCTGTTTCCATGCCTATACTTGCCGCCAAAGAAAGTACAAAATTTGCTACTACAATATCAACCAAATTCGGCAGCATCTCTCTAAATATTATAACAGAGTTTCTTGTGCCAAGAGTTTTGGATGCGTTTATGTAGTCCATGTTGCAGTTTTGCAACGCGGCGGCACGAACAAGTCTAGTTCGAGCCATCCATGTAAACATTGTCAGAAACAGGATAAACAGTCCTACTGTCCTCTGATCCGCAATGGATATCATGGCAATTATAAACATAAGAGCAGGGATCATTGTCCAAGTGTCTACTATCCGCATTATGGTGTTATCTATCTTACCTCCATAAAACCCGCTTGTAACCCCAACAACCAAACCAATAATAAATGATATTCCCGTAACAGCAAAGGAGATGTTAAGAGAGTTCCTGGCTGCTACAAAAAGCAGTGGGGCAACATAGCGCCCGTTGGAATCTGTTCCTAACAGCGAGCCGCTGTCCTGCGGGGATTGGTTTTGGTTTATCAGGTTGTTGCTCATTACATCTCGGGTAGATGTCAAAAAGAACGCACCTGCATAAACAGCAACTATTACAAATATTAACACAAAAAGGCTAATAAATGCAAATGCATCGTGTTTTAGCTCCCGCCAAAACAGGACAAACAACGACGGCGGCTTTGTAGACAGTGCCATCTCCAACCCTTTGTTTTCCAAAGATATTGTGTTTTGTTCCATAGTAACCCCCCTTTTCACTATCTAATGCGTATCCTGGGATCCACAATAGTTAGTATAATATCAGAAAGGAGAACCCCCAGTGCAGTCAAGAACGCAAAAAACATAACTATAACATTTGCAACAGGGAAATCTCTACGGTTGATGGAGTCCAAAAACAACGTCCCCATACCAGGGTAGCTAAATATCATCTCTATGAAAACAGCGCCCCCAAAGGTAAAGGCGATTGCCAAACCAATATGGGATGCAACGGGTACAAGGGAGTTGCGCAGTATGTGCTTACCAAAAATTGTTCTGCTTGGTACACCCTTGCTCCTGGCTAGAGTTACATAGTCGCTTGCTTTCCTGTCAATAACATTTGCCCTAAGCATAAATATGATTGTGATAGTAGAAACAAGGGAAAGGCTAATGGCAGGCAGGGTTCTATGGTGCAACTGGTTCAAAAATATTTCAAAGGGGGTACCGGTAGACAGCACAACGGCACTGACGGAACCTCCCAAAGGAAACCATCCCAAACCAATGGGGCTAAACAAAAATATCATAACAATGCCCAAAACAAGGGTGGGCATCGCCAAAGCAACAAAAGCATATGTTATTATTGCTTTATCTAGTGCTGTTCCGCTATGTTTCCCTGCCAAAACCCCCAAGGGGATAGCGATCAGGTAGGTGAGGAATAGGGAGTAAACCCCCAAGGAAAATGTGTTCCATATCCGCTCGCCAATAACGTCTAAAACAGGTTGCATATGGGCGGTGCTTCTGCCGAAATCTCCAACTAGCATCCCACCAACCCAGTTTATATAGCGTTGATACCAAGGCAAGTTCAGCCCCATATCTTCGCGCATTTGCTCTATTGTTGCAAGGGGCAGATTGGGGTCTAACATGCCACTCAGAGCATCTCCCGGCATATTAACAGCCAAAACAAACATAACCACACTTATCAAAAATAGTTGTGGGATAAGCACAAGAAACCTTCGCAAAATAGTCTTATACATTTGTAGTACCTCCTTTCAGAAATTCAGAAACCTAAGGAACTGCCACATAGTGCGTAGCTCCTACTTGTTTAAGGTCGTACACTTTCCCGCCTTCGTTGTAGAAACTGCTGTATTTTTCGGTGTATTCCTCGGCTATTTCTGCCCTGCGTTGCTCGTTTGGTTCACGCATTTGGGGATCCATATCCGGTATGGATGCTATTAGCCTGCGGGTATATATATGCACAGGGTTAGTGTATATATCTTCCCTTGAGCCAAATTCCACGAACCGGCTGTTGTGCATTATTGCCAAAGTTTCGCACATATGTTTAACAACTCCCAAATCATGGCTTATGAACAGATAACTAAGGCCAAGCTCTTCCTGCACGTCTTTCAGATAGTTTAGCACCTGTGCCTGTATAGATAAATCTAGTGCAGAAACAGGCTCATCCGCAACGATTAACCGAGGTTTAAGAGCAATTGCTCGAGCAACCCCAATCCGCTGTCGCTGCCCACCGGAAAACTCATGGGGATATTTCAGCGCATTTTCGGGGGACATGCCTACTATGGTCAGCAACTCATCCACACGCTTGCGCTCCTCCGCCTTGGAAAACTTTTCAAAGTTGCGGAGCGGCTCGGCTATTATATCCAAAACACGTTTTTTTGCGTTAAGAGAAGAGTAAACATCTTGGAAAATCATTTGCACACTCTTCCGGTAAGGAGAGCGATTTTTGCCAATATGCTTCGTTATATCCTCTCCCGCAAACAGAATTTGCCCACCAGCCAAGGGAACAAGCCCCAACACAGCCTTACCAATAGTGCTTTTGCCGGAACCGGACTCGCCTACCAAGCCTATGGTCTGTCCTGCCTCAACAGAAAAGGTAACACCATCTACCGCTCGCACATAGTCCACTACACGCCCCATGATACCACCCCGCACAGGATAGTACACTTTCAAATCCTTAACTTCAAGAATTGTCATGATCGCACCTCTTCAAAAAAGAAATCTTTGTAACAAGTACACAAAACCATGTGATCCTGCCCCACCTGATGATACTTAGGCTCTTCTTGGTGCCGTTCTGCCGGTATCCAAGGGGTTCTGTGAGAAAACCTGCATCCGGTTCTGGGTATGTATTTCAAAGACGGCACAATACCCTTTATGGCATTTAGCCGTTTAGATACTGTGTCCCCATGGGGTATAGATGCAAGGAGCGAACGAGTGTAGGGATGGTGTGGTTCCTTAAACAACTTTAGTGCCGGAGCTATTTCTACAATTTGCCCAGCATACATTACCGCTACCCTGTCTGCCATTTCTGCAACAACCCCCAAATCGTGTGTTATTAATATAATAGACGATTTCGTTTCTTTTTGCAAGCTCCGGAGCAAATCCAGTATTTGAGCCTGTATTGTAACATCCAACGCCGTTGTGGGTTCATCCGCAATAATCAGCGACGGCTTGCAAGCAAGAGCTACAGCAATAACAGCCCGCTGCCGCATACCGCCGGACAGCTCATGGGGAAAAGAACCATAGGTGATTGGCGGGTTTTTTATCCCCACCTGATCCAACAGCAAAAGCGCCCTGGCTTTTTTTTCTGCTTTCCCCATGGAAGTGTGGTACGTAAGGGATTCTTCTATCTGCGGCCCCACTTTTATAAGAGGGTTAAGTGACGTAAGGGGATCTTGAAATATCATGGAGATATGCGCACCCCGTATTTGGTTAAGCTGGTTTTCTCTTAAAACGAGCAAATCTTTTTCGTCATAAAAGATATTACCGTGCAAACGAGTGTAATTCATATTGTGCAATCTAGGTATAGAGAGAGCCAAAGCACTTTTGCCACTGCCACTCTCCCCAACTATTGCAAACACCTCGTTTGGCATAACATCCAAACTAACATGGTCCACAGCGTTATAATACTGACCGTCAATCCTAAAAGACACACGCAAGTCTTTTATAGATAACAAAGGGGATAATAAAGGTTTTTCCATAGAGTACATCCTTCCTTGAAGGGTGTTGCCTTTTTGCAACAAACCATCAAGACCATTAAGTTTTGAGATTGATGTAAATATAGCGTACCAACTCTTTTGATTCTTCCATCATTGAAAAAGATTAAAAAAAGTTAATACGCTTCCTTAGAATTCGGCAGAATTCAGTGAATTCGGTGCATTTATTACCTTAGAGATTGGCGACATCTTGAAAGAGTGCCGCAAAAGCCGATTATTCCCCTAATTATACCACAAAAAAAAAAAAAAAAAAAA
>JGI24700J35501_10930647_pt1 | contig 17439 bp, 17 predicted proteins | sample TergutTh196P1_FD_35501 | JGI IMG/M metagenome (IMG submission 35501)
GGGGGGGGTAAAAAAAAGCTTGACAAAGTATACCTCATTATACTAAAATGTTAGTTATCAGCTAAACTTAGACACTATTCCTGATGATTCGACAACTGCAGGCTGGCATCAGATGACCAATAGCGATAAATTTGGCTGTACTTTTTGCAAAAAGGTGAAAATAACGATCGGAGGTTTTTATAATGAAAAGATTTAGGAAAAGAAGGATTGTCCTTGCTTTATTGGCACTTACAACATTGGGACCTGCTACGCTGGTCGCTCAAGCAGGCAATAATGATTCAACGTCTGCTACAAATTGTACCCGACAGACTGCTCCAGGAAATAATCGCTCTGGGACTTGTTCATTGACCCAAACACAGGGCAGAAGGGGAACAGTAGCGTGGAGTCATCAACAGTTTACTTTATCTACAGAAGGACGAAATGTTAGTCGAGGAACTGCTTCTTCTGTGCAATTATCGATTGGGGTTAACAATGGTGTCACTTCAGCGAACTGGTCATTTCTTGGCAATGGAAGCACAGGGACTGTAACACGGGGTCGTGTCGTAGGCATTAGACCCATGAGTGGTGGCATGTTAGATTAAATTTATGGCAATAAACTGATAGTAAAAGGCGAGTGTTCGCCTTTTATTCATTGAGGAGCGTGGTTATCATGAATCAAAACAACAACAAATCAAAACTATTGCTTTTTCGTTTGTTTCTAGCAATGCCTTTATTCGTGCTAGTGGGCATTGGGGGATATTTTATGTTCTCAAATGAAACAATCAGGTTAAATGAATTTGTGCTTTTAGGTGAGGATTTACCACCCATACGTTTGGTAGAAAATAATGCTTCTACGGAAGGGCTTAATATGTTTCCGACACATCATCCGTTAGGATCAGGCGGAGGTTATGGCCTACACGCGACAACCATAGAAACTGGATATCTTCATTTTTTTGATGATGACGGACACCTTGCTTTTAATAACCATTTAACGCTTCAGTCAATAGAAGATTCAATTTATATTGTTTTTAGCAACTTCCTTCCGAATCTCTTACCAAATGAAGTGCCACCGACACCAAGAGAACAATTTATTTTGAAGGTATTTTATGAATTTGAAGAAGTTGCCTTTTATGTCTCTGATCAAGAAACCTTAACGACGGAATTTTTATTTCATTTAGCGGAGGGTTATCAAGTTCAGCTTCCCATTCAATTATCTCAAGCAGTTGAAGTCAACAATGGGTGGGGGAATTTAACGATTGCGATTTTTGCTAACCCTCATTACAACACGGTCAATCCTTTAGCCCAGTGGTATTCTTACTGTGCAGAATGTGTTGTAGCGCACAGCTTAGTTACTCATGACATTGGCATCGCTTCTCATTTTTCCTTGTCATTTGGTGAAAATAGCGAGCCATCATTTGGCGAACAAGTAGGTGCATTAGAAACTCATGCTGCGTTATTAATTAGCCCTGAGTTTTCTGAGGGTCAATTTACAGCTTTTCCACCTAGTCCTTGGACGGTTACAACTGGGGAAGAAGTGAAAATTGGCTTTTCTTTTCACAATATGATTGATCCACCCAGCCAGGCAGAAGTGATTGAAATTGATGATTTTGTTATCATTGGGTTGTTAAATTGGGAACAGGTTGCGTTAAATGAGCACGCTTATTACTTTAATTATTTTGAAAGTATGCCTAATTGGGGCAGTGAAAATGAGATGACTGAAGGTTACTTTACTATCATCGCTCCCAATGAGCCAGGTTATTACGATTTTGTGGCGTTTGCCATTGCCAATGTTGATGCGCCCTATCAATTTCAGCAAGGGGCGATTGCAATTCGCTTTACATTAAGGGTCAATTAGGGGATGTGTATGTTTAAAAATGCAAATTAATGAGGTGATACGAAGAAATGAAAAAAATGATTGGGAGTTTATTATGTTTACAGCTCATTGTTATCGGGATCATGATTAGTATGACCCTTAATATTCATAACTTTGACCAGCTTTTATTTGCAGGAACAACGGATGTTCATCTTATTTTTGGAGAGACGGATGAAGGCTTAGATCACATGATGGCTCTTGTAGAAGAACATGGCTTACTGATGACTAGAATGATTGGGCTTGATTATGAAAACCTCATTTTGTATGCAACAGATGTTCGTTTTAATGGTGATGTTAGATTAAGTGAAGGACGCTTTCCGGAAATGGGCCAAGATGAGTTTATCAGTAATATTATTCAAGATGATGAGGCTCAAGTGGGGGTTGTGGCAAATTTATCCCCACTTTTTAATATAACCATTAGACCCATGAGCGATATTCGATATTTTCATGTAGATGGCAGGTATCGCATCCATACAACAGATGTAGCATTATTGTTTGAAATAGAAGCAGCCATGTCGGCTTATACACATTCATTTCGAATTTATGCGCCGTTAGAAGATGACCGCACGATACTAGAAGCTCTTACAATGGGGCTTTTTGCGATGCCAACGGTGATGACGACCTTCATCATTGCAGCGATCCCGATTGTTACTTTTTTATGTGTCGGTGCAACCTTGGTACAATTTAGCATGTCTAAAGCAAAAGAAAGCTTTACCTTACATGTCCATGGTTTTAGTCAACATAAAATTGTCTTAAAAGTACTTAAAAGTTTGTTAAAAACCATGATTTTATCTGGGATAGTGGCCAGTTTGATGCTGTATGGCTATTTTATCATGGTTGATTTATTAACATTTCATTTGCAGATTATGTTTGTTTTTTTACTTGTATTTGGATTGATCCTACTTACTTATCTCGTCATGAGTGCAGTTGTCATGTATTTGATTTTCCAGTTATTCTCTACGCACACAGCGATTAAAGGTTATAAACCTGATTTTGCGATCCAGATTTTAAATCATGCTTTAAAAGTCATTTTTATGTGCTTGTTTTTAACTGGTAGTTATTTTGTCATCATGGGTCTCACCAATCTTTCGACTCAACGCAATCATCTTCAAAATTGGGAGATTGCTAGGCATGTTCATCGTTTATATCTGTCTACGTTTCATCCGATTGAAATTGAAGAATTTGAGCAAGACGTGCATGACTTAGAAAGGCTACGTTTGGCGTTATCAGACGCACATCACGGATTTATTATGCATGCTGAAAATTTTTTCGCTTATGATCTTTTCCCCCATCTTTGGGAAGGTCGCAGTGCGCACATGCCCCCCTTTGAAATTGCGCCTGAAGGGAATCGCGTTGATGTGTCACTTAACTTTTTTCAGTTGAACGCCATTTATACCATCGAGGGATTGCGGGTTGAAGAACAGCTCGTTTGGGATGATTTGGTGATGAATATTTTAGTACCTGATTTTTTAAGACCTTATGAAGCACTGATTCAAGAGGCTTATTTAGCAGAATTTTATTTTGCGAGTTTGAATTGGCAGCATCGCGATGCTGAAATGGAAGAGACTGAGGTTTTACCTTATACCATTGATGATTTGTCGGTGAATATTATTTATGTGGAAAACGATCAATATTATTTTACCTTTGATACGCGAATTAGACCTAAGGATGGGAATCGAATAAAAGACCCGATTGCAGTCGTACACACGGGGAATTTTCATCCGATGTATATGATGAGGGTAATGGGAAGTGGTTTTTATTTTATGAGTGACAGCGAAAATCCGTTTGATGAGATTTCAGATATGATCGCATCATATGGTTTAGCGTACCCCGTTCGTTTTCATTTTCCAGTTTTTTCTGAAAACATCGAAGCCATTCGATTAATCGAGCAAGATATCATAAGTGGTATATTGAGTTTAATTGCTTTGATCATAACCAATTTTATCGTCAATTACAATTTGATTTCCAATTATTTCTGGCGCAATAAACACACATTGTTTACGAAGTCATTGTTTGGTTTTAGTTTGTCCAAACGTCATAAATGGTTCATCCTTTCATTTTTGATTTATGTGATTCCAATTAATATCATCATGGCATTTTTCTTCGGTTGGCCTATTCTTGTCTTAGGTGTTATGTTTTTGATTTTAGATGTGATACTGGCATTTATTTTTGAAAAAAGTTTAATGCGCAAATCATTCTCAGAAATCATGAAAGGAGAGCATTAATAGGAAATGATCTCAAGTGACAACGAAGGGTAATGCTTTTACCCTTTTGTTGTTGATAAAGGAATGTATTCAATGAAAAAGATTTTATTTTTTTTATTTGTGATTCAGTTAAGTGTCATGTCTTTGTATGGGACGTTGCTTTTTCATGGGAATGCTTATCACAGTTTGTTTATGGATGATGTAGTTAATGTGACTTTGAATTTCGGAAACCAAATAGAAAATTATGAGCGTTTTTTATCCTTGATGGCAGAAGAAGAAATTCAAGTTTCCCGCGTTGTTTATCGGGAGTTTGATTTTACGAGATCCAATGTGATTTTTTATACAACAGATCTCACGTTAAACGGTTTGGTTCATTTACAAACAGGTCGTTTTCCTAAGGAAGGGACAAGTGAATTTATCAGTACCTTTGAAACAGGAGAGTTAACACAGGTAGGGATCATTGAAAGTTTGCTTCCAGATTTAGAACTAACCATTAGTGGGATTGAAAATCCCCAAAATTTTACGCTTGATGGAAATTATTATTTGCATACAGATGATTTACAGCATGTTCAACGTTTATTAACCGAATTGGATGCGTTTCTTTTATTTACAGAGGTTTGGTATTTCGGTGAATCAACTTCGAATTTTCTGATGCGTGGTTTAGGAATCTTATCTTATCAACAAGCTGTAGAATTTGTGTTTATTAGTTTTATGATGGTTGTTATTATGATTGGTGCATCCATTCAATATGTGATAAGTCAACTAAAATCCAGTTCGATTTTTTTATTACATGGCTACTCAATAGAAAAGGTTATCCAAGTTATTGTTATTGATGTGCTGAAACTTTTTTTTATTTCTCTCTTAATGTCCTATCTTGTGTTTATTGGTTATGTGCTTTATATGAACCAGGGGACGTTTATCCTTGCCATGACACCGTATTTTCTTTTGCTAGGTAGCATCCTTATGTTGCTTTACTTAATGGTGATTGTCTTGACGGTACGACTTTACTTAAAAAAAGAGTCAGCTACTCGCTTAATCAAAGGGAAAAAGCCTTATTTACTCATGCAGTTATTTAATCACGGGTTGAAGCTGATGTTTATTTTCTTTTTTCTGATGACCTTTCAATCATCAATTCACATGTTAAATCACTTAAATATTCGTTTGGATAACTTATCTCATTGGGAACTGGCAAGAGGTGTATATCGCATCAACGTGAGTCAGGTAGGTCATTTAGGAGCAGTTGATTTTGTAATAGATAGGGATTACAGCATGAGAAAAATTGCTTTTTATGAAGCCATGTCTGAGCAATTTATGGGCTTTTTTATGAATCCTGGGGGTATTGAGGATATTGATGACGATTTTTCACCCTATGAAGGAATTAATGTGCTAACATCACCACATGGCAACCGGATTACCATTAGCCCTAATTTTTTAAAACTTAATCCGATTGAAGCCTTAAATGGCATACCCATTATTGATCAGCTTGTTTGGGACGATAATGTCTTTAATCTTCTTGTTCCTGAAAGGTTACGCAGTTACGAAGAAGAGATAGTGGAAAACTATTTGGGGCATTTTTATTTGCAAGTGGTGCATGTTTCTAATATTTACAACCGCAATTTGGATTTACCTTTAAATGAAACCACCATTGAAGCGTTTAGTTTAAATCTTATTTATGTTGAAGCAGATCAATATTATTTCTCTTTTGATAGTTGGGTGAGACCTGGGACAGGCGGGCGTATTTTAGATCCCATTGCTGTGATTCATACAGGAAATTTTGATCCTAGTTTCGTCAATTCTAATATGACAAGTAGCTTTTATTTTCAAACAGATGCATTAAACCCTTATGAAGCGATTCTACCTTTGTTGGTTGAACATGGGTTAGATGCAGCGATTCCACGGGTTAATTCAGTTTTTGATGAAAATGCACGGACAGTAGCGCTGATTCAAGATGAATTTGTTAGAGCTGTTGGCTTCACCCTTATTTTGGTCATTGCCAATTTGACGGTTACTTATCATTTAATGGCGAGCTATTTTGAGCGAAATAAGTTTAAGCTGTTTTTGAAAGGAAAGTTGGGTTATAGTCCGATAAAGCGAAACCAGTTTTTTATTGTTGGATTTTTGGGGTATACCATTCCCTTTGTTGTGATTGCGACATCAAATGCCGGCAAAGGCCTTTTAATAACAGGGTTTTTCTTTATTGTAATTGACCTTTTATTTGCGCTGATTTTCGAAAAATACCTACAAAAAAAATCATTCTCAGAAATCATGAAAGGAGAGCGATGATCATTAATTTTTTTAAACGCGCCATGATCAGTATATTGCGAAGTTTTAAGAAGTCACTGCTTCTCATGCTTCTAACGGTTGTTTTAGGAACACTTGTTTTTGGCGCCCTTTCAGTTGAAATGGCAGTCGTTAACACAGAGGCGCATTTAAGACAACAGATGGCACCGCTTGTGTCATTTCGTCAAGATTTTGATGCTTTAGAAGATGATTTTGAAAGCTCAGGACTTAATTGGGCAGCGTGGGATGCATCAAGGTCTCATGAGACGCTTACAGCAGAGCTGGTACGTCAAATTGGGTCGCTTCCTTATGTGAGCCATTTTGAATATTCAGTTTATATCGGCATGATGAGTGATACGTTGCAGGCGTATCAATTCGGAGCAGAAGAAGCCGGTGGTTCAGTCATTGGCGGTCGAATGTTAGCGGATGGGCTGTCGTGGATAGAACTTCGTGGCACATCAGAGGCTGAACTTTTACAGGTCAGTCAAGGTGTGATTGAAATCGTTGAAGGCGCTTCATTTACAGAAGATGATTTGGTTCATCTGTCAGACGTGACGCCTATTATCGTTTCAAGAGGATTTGCTGCGCTTAACCAGTTAGCCATTGGTTCGACTTTCAGCTTAACAGAAAGCATCTTATTTCCTGCTTATGAGAGTCGTGGGGATCGTAGACAGGAATTAAGGGAGGAACATATTTTTGCACAAGAAAGTTTTGCGTTTGAAGTCATCGGTATGTTTGATGTTGTCGCAGAAATTGATTTTAATGATACGAGTGATCAAGGTTACTTAGCACGTTCACTGGCATCTAATGCTGTTCGATTTATCCATGTTCCAAATGTGGCCATTGAGCATATGTTAAGGTTTCAATTTGACGCTTGGCGTGACATGGAACGGGAATTAAATCTGGTCGAAGAAAATGAAGTTGACTTAAATCAAGGGCATCATGGGGAAGTTAGTAGCGTGATGTTACTTCAAGATGCTTTTATGTTAGAACCTTTTGAAGCGACTGTTGAAGCATTACTCCCAGATTTTTGGGTGATTCATACGCTGGCAAATGATTTTGAAGCTATTTCAACTTCTATGTTTGCTTTGCAAGAAATGGCAAGGTGGACGTTGTGGGGATCAATAGGTGCCACCTTGTTGATTCTTAGCTTGTTAATCACTTTGTTTTTACGTGATCGTCACCATGAATTAGGTGTCTATTTAGCCCTCGGTGAAAAAAAATTTAACATGATCTCACAAATCTTAACTGAAATGGGCGCAGTGATCCTGACAGGTATGACATGGGCTGTACTGACAGGTCACATTATTTCAAGGTTCATGACTCAAATGTTGATCCATCGTGAATTTTCTCAGGTTTCTCGGCAAGGGGCATTAGACTGGAATAACCCGTTAATTCAGATGGGATTTACCCAAATACCAACCGTTGCTGATGTACGAGAGGTTCTTGATGTTTCACTTCGTGTAGAGATTGTCGCCGTGTTTTATCTCATTGGTGTGATTGCGATTATTTTAGCCACCCTTTTTCCATTATGCTATGTGATGCTATCAAAACCGAAAAAATTTTTGCGATAAAGAGTTGAAGATGATGTGGATTTTCACCTCAGTTGTCCAACCCATTGTTACTTACCATCGAATAAGCCGCCGCCACGTTTTTGTTTCACTGCTTTTCGGTACGTTCCGATGGTTTCTGTGGGACGTGCTTTGCGATTGTTTTGTTCACTTGATTTTATTTGTTTTTGTGCCAGCAATGTTTGAATGGCTGTTTTCTTTTTTTCACTCATAAGTCTCACCCTTTTACCTCTTGCTAGAAATTTTACCTCATTTTAGCCATTATTGCAAGGAAAGTTGAAAAAACTTTTGCTAAAATTTAAATTTTTCATGTTAAGGAGTTCTCATGCAAGAAAATTTATGTTATAATGGTGTCACTTTACAATCATTGTCGACGTAGTTCGGGAGGCCTTTCATGTTCAACCATTATTCCGTTTTATTAACTGAAGCCATTGACTTAATTGAGATCAAAAAAGACGGAATTTATGTGGATGCAACCTTGGGTGGTGGTGGACATAGTGCCGAGATTTTGAATCGATTAACAACTGGACATTTATACGCATTTGATCAAGATGCCTATGCGATTAGTCAAACATCAAAAAAACTGGCTGAGATAAGTGAACATTTTACGATGATCAAAAGTAATTTTGTCCATTTAAAAGCAGAGCTGGCTTTGCGAGGTGTGACGGCGATTGATGGGATTATTTTTGATCTTGGCGTCTCTAGTCCTCAACTTGATGATGCACAGCGTGGTTTTAGTTTTCATCAAGATGCGCCCCTTGACATGCGGATGGATCAGTCAGCCATGTTGACGGCAAAAGAAGTGGTTAATGAATGGGAATTTCATGACTTGTTGCGGATTTTCTCGCGCTATGGAGAAGAAAAATTTGCTAAGCAAGTGGCACGTAAAATAGAGGCGCATCGCCAGATTGCGCCTATTGAGACCACATTAGAATTGGTTGACATTGTCAAAGAAGCCATTCCGGCTGCGGCGAGACGCACAGGTGGTCATCCTGCCAAACGGATTTTTCAAGCGATCCGAATTGCAGTGAATGATGAACTGCGTGTGTTTGAAACAGCCCTTGAAGATGCACTTACTTTGTTAAAAGTAGGTGGTCGGATTGGTGTGATTACCTTTCATTCGTTAGAAGATCGGATTTGCAAGCAAATGTTCGTCGAAGTTTCTAAAGAAGATGCAGCTTATCGGGGGATGCCAGCTGTACCAGAAGCTTATTTACCAAAATTTGAAGTTGTGACAAGAAAACCCGTGATACCGAGTGCTCATGAAATAGAAGTGAATAAACGTTCACGTTCAGCTAAATTACGAGTCATTGAGCGTATCAGGACATCAGAACAATAAAGGAGAAATGAAAATGGCTGCGAAAAGAAAACATGACTTACAACCTACTTGGCATCCCCAGCGGCAACCTGAGTCACCCCGTGTTGTTAGAAGGCGGATCGAAAAGAAACCGAAAAAAAGTTTTTATACCTTTAAAATGTTGTGCATGATGTGCGGAATTGGGATTTTTGGTTTGATGTTTGTTGAGCTTTATATGGCATCACAAATTAACCATATCCATTATGAAATTCAAGGTTTGCAGCACCAGATTGAAGGTGCACAGGTCATTAATGAACAGTTACATGCGCAAGTTTCAATTTTGTCACAACAGTCACGAATCATTGAAATTGCAACAGAACACGGTCTCACACTGACGCCCAATGAAAATATTGTTAATATTAATAGGTAGTTTCTAGCCCTTGCCTGTAAAAGAAGAAAACGAGGTCATGTATGTGATGTGCATATCGCCTATCAGTTGTGGGTATTAAGAATGTTGGTTACGCATTCTTCATGATCCACTTTTTTAATGGTAAAATTGAAGTAAAAAGGAGTCAAATAAATGTTTACATTAAAGTCTGAAATTGGGATGGACATTGCCCACTACTTAGTAGGGTACGCAGGTAAATGTAAAAATATTCATGGTCATCGCTATCGGTTGGTCGTTAAAGTTTCCGCGACTGACTTGCAAAAAGAAGGACAGCTGCGCGGCATGGTTGATGATTTTGGGAACATTAAAGACGTCCTAAAAAAGATTAGCGACCAATTTGATCATAAATTACTCATTGAAGACACGGCAGAAGGTCGAAAACTTGCTGCATTTTTTGAAGAAAATGAATGGGATTTCGATGTGGTCATGGTGCCTTATCGTACGACTGTTGAAGAGATGAGTCGAGACATGTATCATAAAATTAAGCAAATGGGTGTCAATGTAACAGAAGTCGAGTTGTATGAAACGCCGACTAATAGTTGTATTTATTCTGAAATGGAGGGCGTTTGAGGTGTATCAATATCAAATAATCGAAACGTTCACCTCCATTGATGGAGAAGGACCTAGTTCTGGCGCGTTGTCAACGTTTATTCGCTTTTCAGGGTGTAACCTCCGTTGTTCATGGTGTGACACGAAGTATTCATGGGATGGTTCTTGCACACCTGATGTCATGGATGAAGCAGCCATTTACGCTTATATTAAAGAAGCAGGTGCGCACAATGTCACGTTAACAGGTGGAGAACCGCTTATACAACCCCATATTGGTGAACTCATTGCTTTACTGGTACAAGATGATGCTTTGACCATTCGGATTGAGACGCATGGTGGTGTCGATATTGAACCTTTTAAAGCAAGGTTTAAAGATCAAGCGGTGCAGTTTGTGGTTGACTTTAAGTTGCCTGACAGTAAGATGATGAAGCAGATGCATTTGCCTAATTTAACGGTTGTTGAAAAACAGGACACCTATAAGTTTGTGATTGCGTCTGAACGTGATTTGGATCAAGCCATTGAGATCGTGAATGATTACCAGTTAATTGATCGCTGTCAGGTGTATTTTAGTCCAGTGGTCGAATTGATTGAACCTAAGTTAATCGTCGAAAGGATGATGGCCGATCGGTTAAACGGCATTAGATTGCAACTACAGTTACATAAATACATTTGGCCGAAAGAGATGCGTGGTGTTTAATCAACTTTTCTGATGCGTTGCGACAAGGTGAAGCGAGGGTGTTAAAGTGAAAAAAGAAATTGATGTGGCAAGAATTGAAGCAGCAGTCAAAGAGATTTTGTTGGCACTGGGTGATGATCCGAAGCGTGCTGGTATTGCCGAGACGCCGAAGCGAGTGGCAAAGATGTACCAACAAGTGTTTGAAGGGATGACGTATACCAATGATGAGTTGGTTCAGCTATTTGGTGTGACGTTTGAAGAGGAGGGGTTTTCACACAATGCCAGCGATCTGGTCGTTGTGAGAGATATCCCGATTTTTAGTTATTGTGAGCATCATTTGGCGTTGATGTATGATATGTCAGTTACCATTGCTTATTTACCGAAAGAAAAAGTCATCGGCTTATCAAAATTGGCGCGTATTGCTGATATGGTCGGTCGTCGTTTACAATTGCAAGAGCGAATCGGCAAAGAAATTGCCGAGATCGTGAGAAAGATTACAGCGAGCGATGCGGTTTGCGTGTACATAACAGGTGCGCACAGTTGTATGACGGCACGCGGGATCTGTAAACCCGGTTCAACGACGACGACGATTACGTATGAAGGAGAAGCGTTTGATGAAAATCCAGAATTAAGAAAAGAATTTGTGTCTTTAATCGGGAAATAGAGGAGTACGAACGATGAATAAGACTGAACTAAAAAAACTGTTTTTAGAAGGCATTGCTGGCATAGTGGTCGTTATTTTTCCCCTCGTGATCCTCTTTACTTTGCCACAGCTGGTATTGGCATGTTGGTTGTCGGGTTTAAGTACGTTGATTTTAATGAAGCGCCGTAATCCAACAGTCATCACGTCGAAAAAGTATCAACTGTTTGAAAAATTGCTATACCTTCAAATCATCAATTGGTCGTTTGCGTTTTTCTTTGAACCTGTGTTCAGTTTGATTGTTTTTTTAATCCCGATCACGATGCTGGTACTTGCCATTGATAAAAACAGGCGTGTGAGTCGAAAATTTCTTAAATGGGCGACATACATCGGGTTTCATTTGTTTAATTGGCTATTACTGCTCATCTTAATTGGCTTTTTTCCTGAAATAGGCGGCATAGAAGGCATTTCTGTTTTGCCAGTCATTACATTCATTAATGGTGGTTACGGTGCGATTTATTTAAGTTTAGAACATCGATTAACACGAGGAAGAAAAATCATCGCTTTAATGATTGTACTTGCGATGATGATCATGATGACCGTCAGCAGGTTTCCGCAAGACGGTCATGTCTCTCTTTTTGAGCGGATGTTTGGAGGTTAGTGATGATGAATCAAGAAACATGTATCGTCGTCTTTAGCGGTGGTCAAGATTCAACGACTTGTCTGTTTTGGGCGATGAAAAAATTTAAAGAAGTCATTGCGGTTACGTTTAATTATGGCCAACGACACGCACTTGAAATTGAATGTGCAACAGCTATTTGTAAAGCACATGGGATTGAACATCATATCCTCGATATGTCTTTACTGTCCCAATTACATCCCAATGCATTAACCCATCATGCGTTAGCAGTAGAAGCGGGTGGAAAAGGGGCCTTACCGACGACATTTGTCCCTGCACGAAACCTATTATTCATGTCGTTTGCTGGTGCCGTGGCTTATAATAAAGGGGCTAAACACCTGGTGACAGGTGTGAGTGAAGCTGACTTTTCAGGCTATCCAGACTGTCGAGATACCTTTATGAAAGCCATGAATGTGGCGTTAAACTTATCGATGGATCAAGCGTTTGTCATTCATACGCCACTGATGTGGAAAGACAAGGCAGACGTGTGGGCACTCTCGGATCAGTTGGGAAAGCTTGATGAGATCAAAGAAAAAACATTGACATGCTATGAAGGAATCATCGGTGATGGATGTGGCACATGTCTTTCTTGTGAACTTAGAAAAAAGGGTTATGAAGCATATATGAAAAGCGTCAATAAGTCGTGAAAATTCGAAAAGGTGGAATAGATGATGTCAGAAGTGAGAGTGCGTTATGCCCCTTCACCAACAGGGGATTTACATATTGGAAATGCAAGAACAGCTTTGTTTAATTATTTGTTTGCAAAATCTCAAAATGGGAAATTTATTTTGCGAATTGAAGATACAGATACAGCCCGCAATGTCGCAGGTGGTGAGCAATCTCAAATGAACTACTTGCGTTGGCTTGGCATTGAATGGGATGAATCAGTTGACATTGGTGGCGACTATGGGCCTTACCGACAATTGGAGCGATTGGACATTTACCAACAATACGCAGAAGCACTCATTGAAAAAGGCTTGGCGTATAAGTGTTATTGTACCAGTGAAGAACTTGAAGCACAAAGAGAACAATTGGAAGCTAATGATGTGGCTAACATTCATTATTCACGACGTTGCTTGACACATCCACCGACTGACCGTACTGCGTATGCCATTAGGTTTAAAGTGCCAACAGCCATCACCTACACATTCACTGATTTGGTCCGTGGTGACATTTCATTTGAATCGTCCGACATTGGCGACTGGGTCATCATGAAAGCAAATGGGATTCCGACTTATAATTTTGCCTGTGCTGTTGATGATCATCTCATGAAAATAACCCATATCTTCCGTGGCGAGGAGCATATTACGAATACGCCGAAGCAACTGATGATTTACGACGCATTTAACTGGGAACACCCAACTTATGCCCATCTGACGCTCATTGTGAATGAAGCTGGGAAAAAGTTATCAAAGCGTGATGCAGATACGGTACAGTTCATTGAGCAATATGCCAAAATGGGTTATTTACCAGAAGGGATGTTTAATTTCATTGCATTACTTGGGCATGCACCTGTTTCTGATTCAGAAGTGTTGACCGAAGCAGACATCATCAAGACCTTTGATGTGCAACGTTTATCAAAATCACCTTCTACTTTCGATCGAGCTAAGCTGGCTTTTATCAATGCGCAACATCTTAAAACTTTAGATGAAGATGCGCGATTGGAATTATGTATGCCACATTTAATTGATGCAGATGTTTTAGTAGGGAAAGCACCGACTTGGGCAGCAGGGTTAGTCAATTTGTTTGCGGATCGCTTAACATATGGCGAAGAGATTGTGGACTTATACGATACCTTCTTTGATGCAGACTTTAGCGTTGACGTTGAAGCCAAAGATTTTTTAATCTCAAGTCGTGAAGCGACGATGCAAACGTTAACGGCTTTCAAAGCTGAATTAGAAGGCTTAGCAAACTTCACAACGGATGCTGTTAAAAATGCCATTAAAGCAGCTGGTGTGACGGCCGGTGTTAAAGGAAAAAATCTTTTTATGCCATGTCGCATCGGTATAAGTGGCGCCATGCATGGGCCAGATTTACCCGCTTTAGTGACATTGCTCGGTCGTGACGTGGTTTTAGACAGGTTGAAAGCTGTTATAAAGGAGCTATAAAGATGGATAAAGGTTATTTATTAATCCTAGTGAGTGCTGGGATAAGTGCATTACATGCATTAGGTGTGATGAACTTTATGCTGGGTGGCTATTTGTTGGTTGCAGCGGGTCTTCATGCCTTACCCATTGCGGCAAAAGAATTAAAGACAGCACGAACTTTTACATTTGGTGCGTTGGCCTTACATTTGAGATTTTTCTTACCCCAATTCTTACTTGGGAACCTGTACATCAGCAGCTTTTTATCGATTTCATACCTCTTTTTCTCAGTGGGAATTTTCTTTTGGTTGCTTAAAGCAGAATACATTTGGTCACCACACCGAAGAAAACGTACAGACTTACTGGTGTACAGTGGTGTGGCACTTCTTTATTTGGTCGTCTATGCGTTATTTATTTTTCCATGGATCACGATTCACCTTTTGCCGCTTCATATGGTCATGCAATTGGTTGAAATCCATCGTTTTATCAATATCCTTTACCACATCGTTTTGATTTATATTTTGGCTAAACTGTATTTGGAAGCCAAGCGAGGTGGACCTGGACTGAGGCGTTGGGCTTGAAAATAATTAAAAATCCCTATTGTAGGTTTGTCGACCTCATAGGGATTTTTTTTGCTATCATTTTAAAATATCAGAAAATATTGGAAAATAAATGAAAACGATGTTTACAAAAGCGTCATTATGGTATACAATAGCGACAAGATCAGGTGAAAAAAGATTAAATTTGAATCGTTAAAACGGGATACATTCTCTGAGGGTCGTTCATTAAAAGGTGAAGCAGATGCAAAAACAAGCTTTCAAAGATGTAGAAATTATCCAAAAACGCAGAGAAAATTTAAAAGCACAGTATTCAACATTAGAAACAGGGATTTACATTGAGGGTCAAATTCAGGCGTTTGAGCGCTGGAAAGTGTTAGATTCATTGGTCGTTGTGATACCGGAGGGGTTCAAAGTGATGTCTGAGGCGTTTGCAAAAATAAAGTATCCCCTTGTTTTCAAAACATCTTGTATTTTAACCCATCACAATTTAGAAACCAATCTAACGTTTAACGAATTTCCGAATGCGCCAGGGACAACATTGATGCAAGGGATCCAACTGGTAAAAGAAACACTGGAAAACGAGCAAGGGACGTTTGATTTCAGTGAAGTGAAGCCTTTTAAAAATGTGAGGGGTTATTATTTTGAATGTCGTCAACAGGTGATGGATGGAGCGCTCTATCATATGTTGGCACATCTTAAACAAGATGATCGCATTTATCAACTCACCTTTAATTGTTTATTTTCAAATCATATGGATTGGAAATCAGCGGTTGTGCAAATGTGGGAATCAGTGGAATATCGCAAGGAGACGTAGACAATGAGAAAAAACAGACCGAAATTAACGGAGCGGATGGCAAAGCGGAAGTTAGCATTGGAACAAGAAGCTTTAGCACCTGCCAACATGCAAAACAGAATGGCACGACCAGAAGGAAATGGTGGATTTACTTCAGGGTCAAAAGGGCTTGGAACACCTAAGCAATCAGTGGCTGGACAGTTAACGAGAAATTTCCAACCTATCAGTAGATCGCAAACAGTGACTTCCAGCCTTGAAAGAACGGATTCACGAGCGGTTAAGCTCATGGTTGATCCCTTTCAATTTATCAACTATGTGGCATGGGATTGCATTCAAACTTTCAACGAACATGGTGTTTTAACCATCAAAGGGTTGATTGCTGAAGAAAATCGAGAAAAGTATGTGGAAATGGCAAGCCGTGAAACGTGGGTCTGTGCCAAGGCATTGGATGAAAACGATGCAGAGATTATTTTGTTTCAAGGGATTTTAACGAACTTAACCGTTGATTCCATCCATCAGTATCACACCATGCGCATTGAAGTGAAGACAGGGAGTTATTTACTGGATCAAATGCCCCATACTCGCACCTTTCAACCAGATGAGACCACCTATCAACAGGTGATCAACACTTGTCTTCAAGCATCAGACGGTCAAATGGTCATGCGTGAAAAACAAGACGTTCCGACAGGAAAACTGACGGTTCAATACGAAGAAACCGATTGGACATTTATCAATCGGTTAGCCCATCGTTTAGGCATTGTGGTCATCCCCGAATATCAAACACAGGGAAAAAGAATCCTACTGGGACTTGTTCGAAGTCGTGAACGTGAACTACTTGCAACTCGCTACGCCATGTCCAGTGGCACATCGGACAAAGACAGCTTAATCCACTTTGAACAAGGTGTTTACCATGTATCAACGAGAGCCATTTACGAATTGGGAGAACCGGTGAGCTTTCAAGGAAGAAGGCTGGTCATCACAAAAGTTGAACGTTATTTAGAAGGAAGCGAACTGATGCACAGCTATACGTTATGCAGCCTTAAATCAGCCTATGAACAGCCACAACCTCACAACCAAATAAAAGGTGTTTCCATGAGGGGGCGTGTGACAGCCGTTAAAAAGGCTAGCGTTCAAGTCCAACTCCACGAAGATGAAAACAGAAGACGCAGTGGCAACCGTTGGTTTGACTATGCCACGGTTTACTCAACGCCTGACGGGACGGGATGGTTTGTGCAGCCTGAAGTCTCAGATGAAATACGTCTCATTTTTCCAAATGCAGATGAAGCAGGTGCTTACGTGGCAAGCAGTGTGCATTTAGAAACTGCTGGTGGACGAACGAATCCCGATCACAAGTCATGGAAAAACAAACAAAACAAAGAAGTGTTGCTAACCCCTGATGCCATTCACGTCAAAAACAATCAGGGCTTATCCATTGAACTCGACGATGCCAAAGGCATTACCCTTGCCAGTCATCTGGGAATCTTTATTGAATCGGAAGGACAACTCCAGCTAACCAGTGAAAATGCCGGGGTCACAGTTTATGGCGATCGAGGTGTTACCATGATTCAAGGATCTGCTCAAATTCGGATGAAGGATGCCATTGACATTGCAGGCGGGAAAATTAATATGAACTAAAATAAAAAGTGAAGCCGAGCGTGTCAGCCCCGACAAGCATTTTGAAGTCCGACTTATCACGAAGTGAGCAGTATAGGACGAGAAATGACCTCGAGGGGTTGCGAGGCGCAACTAGATTGCATAAAAAGTGAAGCCGAGCATGTTAGCCCCGACAAGCATTTTGAAGTCCGA
>JGI24700J35501_10930646_pt1 | contig 17428 bp, 17 predicted proteins | sample TergutTh196P1_FD_35501 | JGI IMG/M metagenome (IMG submission 35501)
TTAATTGTAGCAATAGCTACTCCAGCCGCACAAGCCGCTGCTGCCGCAACTAGCACAATTCCGATAGTTTTTTCGGGCGTTACCGATCCCATTGCTGCGGGCTTGGTGGAAAATCTTGCAAGCCCAAGTGCCAATATAACAGGCGTTTCCGATGCAATAGATGTTGAGGGCATTTTGCAGTTTGCACTCGATCTTTTGCCGTCAATTCAAACTTTCGGCTTTGTTTACAACTTGGGAGAAATTAACTCGGTTTCGCTGATTGCTGAAGCTCGGGATTTTCTGGAATCGCAAGGTTTAAGCTATCTCGAGGCTCCTGTTACAAACACTGGCGAAGTACAGCAAGCCGCATTATCGCTTGTTGGCAACGTAGATGCCTTTTTTACGCCAACCGATAACACAGTGGCATCTGCAATGCCAGTATTTGCCCAAGTTGCATTAAATGCAGGATTGCCCATTTTTACTGGCGCAGATTCAATGGTTCACGATGGCGGATTAGCCACGGTTGGCATAGATTACGCAATTATCGGAGCAGAAACCGCAACGGTAGTTTCGCAAATATTGGGCGGCACGGATATTTCGCAAATTCCAGTTTTTTATACAACCAACTTTCAACCAATAGTTAATCTTGCTACAGCAAATGCGTTGGGCATAAATATCGACCATTTAGGTGATTACGTGGAGCTTTACGAAGGAAACTAAAAAAATGAGGTGCGTATTTTATGAGTATTGTAGCCTTTATGGGCGCATTAGAATTAGGGCTAATTTACGCCCTTTTGGCACTGGGAATATTTGTATCGTACCGAATTTTGGGCGTTGCCGATTTAACCGTTGAGGGCAGTTTTACAACTGGAGCCGCTGTTTGTGCCGTTTTCGTTGTAGCAGGACAGCCAATTTTAGGAATAATTTTAGCAATTTTTGCAGGTGCAGTTGCTGGACTTTGCAGTGCATTTATGCAAACTAAAATGCGAATACAGCCCATTCTAGCAGGAATTTTAACCATGACCGCACTATATTCCGTCAACCTCGGAATTATGGGCGGTCGCTCCAATATTGCAATGTTGCGCGACGAAACGCTGTTTACGATAATTGCGGCAACCACTGGCGATATGGCACTTTGGCGGACGATTCTTCCGCTTATCATAATTGTAACAGTTGGCGTTATTTTGGGCTTATTTTTTCATACGAGAATGGGCTTGTCAATCCGTGCAACTGGCGATAACGAGGCAATGGTAAAAGCATCTTCTGTCAACACAACTTTTACAAAATCGGTCGGTTTAGCTATCGGAAACGCATTAGCGGCGTTATCGGGTGCGTTAATTGCACAATATCAAAGTTTCGCAGATATTAGCATGGGGCTTGGAATGGTTGTTGTTGCATTGGCATCCGTGATAATCGGCGAGGCAATTTTTGGTCGGCGAACAGTCGTTTGGAATATCTCCGCTGTTATCATAGGAGCGGTTATTTATCGGGTTATTTTGGCGTTTGTGTTAAGTTTTCGGCTTAATCCTGCTAATTTACGTGGAATTTCGGCGCTTATCGTAACTATTGCAATCTCGTATCCTGCAATAAAAAGCCTGTGGCACACGCACAAACTTAAACGAAAGGCAAGGCTAAATCATGTTAAAAATCACTAATTTATCAAAAACATTTAACGCTGGAACGCCAAACGAACGCATCGCACTAGATGACGTTACTTTGCATTTGCCGCCTGGCGATTTTGTTACGATTATTGGCGGCAACGGCGCGGGCAAAAGTACGCTAATGAACGCTATTTCTGGGATGTTTTTAGCGGATTCTGGCAAAATAATTTTGGGAGATGACGACATAACTTTTTTGCCAGAATATAAGCGCTCGCACGATATTGGGCGGCTTTTTCAAGACCCAATGAAAGGCACTGCTCCGCACATGACAATAGCCGAAAATATGGCACTTGCATATTATTCTGCCCACAAAACTCGCTTTAGAATAGGCATTGGCAAGCCTTTGCTAAATCTCTTCCAAGAGCAACTTGAAATGCTAGAATTAGGCTTGGAGAATCGTATGAAAACCAAAATGGGCTTGCTTTCAGGTGGACAACGTCAAGCTGTAACGCTGTTAATGGCAACAATTTGCACGCCAAAATTGCTAATGTTGGACGAACATACCGCCGCGTTAGATCCAGGTACAGCCGAAAAAGTGCTTACTTTAACCCAAAAAATAATTTCTACCGACAAAATAACCACAATCATGGTAACGCACGACATGAAATCGGCGTTGCGTTTGGGAAACCGCACAATAATGATGCAAAACGGCAAAATAGCAAAAGATTTACAAGGCAAAGAAAGGGAAAATTTAACTCCCGAGCAGTTAATTGAGATGTTTGGCGGTTAAAGCAGTTTTTTAGATGTACTTCAACTTAAAAAAATGTGGGCGGACCCGCCTGTCGGACGGGCAGGTAATATCCGCCCGTTTTCTCATACATTAGTCTATTTTTGTTTTTTTATTTTTTTATTTTTTTACAAATTAAATTTTATTGCGTTTAATACAAAACAAGTATATAATGGGATTAGAATTTTGCAGTATTTACGGAGGTAACAACGAAAGATGAAGAATATAATAGTAGGAATAACGGGTGCAGGCGGCTCAATGTTGGCAAAATATGCGTTGGAATATCTGTTTTCGCAGGATTTAACGGTGCATTTGGTGCTGTCGAGCATGGGGGAAAAGGTTTACAAGCACGAAACAGGTGAAATTATTGAGGCAACAATAAACGGCGTAAAAACCGTAAAAATCTACAAGAACAGTGATTTATTTGCACCGATAGCAAGCGGCTCTTTTGGGGTTGACGGAATGCTGATTTTGCCATGTTCGGTTTCCACGGCGGCGAAAATAGCGAACGGAATCGGCGATACGCTAATGACACGTGCGGCGGCAGTTTGCCTAAAAGAGCGAACTCCGCTAGTGATTGCACCGCGAGAAACGCCATTTAGCACGATTGCTTTAAGCAATTTGCTAACATTAAGCCAGAATGGGGCTTATATTATGCCGCCAGTTCCAGCTTTTTACGATAAAAAACGGGATTTTGAAGAAATTTGCATTGGAATTGTTGGACGAATGTTGCACACTTTGGGAGTTGAAAATTATTTGTTTACTAAATGGGAAGGCGCGCAAGATTAGAAATTTAGCGATTTATCTAACGTATCATTAAAAAAAACTAATTTTGAGGTGTTCAAATGAGAAACATTTATAAAATTTGCATTTTAGCAACGTTGCTGCTTTTTGTGGCGTGTTCGGCGGATTCAGCCGATTCTGGCGGGCAATCAAGCATTCAAGTTGGCTTAATGCCCGATATTACCTCTGTTCCCTTTATAATAGCGGAACAGCAAGGTTTTTTGCCCGAAAACGTAACGCTGGAAGTTTTTCGCGCGGCTGCCGACCGTGATGCCGCCTTGCACAGCGGACTTTTGGACGTTGTCGTTTCGGATATGATTGCGTTGCACTTGAACAATCAAGGCGGGTTTGAGGGCTTTGCAATAATGGAAACATTCAGTTCGTTTGGGCTGGTTGCACACCCAAGCAGCGGCGTAACTTCGGTTGCCGAACTGCACGGCGCAGATATTGGCTTAAGTCTCAACACGATAATAGAATACATGGTTGACAGATTTTTGACAATGTACGGGATAAATCCCAGCGATGTTGAAAAAGTGAGCGTTCCGCAGATTCCGCAACGGTTCGAGTTGCTCGAAGCGGGACATATAACGGCGGCGGCAATGCCAGAGCCGTTTCCGTCGGCGGCGGTTGCGGCGGGGCTTATCCGCTTGGCGGATTCCTATCAAGAGGGGATTCGCCCAGGAGTGCTAATTGCAATGGCAGATGCACACGCCAACAAAACGGCAGAATTACTGGATTTGTTGGATGCCTACAACAGAGCGGTCGAGTTCATAAACGCCACCGACAGCGCCGAATTTATGCCATCGATAGTTGAAATTATGGGCTTGCCCGATGCCGCTTACGATTTCGTTGTGCCAACCATGGAATTTGCCCAAAATCCCAGTGCAGACGAGTTTTATTTGGTGCAAAATTGGATGCTCAACAACGGCTTGCTGGAAACGCCGTTCGATTTTGACGATTTAGTGCGTCCGTTGCGGTAATGTTTGATTTAGCGATAAACCGTGCATATTACGGCAAAAATACCGTTTTAACCGATTTTCAGTTGACGGCAAAAAAGGGCGAAAACATCTTCATTTGCGGAGCATCTGGCATAGGAAAATCCACCATATTAAAGATAATTGGCGGATTGCACACGCAATATGACGGCAGTTTGATTTTTGCCCACGAAAACGTGAGAATCTCGTATGTGCCGCAAACGGTGGGCTTGTTGCCCTGGAAAAATGTTTTGGCGAACGTAACAATTTTGCAGAAAAGCGAACGCAAAATTAACAAAAAGGGCAAAATTGACATCGAAAAAGCCCAACAATTATTAGAAACATTAGGCTTGGCAGATTTCGCAAAACGTTATCCGCATCAACTTTCGGGCGGACAACGTAGCCGTGTTGCTTTAGGACAAGCCCTTTTTTACGAACCAGAAATAATCCTGCTAGACGAGCCGTTTTCCGCCCTCGATTACGAAACAAAAATAGCAACCCTGCAACTAACAAGGGAAATTTTGCACGGTAGCAATATTACAACCGTTTTGGTTAGTCATGCCGATTATGAGGCGGATTTTTTGGATTGCCGAGTTGTGCGAGTTGGGAAAAGTTGACATTTTTATTTTATTGTCAACTTTTTGAAATTTCCAAGAAATATTTGACAATATTTTGAAAATGTGTAATAATTATTTGGGTTACAATCCAAAATCAATAAAAAGGGGATTCTTCCAATGATAAAAAGGTTTTTAGCAATAATATTATCGGCGCTGATATTGTTTCCGATAATGACAACGATTCCAGTGTACGCCGCGCCAACCGCACCAACCAGACGAGTTACCGTTTACAATGTTTACGGCAGAAACGCCGACCTTTACCGTCATAATGTTTCGCGCCCAACTCGTCCGCGTACGAACATTCGCATTAGTGCTGGCGACAGCCTTGTTACAGGCTCAAACACAGAGGTTTATCTCAATTTGGACGGTGCATCTTTGGTAAAGGTAAACGCCAACAGCACGTTAAATTTTGAGTTGACAAACAGTCTAATCGGCTTAAATTTGTTGCGTGGACAAAGTTTAGTGCAAGTAGCCGAACAAGCCCCCGAGCAAACATTGGAGGCTCGCTTGGGAAATCTCGTTTTTACCGTTCGCGGCACAATGTTCACAATGGGACACATTATTGAGGATAACGTTTTGTTTATTGTAATGTTATCTGGAAGTGGCGAAATTGACGGATTTCCGCTAAACTCTGGACAAATTTTGACATCTTGGTATGACGAAAACGAAGTTACAATATCTGGGCAAATAGTGCATGATTGGCGGCACATCAACCGCAATGTTGTAATAAGCGAAATTCAGCTTGACGAGTTGGATATTTTTACATTGGACGAAATTATCAGTAATCAAGATTATTTGCTAGAAAACAGCGAATTTATAACCGAGGAATTATTGGAAGAAGTGGAAGAAATAGCCGAAATTCTCCGCCCAGAAGAGCCTGAAGAGCCTGTCGAACCTGTCGAAACACCTGCTCCACGACCAACTGCGACCGCTCCACCAGTTGAATCGGGCGAATCGAATGAATCAAACGAAATTCCAAATTATATAGAAGAAAATGCTCCAGTTTTGCCAACGGCGAATCCTAGTTTGCCGCCAGTGCCGACTTTACCGCCTTTGCTGGTTGTGCCAACAACGCCACCGATTACGACAATACCGCCGCCGATTGCAACAGAGCAGCCAGTGCAAACTCCGCAACCAACGGCAACTCCGACAGCACAGCCAACGCAAACTCCGCAACCGACGGCAACGCCGACAAATCCACCGCCTGCACAAATTTTTATTGATGCTCGTAATTTGTTGGCGGATTTTAGTAATATTGGGGATATTATTGTGGATTTGCCCAATGGGTGGACATTTTCTATAGACCCAAATGTAAATTTAATATTTTATCCACCACAATCAAATACACGGCTTGCACGTTCGCTTGTCGAGTTTGATATTTTGTTACCTACAGCTTGGGATTACATAAAAATAGAAAATAGCGAAGGAAATATTATAATTACCTTTTTAACGGGAGAACTTGACGACGATTTATCAGATATAGATATTGAAAATTTATTTCCGCCAATGCCTACTGCTAATCCAGGACCTTTTAGTATTTCAAATTCAGCAGATTGGGAGCATTTTATAAATCTGCCACAATCTTTAATAGATGAAGTTCCTTATATTTGGCTTACTGGAAACTTTACCATTACCAACCCATTTTCAGGACATTTTAGTGGTACTTTTTACGGTAATGGACATAGAATTATATATGCTCCTACACAGCCTGTTACACCAACTGGACAGCATTTTGGCGGAATATTTGCCAGTTCTAGTGGCATTATATAAGACCTTGCTGTTGAGGCTTATTTTACTATTTCGCCCTCTTTCAATGGAATGGTTGGCGGAGTAGTTGGAAAAAATACAGGCACTATTCAAAATGTGGCGCTTAATGGAGATATAACTACAACTAATGCCTCCGCTGGTGCTATAGTTGGAGAAAATGCGGGTACGGTAACATCTTCTGTTTCGTCAGTTGGTATACTTGGATTAGAAAATACTACACCAAAAGAAAGAAGTTTTGGCGGAATTGCGGCTGTTAATAATGTGGGAATAATAACAAATAGTTATTCTAGCGGTAGTATTCACGTTAAGTCAACAACTCCAACGAATGTTGGCGGAATTGTTGGGCTTCTCAATGGTGGCAGTGAAGATGTGGTAAGATACACATTTACTGATGCATGGATTAACGTCTTACATATCGGAACTTCAGTAGGTGGAGTTGGTGGTATAGTAGGCAATGTAACTAATGCAAATTTAGGGAATGGCTTTCCCGTTATTTCTAACAATGTGGCTCTAAATGAAATGATTTACAGTCAAAGGCAATCTTCTGTAGGAGGAAATCCTTTTTTTACTCTTGATGGAATGAGCCGTATTATAGGAGGACCTACAGGAGTAAACTCTTGGAATGTCTCCAATTATGCACACGAATTTATATCCATGAATCAATCCTTTACAGAATTAACTACTAGTAATAATCCTGGATTTCCTATAACTACTGAGGAAATGAATTGGACATGGTGGGTAAATTTGGGATTTACCAATGCTCACGGTATTTGGGAGTTCACGCCCTCAATTTCGCATCCTAACTTGGGATTGACCTTAACTCCGATTTTGCGAGAAATTTCAGAGATGTGGCAACCTCGAATATTAGCTCCTCAGCCTACGCACCCAAACGCTGCTCTTCCCTTTACTGATTTTGTAGAATTAAGTACAAATTTTGATATTGCTGAAACATATCCGATTCCCCCAATCGGCGAATTAGAAGACCTCGAAGAAACCCCACAAGAGGACGAAGAAGACGAATTTTGGGATATAAACCTTGACGATTTACTAACTTTAACTCCAGGCGTTGAACTTGGCGAAGACGGCAACCCAATAATTACAATGCCCGAATTTCCAATAATAAATGTTGACGAAGAAGACGAAGAAACTGAAGAACCCGAAAATTTGGAAAACATAAACCTTGACGATTTGCTAACTTTAACGCCCGAAATTAGTATTGACGAAGATGGTAATCTTCAACTTGACGAAAACGGAAATCCGATAGTTATCCACCCAGAAGTTGAACTTAACGAAACAGACGAAACAAACGAAACCGCTGAACCAATCGAAACAGAGGAATCAGAAGAAACCTCCGAGTCAATCGAATCGCAAGATAAAAAAGAACCAGAACCAGAGCCAACAATAACCGACGGCGATACTCCGCTAGAACCCGAATACGACCCAGAAAATCCTATCGAAGACCACTACAACGATTACGACAACGATTTATCTCCGTTAGAACTGGACTCGTCCGCTGGTCAGTCGGGCGAAAGCGGCGAAAACTTGGATAATTTGGAAAGTTTAGATAATTTAGAAAATGCCGAAAACAACGCAAGCGATAACACTGACGAAACCGATAGCGAAAGGTTAAACTCGCTGTATCTAAAATTAACGATAGAATCTGAAACGGATTTGTAAATCTAAAGCAATTTAACCCGCCTACTGCGGGCAGGCAAAAAATGCTAGTCTACCTGTCAACAGACGGGCGGATAATATCCGCCCCTACAAATTGCCAACGTATGGGCGGATTCCCAGTTTTCTAATAAAATTGATTTTCTAATACATTCAATTTGTTTTTAAGTTTTTCGAGTAATTTAAGGGTTCACATAAAGCAACGGCGAAACTGACACGCCGTTCAAGGTTATATCAAAGTGCAAATGTGGACCTGTGGACATTCCCGTGCTGCCTACTTTGGCTATTGTGTCGCCTTGATTTACCCATTGACCAGCCGATACAAGCAACTCCGAGTTGTGAGCGTATCTTGTAACAAAGCCATCGCCGTGGCTTATTATTACCATGTAACCGCCGCTGCCATTCCAGCGGGATAATGCCACCCGACCAGACCGTGCCGCAAGTACGGCTGTTCCTAGCGGTGCGGGAATATCTATTCCCATGTGAAACTCTGTTGTGCCTGTTATGGGATTTCGCCGATTGCCGTAACCGCTAGATATTCTGTAATGTCCTAATACTGGCCAAATAAAATTGATTTCTTGTGCGGTGGCTTGCGGAGCGGCAATTTGCGGTGGTATCTCCATTTTTATTACGTTGGCGGTTATTGCGTTTATGTACAACGTGTAATTTGCGCCGTCCTCGGTTTGCATTTCCACCGCAAACATTGGCGGATTGCTTTCGGATAAAAATTGCGAGTTTATAGCCGTGCCTTCTAAAAAGTCCTCCGCAATTTCGCGAGCGTGTAAATTGGATATTTGCGGGATTATTGCGGCGGCTTGCACATTTTGGCTTGCGGTTATCAAAAACATCGCAAATGCCGATATTATAACCTTTTTTAACATAATTTCCTCCTGTTTTGCTAATCCCAAATAGAAATTTCGTGCCGTATTATTGCACCTGTATTTGGATGAATGTACAACTCGTGGATAAGAGCATTTTCGGGGATGACTACTTCAACGTTCCACAACCACCGCCAAATTTCCCATTCTAAATCGGGCGAAGTTGCAAAGCCACTGCCCACAAAATCTTGAGCAATTTGCATCGCTTGGCTTGCAGAAATATCTGCCGTAAAGTAAGTTGTCGCCATTGTTGCTACCGCAATTAGCAATATCACAAATATTAAAAATACTAAAATTTTTGCCTTTTTGGCGAATTTGCTAGTTTGCTTAAGATTGACGTTTTCGTTATTCATTGAAATTCCTCCTTAAATTTTGGTAAAATTTTGTGCTTTTGTTAAACTATATACTACATTTGTAGTATATAGTTGTGTTAAAAATTTGTCAAGTATTTTGGGAAATATTTTTTATTAAATTTGGAAAAATATTTTTTCGAAAGGCTTGACAAAGGTGGAATCCTATGTTATCCTTAATAAGAGGCCTTAATAAGAGGCCTTAATAAGAGGCCTTAATAAGAGGCCTTAATAAGAGGCCTTAATAAGAGGCCTTAATAAGAGGCCTTAATAAGAAAGGGCCTTTTTCTTTATCGAAAAAATTATTTTATTAGGAGGTGAACCAATGTTTGGGCAAGGCAAAAAAATATATGAAAGTAAAAAAACACAATATGGACACGTAGAACTTCGTGATTCTACAACTTTAGGCAAATACGCTGTTTTTGTTAATGGTATATTAAAACACACTTTCGACAGCTATAATGCCGCCAAAAACCAATACGACAAACTCAGCTAAAAAGGAGATTACATTATGAAATTTGAACCTAAATATTTTTTTAACATAGCTAAAATATGGCCGTTTTTAACATGGTTATGTTTATTTATAGCTATCATGCTTTTAGGTAGTGGCAATTTTGAAACTAGCATTATCTTTTTCATTGCATTTATACCTATAGCTATTATAACGTTGCGTGTAAATTCAATGTATTGCTCAACTTCGTACACAACAATGTTGAGTTCCGCATATGCACCAGTTGACATTTTGCAAACTATCGAGGATATTTGCGTACAATATGGATATTCGGAAGCAATGGGTCCAGGCATGATAAATGTTCGCAAACGGCGTTTTTTTGGCTTGGTAGATTATCATGTTATTTCAATAGATTTGCAAGAGCATTACAGCGGTCATTTTGAGTTGATAATATACGCATCACATATTGCGACCTCTGCAGGTGGAAATGGGATACGTATTCCTCGGTGGGCTGGCGATATTTTGTATATAAAATCGGCTATACTTGACGGTGTGGCAATTTACCAATAGAAAGGGGAATAAACATAATGTCTCTACTTAAAAAATTGTTTGGCGTTTCAGAACCTGCCGAAAAACCACAAAATAAAGAATCAAAACAAGAAACATCCAAACCGAAGTTTGAAAACTATAAGCCCCTTTTAGTAAACTCTTTTTTGCACCATAGAGAGATTATTTATAAAAAAACTATGGAGCAAGGAATATCCGCATACAACGTAGCTTTAGATATTATTAAACCCTCTCTACTTGTAATTGCCGAGTTACAGCTTGGCGATAATAAGGATAAATGGAATAATGTTCCTTATCGGGTTTTACTGGCTTACTGTGGAAATGAAAAAGCAATACAGCTAGAAGAAGATAGCAACAAAAAAGAAGGTAGCCGACATTTTACCTTAAATTATTTAATTGATTTGCACAGAAAATACTCAACTGAAAAAATAATAGTATCGGTAAATTACTTCATTGCGGCAATGGTTTTGCAACTTTTTTTGTCAGTGGAGTATGGAGAAGAGCCTGATTTTAATCTTATGTGGTATTCTCTTGAAAGATTACTTTTTTACCCTAATAATATATATGAAGAAAGTGGTGGTCAATTAGTGCAAGAATCAATAGACTGTTGGGGCGTTTTGGCGACAGTTTTTGATTTTGATAAATATTTTGCTGAAGTGTATAAACGTGATTTAAGCACACTTCAATTTACTTGATGACTTATCAATTTACCAATAGAAAGGAAAAGCAATCATGATAGATTTTGACTTGTACAGCGAAATAGCCGCTAAATGGTGGGGAAGAAGCGCCGATCCATTTGCACATTTTAGAATACAATTTTTTGAACATAGAATAGCTTTGGCGGAAGAGTTGTCTCAATATATTCCGCAATATAAGCCGATTTTACAAAAAATGAAATCGTCAAATGATTATCTATTTGAAACTACAACAAACGATACTTTTGATTTAGAGACATTTTTAGGTATGCTTGACGGAGAATTAGCTGATATTTTTGCACTAACTAACCAAGGTACTTTAGAAGACCCTACATTTATGATTGTAGCTACTGGGCAAATTGCTGCTTTTCAATCATGGTTTGATTTGAATACTTTAAGCGAAGAGCAGCTAAACGATAGAAAATTTTTTCTAGAAAAATTGGAAGTAGTGTATGACGAAACAGTAAAAGGTTTGCATTCCTTTTTGTCATTAACATCTGCATTATATTTATCCGACTACAAAGGATTTTGCAATCGTGTGCATCGCAAAGAATTTCAATTAAGAAGAGGAAATTGGTTTAACACTCCTCCCGCCTGGGATTATCCCGAACAATAAAAAAAATACAATAACCCAAAGGAGCATCCCATGCAAAAAATAATCCACGGCAAACTGCTAAACGAAAACACGCCGCCGCAAATTACGAATGTTTCGCAAGCCAATGCTGTACGCATTCCAGGACAGTTTAACAGCCAATCATCGCCATTTTTTATAACTACAGAAACTTTAAGCAAGCACACACTATTAGTCGGCGGTACAGGCAGCGGAAAAACCAACCTTTTTTATCATATTGTTCGTCAGCTAAAAAAACAGTTGACCAACGACGATGTTATGCTAATTTTTGACAGCAAAGGCGATTTTCACAAAAAATTTTGTGCTACTACAGATGTAGTAATTGGCAACTCGGCACAATATCGTAAAATTTCCGATAAATGGAGCATTTACCACGAAATAATAGCGGACGGCAAAGATAAAATTTCTGTTGCACAAAATACGCACGAAATTTGCAGGGCTTTATTTGCCGAACATTTGGAAAGTGGAACAAATCCGTTCTTCCCAAATGCGGCTTGCGATTTGCTCGCATCCGTTATTATTGCTCTTGTGCGAAACGGCACAGAATTTAACAACGAAGACTTAAAAGATACGCTTGACAGCTATTCTCCCGATCAGTTTCGCAAACTTTTAGGCAATCACAAAGATTTAACCGCCGTTGCTGCATACATTGAGGCAAAGGCTAAATCTCAAGCACAGGGCGTTTTGTCGGAATTATATACAGTTGTACGTCAAGTTTTGCAGGGCGTTTTTGCCGATGTTGGAGATTTTTCCATGCGGCAGTTTATCCGTCAAAAAGGCGGCAAAACCGCTTTTATAGAATACGATTTATCTATCGGAGATACGCTTGCTCCCATTTATACGATACTTTTCGACCTCGCTCTAAAAGAGGGCTTGGGAAGAACCGCATCAAAGGGCAATGTTTATCTTATTGCGGACGAGTTGAAACTTTTGCCGAATCTCCGCCATTTAGAGGACGGCATAAATTTTGGGCGAAGTTTGGGCGTTAAAATTTTGGCAGGTTTGCAAAGCATCGATCAGCTAAATGCCAATTACTCGGACGATGCAAAGGCTCGCAACGCTATTGCTGGCTTTTCTTCCATTTTTGCTTTCCAATCAAACGATTTTTTAACACGGGAACACGTTAGCAAACTGTTTGGTAAAAATATCGTCCTAGAAACGTTTTCGGAAGCAAGCGGACAACTGCATTACGAAACCCGTGGCGGCTTTACTGTGGAAGACTGGGATTTAACCGCTCTTAAAGTTGGCGAGGCGATTGTCGGCTTGCCAGATGTTCCGCCGTTCAAATATAAATTTGATTTGTATGTTGACTAAAATTTGTAGAATGTTAAAAAGGAGGTTCACATGAATTGGCTTGGTTTTGGCTTTCGTGCCACAAGAAGTGTAATGCGCGGTGCAAATAATATGTCGCAAAATATGATGCGAAACGCTATCGGCAACAATCAGCAAGATATGGGCTATCGTGGGCCACGCAGGCAAGTTCCAACTGGCGGCTTAAATAACGCCCAAACTCAACAAGAAATCGAAAAAATGCACCAAAAAGCAATCGAGGAAAACACCAAAAATAGGCAAGTTTTTATTGTGCCTAGCGTAAAACATCAAGATTTGCTATTGACATCTAGCGAAGAAGATAAGGATATTATTTTTGTTGAAAATTCTCCAAGCCTTGCTTTTAACTGCATTTGGGGAAATAATCCCAAAGTTGAAAATACGGTTGTTTCTGGCGGAGAAAACGATTCGCGGATTCGTGCGTTGATTCCGTTTGTGCAGAGAATAAATGCGGAAAATTCTCCGTTGGTGGTTTTGCATAATGGCAACCAAAAACTGGAAGAAATGTTAAAAAATTATTCCAAAAATTATTCCAAAAATTGCGAATGTATCGGAAAATCCCTGTATTACAACGCTTTTGAAAGTATGGATTCCGAAGATATATCTTCTTTGCTAGAAAAAATTATGCCGCAGCCAACAATAACTGCCGCTAAGTCGCTGTTACAGGCTGTGATAAAAACTATTTGGGAAACGCAAAATACGGTAAACTTCCAAAATTTGGCTAATTTTCCCATGCAAAATGGGCTTAATATTTTGGAAAATGCCCACAAAAAAACGGAAATTTCCACGGACGAATACAACGAAACAAAACGCAAATTTTTAGCAGGTTCGGCAGAAATGGATTCCGTTAAAAATTTTTTAGACCAGCTAAACCGACAAGCGGCGAATATTTATAAATCCAGTAAAATGTGTAGCAATATTTCCAAAACAATAAACCAAAAAGGCAAAATTGCCATTGATATTGGCAATTCTAACAACGAGTTGATTTTTTCGCTTGTTATTGAACATCTAAAATTTTTGCAAGATAAACAAAAGTTCGCAATTTTGCTAGATAATATTGCGATTTCTAGGTTTCCAAAAGTTGCCGATTTGTTGAACGGCAAAACGTACGCAATCAGCCACAACGATTTTATTTCCTCGCTGTTTGGCGGCGAAAAAAATGGCGACGATATTTTTACCGAATTAGCGGGAAACATAAGCACAATCGTGCTTTTCAACCATTCTTCGGGAACATCTTGCAAAAAGTGGTCGGAGCATTTGGGAACATACCACAAAAATTTGGTAACGTACAATATTTCCCAAAATAACGCCTTTATGAACTCTAGCGACTCGCGCGGAATTTCGGTAAACGAAACCGAAGAACCGCGGATTCGTGCCGATACATTGGGAAAATTGGGAAGATTTGACCAAAATTTTTCAACGCTTGCTTGCATTCGTTGTCCCACTGACGAAATTATTTTTGCGGAAATATAAAAAGAGGTGATTTTAATGGATTTAGAAAAAATAGAAAACGAAATTTTGGAAATTGTTGAAACTGTCGAAAAAGTTGAAAAAGTCGAAACTGTCGAAAAAGTTGAAAATTTAACAGAAATTGAACAAAATATCGAGCAAATGAACGAAACGGTAAAATCTATTGCCGAACATCAAGCCCAAACTTTCGCCGAAGTTAAAGAAATTCACAAGCTGTATCACAATAATTTTGCACGGCAAATAAAAAATATGCAGGAAGAAATTGAAAAATACCGAGAAATAGAAAGCAACAGGATTTTTGACGGAATTTTAACCGAATTTGCCAAATTTTACAACGACAACACAAAATTATTGGAAACTTTGGCAAACGAGGTATCTAAAGCAAATTTTACATATATGTTTGACGAACTTTTGCAAATATTGGAAGTTTACGGCGTTTTGCCTTTCAAAAGCGAAATCGGCGACAAACGAAACGTAAAATATTGCAAAATTATCAAAAAAATTCCAACGGAAGATGCCACTTTGCACGATACAATAGCAAAAAGTTGCAATACGGCGTTTTATGCAGAAAACAGAACTCTCGTAAGGGAAAATGTGGAAATTTACATTAAAAATACAGAAAATACAGAAAATTAGGAGGAAATTATGGTTTACGGAATAGATTTAGGCACAACTTACTCGGCAATAACAAAATTGGACGATAACGGAATGCCCATTTTAATAAGAAACGAAGACGAAGGCACAGAATTATTGGCATCGGCGGTATATTTTTCCGAAGACGGTCAAATAGTAGTTGGCAAAAATGCAAAGGAGCAAGCCGAACTTGAACCAGAACGAGTAATCCAATTTGTAAAACGAGAGATTGGCAAAGATAACGCCAGAACTTGGGAATTTAACGGCACACCTTACGATGCAATTACAATTTCCAATTTAATTTTGAAACGAATGAAAGAATACGCCGAAAAACAGGGAAATATCGTAAAAGATGTGGTTATTACTTGCCCTGCATATTTTGGCAACGAGGAACGCGCCGCAACCAAGCAAGCAGGGCAAATTGCAGGCTTAAACGTGCTGAACATAGTAAACGAGCCAACCGCCGCCGCAATAAATTATTGCTCACGAGAATTTGCCGAAAACCGCAAAATATTGGTTTACGATTTGGGCGGCGGCACTTTTGACGTTACTCTGCTAAATTTTGAGGTTGACGAAAACAAGAAAATTTTGATTGACATTATTGCCTCGGATGGCAGCGACAAATTGGGCGGAATTGATTGGGATAACAGGCTTTTCGATTTCTTGTGCGAAAAATATGGAGATGCAACAGGTATTCCAAGAGATGAAATGGAGCCAGAACTTCAGCAAATAATCCGCACGGAAGTTGAGCAATGTAAAAAAGATTTAACTGGATTAGTCAAAAAAACGGTCAACATCAGATACGCCCAAAAAACGCCGCTTATAATTACGCGCGAAGATTTTGAAGAGCAAACAAAAGATTTGGTTGCTCAAACAGTGGCGTTTATTCACGATTTGCTGAACAAAACAAATTTGACAACCAACGATATTGATACGGTTTTGCTAGTCGGCGGTTCGACAAGAATGCCAATGATTGAAACCGCTGTAAACAGTCTATTTTCGGGCAAAGTTCGTGTCGAAGATCCCGATATGGCGGTCGCAAAAGGTGCAGCTTTAACCGCTGGCATTGAATGGCTAGAAAACTTCAATCAACGAAAAGCGGCAGAAGAAAATCTTAATGTAACAAATATAGCAAACGAAAAAAATCAGGTTGACAATAACGATAACGACAATTTTGGGATTTCAACCTTTAATCAAGCTCCAATAACGGCACAAGAAGAAGAACAAGCCGCCGCTTTTATGGGAATGAGCAATCTTGGCAAAATAAGCGTTGTCAACGATAAACTTTCTCGGTCGTTTGGACCTGGCGTTCTTGCGGACGAACAGCTAACTTTGTACGTCATTGATAATATGCTGTTTTTGGGCGATGAATCGCCATCCGAGCTAACAAATACTTACGCCACAGTCGCAGACAATCAACCTAGCTTGCTTATTAGAGTTTTCGAAAATGTTTCTACCGACAAAATAAATCGGCAAATTACGCCAAATTTAGATGCTGACGGCAACGAACAATACAGCGATCCAATGCTAAAAGTAAAATTTTTGGGGGATATTAGGTTAAATCTTCCGCCGCAAACTCCGAAAGGTACGCCAGTTGAAGTGTTTTTCCGTTGCAGTGCCGTTGGTTTGGAGGTTCGTGCAACTAATCCAGCTACAGGCGAATCGGTGGATGCTGTAATAACGTCCGAAAACACGAAAACGCGCGAACAAATTGAAGAAGAAAAAGCCCGTTTTGAAAAAATTACAACAAGCGGACAAATTGACTAATTCACTAATTTATAAAATGGGGTGTACATTTTGCCAATTTCAATAGGAATAGATTTAGGAACAACATTTTCGGCAGTTGCGTACGTGGATTCAAATTTGCCCAAAATTGTGCCAAATTTTGAGGGTAACAAAATAACGCCGTCTATAATTCATTTTGTTGACGGAAATCCAATTTTTGGATTAGAAGCCGAAAGTGCTTTTGTTGCAGGAGAATACGGCTGTGTTGCCACTTTTAAGCGGAGCATGGGCAAAAACGAAATTTATTGCGAAATAGACGGAAAATCCTATACAGCGGAAGAATTGTCAACTATTTTATTGCGACATCTAAAAGAATACGCCGAATTTGCCCTAAACGATACCATAAAAGATGCCGTTATTACCGTTCCTGCCTATTTTTACTCCAACGAGCGCGAGGCGACAAAAATTGCCGCCGAAAATGCAGGATTAACCGTCAAAAAAATAATTGACGAACCAAACG
>JGI24700J35501_10930645_pt1 | contig 17387 bp, 9 predicted proteins | sample TergutTh196P1_FD_35501 | JGI IMG/M metagenome (IMG submission 35501)
ACGTATATTTGTTGAAAAAATATATAAAATGAGGTGTTTGGAGGGTAGCGGTGTGCCCGTCCTATATATAGGACGCACGGTTCCTAAAGGTTAATTTTACCTTCCTGATAAAGGCTGAATCAGAGCCGAAACATGTCAGAGAAAGTATAACGTAAAATAATATGGTGTGTGTGTGTGTATATTGCATAACAAGTGTATTTTGTAGGAATTTAAGAAAGAGTGCTGTAAAATTCAAGGAATATACAAAATATTAAAATGCGGTTTTTGATTTGTGTACACATGGGAAAAATTTCCTGCTTCAAAAATGAGATCCACGTTTCCTGACGGTAGAGCTGTACTGGCATCCAAAGACAGTTTCCTGGCTGCCAGCAATTTTATTCCAGTCTATCCTTTTGTAATAAATTGTTATAATTTTATTTTACACCTAATGTTATCACATATACTTTTCAGTGCTTATTCATGTAGCATGCACCTTAGGTTGTGATAAATGCTGGTACTGAATGTGGTTCTTCTAACCACTAATTTCCCACAGAGCCTTGGTCATGCCATGGCAATTTGAATGCTTACAGCTCCAGAATGTAAACTAGTTATTGATGGGTTTACTTATAATAAAGAGGTGATATACCATGTACCCACAACCAGGCTTATTATTTTGCTGCTCAACATGCTTGAATTCAACAGGAAGCATTCATATATGGATGAAGTTCAGGCAAACATGTCATTAAAGACATATAAATGAGAGTCAAAAAACAACAATTTTATTACAATCTACTACTTCTGGGCTACATGTTTCAACTCCTTAGAGTCATCATCAGGCCCTCTAATGAACTGACCCAAGACTATCTAAATCCTAGTGCACTCAGGGATCCCGTGGCGCTTACAATGGGTGGTCTGACAGTGGTGTAAGTACATGTCCAACTTACAAATTATAGTGTGATAGTATAGGCTATACAACTACCTATGGTAACAATGTTATAAGTCTATAAAACTACAAGAAAGTTAGTGGTAGTTATTGTTGTGGTAAACCTAGTTATATATAGCAGGAGGATGCAATGGGGGGTGACTCTTATTGGTATAGGTTAGCGGGTAGCCTGTATAGGTACCTGGATTGGGGTAATTATTATTAGTGTATTAGAGTAAACTATTCAACTGTGACCGGCTACCAACGTTAACGTTGCATGGGAGTGCACTAGGATTTAGATAGTCTTGGGTCAGTTCATTAGAGGGCCTGATGAATATGTAGCCCAGAAGTAGTAGATTATAACAAAATTGTTGTGTTTTGACTGTCATTTATATGTCTTTATTGTCATTAGAAACACATCGGGATGTCTTGCATTAAGTTAAACATGTCATTATTTATAGTTACAGCTGTAAATTAAAGCAGTCACCTAAAATGCAACTGTAAAATGCACATGTCCAGTGACTATGTGTGTTAGTTTGGAGGTTTCAAATTAAAGCTCCTGGATACAATTTTAATGGACTGGTCTATTTGGATATATTCTAGGTCAGGCTGCTCAACCTGTAGATCATGGACATGTTGCTGGCAACACAGCATAACATGCCCCACAGAATGGTATTTGAAATGACAGTCTTTTAACCCTTTCCATGACAAAGCAATATAGAACATCACAGCAAGCTTGAAAAATTACAGTTGTTTATTTGTGGAGACATACCGTATTTCCGAGCCCATAAGATGCACCGTGATTTTTTTGTTAGAAATTTTAGAAAAAAATAATGATGAATGTATTTTAATTTCAGTAATTTATTGGAAGAAAACAGGACTCTTACATACCAAAATTAGCAAACATAATATAATTTATTCATCATAGAAACCCAGAAAATCGTCGTCACCGCCACTAAAATCATCTTCATGGTTGTTTTCACTCAACGTGGGTACGGGTATTTATAAGTTTGGAAATAATATTTACCCTCAGCACATAAGACGCAGGTAGAATTTAGGTCACACTTTTAGGGAAAAAAAAGTGCGTCTTATAGGCCGGGAAATACGGTACATTATGTTACTGACTGCCTTTGTAAAGATGTGCCAAAAGTAGTGACACTCTAGCCCAGCAATTCCCAAACTGAACACCACGGTGCCCTGGCATATTTCAAAATATTGTTTTTTCCTTCAATTTATGTGTATTATTCCTTCAAATGGCTACTAAGTTGTTAGGACAAGTAGTGATGAAGTTGTTTGGACAAGTAGTGATGAAGTTGTTTGGACCTAACTACATAATACACAGAAATGTTAGGTATTTTTTTTTGGCCTAGGGGGCTGTAAAAAAAATTGCAGAGACTCTAAGGGCACCATCAACTGAGAAAGTTCGGGAACCGCTGCCCTAGCCTATGTTGTTAATTGTATTTTGTATACATTTTTCCTATTTTCATTGGTATCCCACACTTTTATAACACATAACGTACAGAAACATATACAGGTAAAAATGTACACGTGATTTTACACAGTTGCTCATTCTTCATTCCGTGTACTGAATTTCATGTTGCTCCCTTGCTCCCATGCAGACCAGATTTTTCCACAGTTGCCTGTAACTCATAATACTCGTAGGTTGAGCGGGTCTGTTCTAGGTAAATATTTTTAAAAGAATACTTTCAAAGTAGTTAACACTCGAAAACAGTAGTAACTACTAATTAGTGACCTGCCACTACACATTTACGCAATGCTGAAAAGTATATTCATACATGTTAAGACCCTGAAATTTGTTGCTACAATTACTTGATATAGCATCACTTCCTTGCTCTAGTAAGTGTGGTGGCAAAACCTTAATAATGGTGTCTAGTTTAATTTTAATTTATTGTAATATCATGGTAATTTCAAATTCACAGTGACAGCTCATGTACTTCCATACTTGCTTCTCTTCCCACACAATTTAATGAACTGGAAAATGATTACAGAATTTTAAATGCAGACTATAAAAGTTTGCTCTCCCATCTACTACTTTCAGCCCAAGGAGAATTATAAAATTAAAACTGAAAAACAGTTATATGCTGATACTGATTTTACTTCTCAGCCCTCCTACATCAGTCTGAAGTGAAATGAATATTGTACTGTTTAACCTTCAGGAGACAGATTTATATGCCAAATATATATCTTGATGGGATAAGTTTTTCTGTCTTAGCATGGACAGTGAAACTGCTACCTACGAAACACACATAGACCAGGATATTGCACGCTAGGCTTTTTGCCAGTACATTTCAGAGACCAGCATATGGTCTTGTGGGAAATTAAAGGTCAACAGTGCTGTGTAACTGTATACATTACATAGCAATAAATAGGCAAGTTTACTGTAAAATGTGAACTACATGCAAGGAAGTAGTTGTGACTAGTTCTGAAGAAGTATCTCAACATTTACTGGTGGGCATTAACAAATATCATATAAAGTCAGTGGTATGGCCATTATTTGAGGCAGGGACATTCAAGTATAAAGCAAGGCACTAAACCCTCAAACTACAATGAACAGTGTATCATTTTTGGTTCCTCCTGTAATAAGAGACTAATTCACACGAAGCATTTTTTCTTTTAGTTTTCCGCATTTGTGATAACGGTTGGATTGATACTATACGCTACTCACAGAAACAAATAAGAAGACATTCCATGGAAACATGCAGTATTTGTAGCTGATTTATTTAACACTCTGTGCAATGATTTTAACACAACAGAACATACACTACATACAATAAATACATTCTGCCTTTTGGAATAAACTGTTAATAAACAAAAACTGAATGACAATGAGGATAATCATCCAAGTTTATTCACGTGCTGACTCAGCAGCCCGAGGGTCCATTACAGAAAAAGTACAAACATATATTAAGGGAGAAAAGTCAACTATAGACAACAGACATGAGTAAGACTTAATTAAGAATATTCCATTACTATGAGTGTTGTGGCAGCATATCTGTAAACAATCATTGGTATTATAAGTATAATTAAAACTGATAGTTAAAATATGGGAGATCAGTTTCAGATTATGTAATGTGCTTACCATATATTTGTGTATGCATTGTTTCTGGTGCAGGAAGGTACGTGAACTGGCTATGGTTTGAGTTGGGGCATGTTCGTTATCTTTGCTAGTTCAAAGAGGGGGTTTGTGTCATTAACCTGTTGCTTGGTAATCAATAATTTTTGTTGATGAAGTGCTTGTATATACAGTGCCTCCCAGCAATCCATGCGTGTTCCTTTCTGACATGCTTGCAATAAATGTAGTGTGTTTTCTTTTGTGCCATATTCATGCCTATTCTCCAAAATGTGTGTTGCATATGCAGATTTTGGATTGTTTGTTCTTATATATCTTGTACGTTTTTTGTATCTTATGTTTATTGCCCTATTGACTGTCCGACATACACTCCGTTGCGTGTATTACATTTCAATTTGTATATTCCACAAAGATCTTTATATGTTTGCTTTTCGGTAAGCTGTTGTTGTATTGTGTTACTTGCCCGGAAGGTGCCTTTTAGATCAGTTTGTTTAAATAGGTTGGTTACACAGCTTATTAGTGGACTAAAATGTGTGAATATTACCCATTTTGTTATGTGGGACAGTTTTTTTTTGTTGTTGTTGTTTCTGGTTTTGTTTCCGGAATATTAATCTTGTTTTGAGGTTGTGTATCATGTCAACAGGGTAACCATTGTTTTTTGCTACTGTAAGTATTGTTTTCCATTCATTCTGTTTTGATTTCTCAGTGATCAGTAGTGTTATTAGTCTATTTATGTAATAGGTGAAGGCCGATAGTTTTTGTTCATATGGATGGTTAGAGGTTAGGTGAATGACTGTACCTGTTTCGGTTGGTTTTCTATATATCCCTATGCTGATGCTTTTGTTGTTTCTGTAAACGGAGATATCTAGGTAGTGAAGTGTGTTATTTTCTTCAATTGATATTTTAAATTGGAGACTTTTGTCCACTTTATTGAATTGGTGTAGAACTATTTGTTCAAATGAGGGTGGGTAGGTCCGTCAAAACACAACTGTCTAAGGAACGTAATTTATTAGTTCGAACCAATAAATTACATTCCTTAGACAGTTGTGTTTTGATGGACCTACCCACCCTCATTTGCATAAAATACAACGGGGATGATAAACTTGAAGAACTATTTGTTCACTTGTTTTCCTTTCATCATATAAAATACCATTAACATATCGTTTATAAAATACTATTTCTTTGTTGTCTAACCAGTGTTGTATGTATGTCGCTTCTAAATATTGTAAGTATACGTGTGCCCTGATGATGATATGCAATGTGCTATTGAAATATGTAGGGGCAGTGAAATTGTTTTAATGTAATAATTTTAAACTAATATATAATATACGACTGGTGCATTCGTTGCTGTATAATATTTAACATTTAGTGAAATTTCAAAATGCACGGTGCAACAATAAAGATAATTGTGAAAATGTGTTTAAGTACCACTAGTGATATGGATGAATATTTGCTTTATTTTTCTCTTTTTAATTGTCCTCTGTAGGTACAGGCTTTGCAAAGGGTTAATTTCTCATCCATACAGTCATAACAATATCTAAAAATAAGACTCAGAAACTGGGAAAAAGAAGGCTGTGGGCTAAATGGTTTGTTGTGCCACACAGAAAGACAGACACATATACTAATATTGCATATTTCACAGGTGTAGGCTTGACTGATACAATATAAGTAGCACACAACTAACTATAGTTTCTGTAATTACACTCAATGATTATTTAATTTAAACTTTAATTACAAACAGTATACAAAATAAATGCTCATAATCTGACAGACTTAGGGTTAACTGCACACCCAATTCACACTCATGTTGTACATATCTACATCCCAGCAAGAAAACAGTTACCCTCACTTCACAGGACAAGGTAGTGGATCACAGGCAAATCATCAGCCTTCATACCGCAACATTTCTTGAGCGAACAGGTAGCTGTTCACCATACCTAAAGAACATGTTCAGTTTCTTTGTCACGTCAGATTTTCTGAGTAAAGAAGCGTTGATTTTAACTGCCGCAGAACCAAAATCAAACATACTGTGAAGACTTCAGTCATGGTTCTTGATGTGTGTGTTCAGCAGTGCCCTGGTAATGAATGCCTTGCCACACAGGTCACACTTGTATGGTCGCTCCCCTGTGTGGTAACGCATGTGAACTGACAGCGTTGTACCTTGTGTAAATCTTTTTCCACAGTCTTTACAGGTGTAAGGTTTCACACCCGTGTGAGTGCGCTTGTGATCATTCAAGCACTGAGAAGAACTGAATGGTTTGGCACAAATGGTACACATAAAGGGTTTCTCACCTGTGTGGGTACGCTGGTGTGCTCGCAGTGACTTCCCACTTGACAGTGCCTTCCCACAGACATCACAGATGTAGCTGGCCTCTCCGGTGTGTGACCGCATATGGTTAAACAGTTTGTGCCTCAAGTAAAAGCGTTTACCACATGTTTCACATGCGAAGCATTTACTTTCAGGATCATGAATTTTCTTATGGCGTACAAGTCCCCTCTTCTCTGGGAATTCTTTCCCACATGTTTCACACCTGTGCTTCTCCCCCAAGTGGTACCCACCCATGTGTTCTTGATACTCAGTTTTTGAATAAAAACCTTTCCCACAAAGCTCACACTTGAAACTGTATTCTTTTAAATGCCTCTGTCTGTGACGTTTCAGGTTTCTTGCTGAACCACTTGCATAGCCACAAATATCACATGTGTGATTCTTAACCCCTTCATGACATTTCTTATGTGCTACAAGTGCCTGGCGTCTCTTACATTTCACGTTACAAAGGTCACATTGATATGGACGTTCTGAGGTATGTGTTACCATATGCTTCTTCAGTGAGTACATTTTTGGGTACACTTTCTGACAAACTGTGCAATGGAACTCTTTTAGAGATGTATGCCGTTTCATGTGAATTTCCAATGAATACTGGTTCTCACATCTCTCTCTGCACACTGAACATGGGAAATCTCCACTAACAAACTGGAATGGATCCTCTGAAGCCAAACTATGAACATTCTGTATAAGTATATCAGAGTTCGTGAAGTCTTCTTGTTTTATAGCAGTGCTGTCAGGCATTCCTACAAGAATGACACCATCCGGTATGCACCTAGAAAGATGACAGATATATTACAATGGTGTTCCTCATTTTGTAACATATTATGTTAAAATGCTGCAAAGAGTAATCCATTTACCAATATTTAAACAAGTGCAATCTACACTAAAATTATAGCATATTTTAGTATGAAATCTGTCATTATGTAATCAACTACCACACTGTAGTACAGATCACAACAAATTATCATCCAAATAAATGTTCTAACAGCAGTACCTCAGAAAGCTGGTCATGAAGCATTGCTGCACCATATTAAACAACCACTAGAGTTATATGATCAGGTACCAGTTAACATTCTACACTAACAAGATCACAAAGCCACCTTAAACGGAACTGAAGCAATAGCAAATATCCCTGCATAATCAGAAAGCTATCAAAGTAGTCAAAAACCTGCCACAACTTCAAATATGAACTACATATTTGAGCATCATGTTGTATCTGTTCACACCACTGTTATTTTACTTTTTCAGGCAAACACAGCCTTCATTGCATGCCTGTGTAGCTAAGTGTTTTGGGAGAGCTGTACTATCATCAGGCGTCACTTATTGCATTCAGTCACAAGACAGACAAACAACAGCAGTCTCATTTCACCTCTTTTCCTCCAAACATACTTCTCCATGGCCCCTACCATTGGATAGCTGAATACCACACCACACCTCTACCCGTACAGCAACTATGTGAATGTCAACATTATAATTAAAACCAACTACCTGCATTATTCTTATAATTCATTTATACAAGTGCATTAGTTGGTTTTAACTGTAACAGTCACATGAAGAATAAAAGATATATGAATGTTTGCTTTCTGTGTCATTCATCATTAGAATTGTAACTGTAATGTACATCAAAATACTGCAACAGCTTGACCATGTGACTTTGCTAAACCCCACATGCCAAACTGTACAGCAGCCTGTATGCTCTCCACATATTAATGAAGGGATATACCACTTAGTGCAAAGTACAGCCAGATTTGTGTAGCTGTATGGTGTAACTGTTGCAACAATGGGATAATATTTCACTGTTCTACTTTCATCAAGAAAAGTCCCCACCTTAAAATTATAGATGGCGATGGACATGAACAGCTCATATAGAAACAGAAATCTGTAGGATGTAATGCCCTGTTGTGCCACAGAGGAGGAGAGATGGACAGGCATATTCTGTTATGGAAACAGTCTGCTGTGGACTGCACTGCCCTGCAGCACCATACAGGCAAACACAAACACATATCCTAACATAGTATTTCCCACAGGTACTATCATGACTGATGACAAAATTAGTGGCATACAATTCAGAATTAAATGTCTGTTAATTGCACTGAATGATATTGAATTTAAACTCAAATTACAAATAATGATACACAGAATAAATGCCTATTAACTGACAGAATGTGCTGGAGCCATCATGTAGAACTTCAGCATACATACACAAGACATACACAGAGTTGAGGTTATGAAAGAAATGAATATTCATACCCAATCTTTTGGGCTATGATACTATTGACATGGTACCTACTGATATGACTAAAATATGGCATGTCATACACCTAAACACCACAATATTAATACATTATGACTAATAATGTATGTTCTACATGTTTCATAGATTCAACTGATTTATTTTAGAATACATATATTTCAGTCACCCAGAAACATCACTGGCTTTAAAAAATATGTGTATTTTATAGTATTTCTTCCATAATGCAGAAGAGCATATTCAATCATTAAATAAATGTATCCACAGAGATGACTCTGATATATGCAAAACTAGTCTGCAAGTTTGAGAAAATAACACTGATGTTATAACATCAGGTCAGGGCAACAGTTTTTTTACATCATACTCGAACACTTGAGTAATTTCGAGTTTAGACATCAGTAAGTATCCTGACCATGTAACAGTACACAAAATTTCCAGGTTTTTACTCAGCTGATGAAATAATGTCATACACCAAATAATGTAACAAAATAAAGCATACAATCGCAGGTGTCTTCAATGTCCAAATAAGAAATAATAATAATGCACACTACAAAAGAAGGCTGGAGAAGGCATGATGAAACGCAAGGAGCAAATGGCACACTACACAGTTGTGGCTGTCACAAGTGAAAAGTGTCGCACACTCCTTATCAAGAAATTTCCCCTACAAGCACCTGCATATGTACACAAGGGGAAGCAAACTTGCCAAAGTCTTCTTGCTTAAACTATACCAATCCACCTGATTCACATTTAAAGCCCAGCAAGGAAATGGTTACACTGACTTTCTAGGATGGAGTAGTGGTTGAAATAAATATTGGGGCCTTGAAATCAGGATGAGATTACCTGAAAGAGCATGCAGGTATTCACCAAAGTTTCCCTGAATGAGTAAATGAGTGTTGAGTACAGCTTCAGTACATGTAAACACATTCAGATTCACTCAGTTATGGTGCATGATGAGTGTGTTCGCTGGTGTTTTAGTAACAAGTGCCTTACCACACAATTCATACCTGTATCGTAGCTCCCACCCGTGGTAGCAATTGTAAACTGAAAGTGTAGTATACTGTGCAAAATCCCTGCCACATTCTTTCAGGTATAAGGTGTTACATTTATGTAAGCGTTTTGGCGGATGTTTAAATAGTTAGAAAAATTGAACAGTTTGCCATAAAAGTCACATACAAAATGTTTCCCTCCCATGTGGGTGTGCTGATGTGTTTGGAGGGAAACTCCACATGACAAGTGAACACTCAATAATACAAAACAGCCAGCATATGCCTGCCTGTGTCATTCAGTAGCTACCTCAATATTGTGCAGCACCCCATAGTGAGTGTACTATTTACAGTTCCTAGAAGTAACTGTTGTTGCTGTCATCCTTTAAGTATTCCTGACAAGAATGATATATGTTGTACAAAACAGAAAAGACAAGACCGGCAGTGTATGTATAAATATATATTGAGGTGCATTTATGTAACCATAGTTGCTGTGGAAGAGCAATTATTATTACACATTCCAGGTGTGTGTCTTTAGCCGTACTGTGGCTTGTCTGGCTGTACAGTATTTTTCCACATTTATCTTGCAAACAGCACAATTTTCAGAAAAAAGTTATTGAACATGAAATGTGTGTTTTGATTTTCTCTACAAAGTTTGTTAGAAACATTTCTCATTCTAAGAAAAACTGAGATATTATCGTAAATGTACATAAGGCTTCATGTAAAGTACCAATTATTTTTGCCATATTTTAATGAACTTGAATTGTCTTAACATATTTTTTTGAAAAATATTTAAATACGAAATTTCATGAAAATCCATGCAGTGTGGGCCGAGTTGTTCCATGCGGACAGATGGCACAATGAAGCTAACAGTCACTTTTTGCAATTGTGAATGTGCCTAAAAAATTATGTCTGTTAGATTAAGTGGAGGTGTTGGATAAGCCACATGTATCTCAGCCAAGGGATGCAGTCATGTGATCAGTGTTTGAAATACCATTATTACATAGCCTAAGTCAATGCCAACATTACATATCGTATAGCTACATAAAATGAGTCATGATATATTAAACTATCACTAATGAGTAAACCTTATAAAGTACTGTTATCAGCCAACAGTATGCTTCTAAGCAACACCTTAAGAGTGTTTACCTTAAAGAAATATTACTGCACTACATTAACAGCGAGTATAGACAGTGGATGAAACCATGTACAATATCTGCATAAAGCCAACAAAATGGACAATGTATGTACGATGTTACATTGTGGTAGGTTCACATAACCATTGTTTCCATGGAAACACAACAATACCTTCCCCTTCTATGGTCGTTAGTATACATGTCACTGTCAACAATATTCAAGTGTTCAGTAATGCCATGGAAATGCAACAATGGGTTCCCTTTGCAGTGCTGTCAAGGTACGAAATATTTCACACTGTACAAATGTGAGTCTGTATTCTTGTCTTAGTTATATGGCATGCAAATCACGTATTTTCTGCTCTGTATTGTATCATCTTGAGTAGCCTGTCTGGTTCCATCATATTTTTCCACATTATTTCATAACTGGCACAATTTTCGGAAAAAATTCATTTGATACAAAATGTGGGTTTTGATTTTCTCTACAACTTTTGCCTGCAACATTGCTTAGTCTAAGAAGAATTCAGTGAGATATTACCATTAATTTACTTAGGTCTTCATGTAAAGAACCCATTATTTTTTGGTAGATCTTAATGAAACTAGAATTTTTTCAACAGTGTTTAAAACAATCCTCCACTACCAAATTTCACGGAAGTCTGTCCAGTTGGGGCCGAACTGCTCCATGTATACATACACACATGATAAAGCTAATAGTTGCTTTGCACAATTCTGTGAAAAGTGCCTAAAAGTGCCATAAAATGTATCATGCACTACGAAGTACAGCAGTGGTATGAATAGGTAAAGGATGACATTGCTGGAAAACTCATATTGTATTCATTTCTTTATTTTCTTCCACCAGTTACAGGGTTGAAAGTGTCATCATGTGTAGCAATTTCAGTGAAAAATAGCAACTCAGTAAGACAATACAGCTGTTACAATTCCTGCTGCCATGTTCCAGTGTAAATATGAGCTGAAATGTGGGTACACTGACAATGGCTTGTGTGTACTACTCATGCTTGCAGGGCCTGGACAGCATGTTTCCTAGTCCACAGCTCTTATCATTAACAACCATCATATCTAATGACAACCAGCTGTCAATATGACATAGGATTTGGCTTCCAAGTGATAAAACTGGTCATCTGAGAGGATCTGATCACTTTTAGTGAAGTTTCCAGGCTACCTTACCTCCTGATGAAATACAATCTATGCAGCTAATGGCCTATGATTAACAATGAAGAAATCATATAACATGAACATGAAGCGACAGTGTCAGATACATAAGCAGAGTTATGTTCTGACTTGGCAAATAAGTGTGTCAGGCTGCTCCTATGTGATTGCATGACTTCCTGGAGACCAAGTTAGTCTTTAGCATACTGCCTTTTACAATTCTATGATTCTGTTGTAGCTGAAGAAATATTCAACTTAAGTGTCTACTGCAGTACAGTATTTTCCCTTTCAGATGAAAAGGATGTACAATGAATGGCACAACACTCTCTCATTCATCTGTTAAAGGGTAATAAAGACATGCATTCTGGATGATTTGTTTTGTATAAGCTTCACTTTAGAACAGACACACCCTGCTACAGATGCCATATAGGAACAACATTAAAAGTTGTCAAGTGCCACTACATTGTCAATGCTCTTTATATAAACGAATTTGGAATGTAGACAAAGCACGATAATTTTGGTACAGTCACTCTCCTTTGCCTCCAGATTTTCACTTCCAAGTAAGCTGCCTGGGTGACCTGTGACCCCGGATACAGCACCCTGGCATTCAATAACAAGACGTTTTCTTACAATCAAATGAGTCATTCTTGGTAACTTCAAATTACAAAGTTTAATATTTCACCACTAAATATCACAACCAATAAGCTGATCACATCCACAAGAGAAATATAAATAAGTCATTACTTATCAGAAATTGGTAAACATACTGTGTACTGTAAAGGTAAGCAATGTAGAGATCATGATGGCAATTGTTAAAGTAAATAAAATACCAGACATATTAGTCTTCTTAACAGAGCTTTTGGGATGACACACATCTGTAATGCAAGCAGTAATAAAATTAAAATATGTGCTTTAAGCATCCACCCCTTTAAGTTCTTACAGTCCAGAAGAACTCTAAATTCATATATACTTCAATGCAAACACTACTGTGTGCATTTTCACATTTGTGTGTAAAGACATGAAAGTGTAAGTAAGAATGTCAGCTAGACTCAGACATTTTGTACATAATAATATGAGATTATTTATACAAGCATGCACAAAGGGACGTACTGCTAAGAATGAAAAACTTTATGTTTGCTGATTTATCTTGGTTCTATAATGCAGAAAAATGGCAATAATGAGCTTCTTGATTAACAACGGCAGTTTATTCCAGAAGGTTTTCTTGACATGAAAATGACAAACACTTTACAACAGAGGAAGCAGCACACATTCGAACAGGAAACACAAGAAATTCTGACTGCTGGGGAGGATAAGTAATAAACAGAGGGGATAAACATGTCTCTGTATGTGAGGATCTTACAATGGGCACAATGTGAACTTCAGCGTTTTCTAGACCACAGCATGAAATGGTATTTAGTTCATGTTCAACAAGCTCTACACCAGGAAAACTGTTAAAATATCAGGAAATCAGGACTAACAAAAGAAACTGCCAACAAATTAAACCTGACATATAGATAATGTATCTGTGATTTGTGCCCAAACAGAATATAAGCTACAGATATTTCTGCCATTCCTGGACAGTATTCGGCAGAACATTTTAATCAAAACTGGGAAAGAAAAAAACTGCCATTTACAAATGTGTTGGTGAGAAAGATACAACAAAACTCATTCACAGAGGTACCTATCTCCATACCAATTTGAATCATCTGCAACACACATATTCTTCATGATTTCAGCATCTACGAAATACAGACCAGCACAAAGAAGATCCACATTACACTTTAAAGAAGGAGAAAATGTAGATTCATAGAAGCTAACCACCTGGCAGGGCTAGTGTGTCACATATGCACTCAAGCCACATATGACCAGCAGACTGGGGCAGAAAGCAGCAGAGTGGAGTTATTTAAGTTGGTGAAATGTTACCTGGGAAGCAACTGCATTCCATGTGAATGCAGGTTAGACATAGAGCACCACAGAAACCACAAGCAAAGAAAATGAATTTAACATATGCCTCCATTCTTCCTCAACTCCTTGAGCATGAAGAAGACACTATGAACCTTTGAAACAATGGGAATTACTGGCCCAGTGATGTGTTACATCATGGGAGAGTTTAATTTTGCAGCAGCACTGCTGTGTGGAAACTCAAATGAAACACATCTCCGAAATGTTTGACTTGAGCTCCAGTTTCACACACATTTTATTGTGCGTACTCACTGCAAAAGTTTCAAGCCTTATAATGAACAAACTGCTCTACTCCCACCAAGTCTACAGAGAGCAGCCTGGGACAAAATCAAAACAAGAACTAATAATGTGTGAAATACTGAAAGAAAGGTTTATTTCTCAAACCTGCCCCATATATATATATATATATCAGACATAATATTTACTTGGATCTATGAATGACACCAAGAATTAGTCTCTATACCCAACACATGGCACATGTTTTACAAAGGATATTTAATGTCTTGAGACAAACCCTTTGTTGCATATCTCACAGTCATAAGGCTTTTGAGCCATGAGGACATGCATGTGTGGATGATAAGCACAGAACTCGGAGTGAAGGACTTCCCACAGAGGTCTCGCCTGTGTGTGTGCGCGCGTGCGCGATACTGGACATGAAAATTGCAGCTCTCGTTGAATGCTTTTCCACAGAACAGACAGACAAGTTTCTCGCCTGTATGAATTAGTCAGTGAGATTTAAGGGAGTCTTTGCTTGTCATTGCCTTCCCACACACATCACAAATGAAGTGGTTCTCCCCAGTATGGGACTTCATGTGCAGGGATAAGGAAGTTTGATATGTCAATATCTTGCCACATTCTTCACACTGGCATGGATTCCCCAGTTGTTTCCACCATGGCATGCAATTCTTCTTGTGTGCTGTGAAGTTGTTGCAATATGGGAAGGACAAACCTTACATGTTACACTTAAATGGGCGTGCTCCTGTGTGAATGTTCTTGTGCTCTTGTAAATCATTATTTGTATAAAAGCCTCTATCACAAATGCCACACTTCACCTTGAACTGACTAAAAGGTCTCTTTCTGTGATTTTCCATGTTTGACTTCTGCCCCAAGTATATTGTGACCTAGAAGGAAAGTGAAACAGAACATCCACCTTTTGAGTCAAATAATTTATTAGCAATAGTTTTTAAGTTTTTTTTTATAACAATGCCACTCAAAATGGCCACCCTCTGCCTCGACACAAGCCTTGAGACACTCCGGCTAATCTGCTATCGCGGCACGCACCATCTCCAGGGGGATCTCTGCTGCTGCTTTCACGAGAGATCTCTTCGGACTGTCCAGGTTGTTGTGATGCTTCTGGCAAGTCATGTCCTCCAGAACAGCCCACCATTTACAGTCTTGAGGGTTGAGGTCTGGACTCTCTGAGGGCCAATCCTTGGCACTGATAAAGGTTGTAACATTCCTCCACAGCCACTCCTTAGTCATCTTGGCTTTTGGGCAGGAACTGAGTCCTGCTGGAAGACCCATTCCTGTCCACCGATGAGGGTCATGTTAAGTTGTTTCAAAACTCCTTATAGCACGTCTCTTGATACACTTGGACACCAGTTTCACCCCTTTCTTGCAAAAATGACGATGTGTCACCCCCTGATGCGACACCTCCCACCAAACCATGACATAGGAAGGGTGATGGCATCCCTGCACCCTCAGAATGCACCTCAAGGGATGTTTGAGCATAAATCTTGTTGTTCTGGTTGTTATACTACTCCTCAATGGTGAAAAATTTCTCATCTATTCTCAGTGTGCCACTGGAGTAGACGCTCTGCTCTCGTCCTTCGGATCTCCTTCAAAGCAGGAGTAAGGAGGTGTCGCTTTGAGTGGAGATGCATGCTCATGTGTAGATTGTCCCTGATGAGGCACGACTTGATTGGGCTGATATGTTCAGCTGATGTTCTGTTTCAAGTGCGGATTTTTGCGAATCTACTCCCGTACTGTTTTGATAACGGCTTCAGTCCTCACACCTTTCAGGCGTCCTGACCGAGCCCTGTCTTCAACACCCCAGAGTTCCTTAAAATGTTTAATTGCCTGATAGACGAAATTTTCAATGGTTTCAAGAGTTTGAAAATTTGAGAATCTAATTTTCCGCATTTGTGAAGGGCAATCAGAGCCACGTGGTTTTCCTTGAAACCCCACTCCATGCTAACACTGCGAGAGATGTGAGCAAACTGCCTTGGCACAAGTACCTGAAGGGTCAATAGTCCAAAATTAACCAACCTTTGAACCCTTCAGCCTCACTGTCTCCAGCTGCAGACTACATGAAATTTGGGACAGAACTTATGGCAGGACTATGAATATTGTGCAACTTCAGTCACACTCAGGGAAATCTCAACTACATTTCGGAATTAAGCAATATAGCACCAAATACACTATCACTCTTCAAAAAGAATCTGCCACGTCAGAAATAATTACACCAAAGGATTCTTTCAACTACCCTGATAAGGTTCACTCTATGCCTCTCTTTATTTTTGATGTCACATAGCATTTCTTAATCTGTGAGAAGCAGGCCACTTTCTATCACCATCCCACTGACACATGATGACTCAAAGATTCCCCACTCACCAGACAATTCTGTGCTGTCCTGTGTTAAAGACAGTGTTAATGGGACTGATGTAAGGGCGAAGTAAAAATCTCTCATACTGCAGATCAAAGACTAGGATCCCCAATGAATATCTGAAGCAATGTTTATGTGTACCTTGGGCAAATATATAACAAAGAAACTAGAAAGAAAAATTGTATGGTTTCGCGATATCAGGATCCGTCATGAAGTAGATGAGACCTTCACTCTTCTGGGTTCACCTATAACCAATCGGTCCCATCTGCAAGGGTCACAAAATCAAGAAGTAAGGACCGATAGGTTGTTCCAAAATTTCGGTAAGGAATTGCCACTATACACTTTGTAGTAACCCAGAAGAGCACAGATCTCAAATTGTCTGGATATTTGGTGACCCTAAGAAAATGGAAGACAAGCTACACAAAAATAAGTAAATAAATAAATGCACAATTTAAAGAAGAAAATTCCTTTCATTGTGTTAAGAATGCTTGGTGGGATGATCCCGTCCACCTCCAAGGCTAGATGTACCACTGATCATGATAGTCTACTGTAGTTTCTCTGTGCACATTTTGAATACTGGCCTGGCTCCATATTTCTTCACACTTTAAAGCATAACATTCTGCATACATTCCACATAAATGCAAATAAAATGTTAAGAGCATGTCACATGCACGTTAAAATATAAAAGAGTGTCATGCTGATTGTGGTCCTATTGATATCGATTATTCATCACTTACAAAGTGCAGTCATAAAACTGAGCACACATTAGATCACATAATTCCTTTCCCCTCTTCTGGCAACAACAAGAAATAGGTACTACTTGCAAATATGAGAGATATGACATGTCTGAAATATGCAATGACTTGTTTATTATATCATGATCTTAACACTTTGTAAGGTTCACATACAGACAGCAGATTGCCAGCAAGCCTGCACTGCTCCCTGTTCTCTCTCTCTCTCTCCCCCCC
>JGI24700J35501_10930644_pt1 | contig 17380 bp, 17 predicted proteins | sample TergutTh196P1_FD_35501 | JGI IMG/M metagenome (IMG submission 35501)
ACTAATCAACTGACTGCATAAAATACCCTTAGTGATGAGATTAAAGTATATCATCTCACTAAGGGCTTTTCTATACAGGGTTCTTTTACTCGCTTACCTTGATAGAGCCAAGTTCATATAAAAAAAGATGTTATATGGAGTGGTGATTACTCATTTAACATCTCTTTTAATAGGCCTGGGCCATCAGGCGCACATTTAAATTATGCGCGTGATACGTAGTCTCCTGTTGTTGTATTAATGATGATTTTTTCTCCAGCTTCGATGAACATTGGTGCTTGTAAGGCATAGCCTGTTTCAACCACAATATTCTTCGTCACATTAGACGCCGTATTTCCTTTAACACCTGGCTCTGCTTCTGTCACTTCTAACGTCACTTTTTCAGGTAGCTCTACGCCCAACACTTCCGATTCAAACAGCATGATTTTCACTTCCATGCCATCTAAGAGAAATTTTCGCTCATGCGTCAAGTTCGCGACTGGGATTTCTAATTGCTCATAGGTTTCATTGTTCATGAACACGTACGAATCTCCCATCGCATATAAATACTGCATCGATGAGCGTTCAATATGAGCACGCTCAACTTTGACACCCGCGTTGAATGTATTATCGATAACAGCACCACTTCTTAAATTACGCAGCTTCGTTCGAACGAAAGCAGGTCCTTTGCCTGGCTTTACATGTAAGAACTCGATAATTTGAAATAAGTTCCCCTCATAATTAATCGTCATACCTGTTTTAAATTCATTGGTTGATACCATCGTTTGCACTCCTTTAATTCATGTCCATTCACTATTATAACTCATTTTCCTTTTATTTGTCTATCATTTTCATGATTTCTCTTTATTTTTAGCGCAAAATTTTGTATAATAAGATGTCCAGATTATTTGAGAAGAGGTTTAACGATGGAAAATTTCATAGCAAACATTAATTTACCGACCATTTTATTCATGGTACTCCTCATCGCCATTTTAATGTTTATTCTTTACTCACGTCACACAATGAAAAAAAATGTGAACTTTTTAGATGAACAAGCATTTGCACAAACAATGCGTAAAGGACAATTAATTGATGTTCGTAAAAAAGATGAATTCGAACAAGGTCATATTAATGGTTCTCGAAACATTCCACTTGCTATGCTAACGAAAAGTATGAGTAAACTACGTGGTGACCAACCCATCTACTTAGTATGTGCTGATGATAAACAAAGTCAGCGAGCAACCATGCTACTCATGTCAAAAAATTTCACAACCGTTTACGCCCTCAAAGGTGGCATTGCTGGTTGGAGCAAGCCTTTAAAAGTTAAAAAATAACGCCTTCAATTTGATGTCCTATTTTTTAACTTCATATTTGTTTTCGACTGTTGATCATAAGGTCACAGTCTTTTTTGATACGTCCATTATTAAGCGTTATCAATAAAATTGGAAATTGTCAATTCATGGCTGAACTTGTGTATTTTTTCAAGAAAATGGTGCATCTTATAAAAGAAGGAGGTGAACGAACATGTCAACACGGCATAAAAGTAAATTGCCTGGTAACATCCAATCCATCATTGATCGCACAAAACATGAAATTGCAGCAGAGCTCGGCGTTCATTTAGGTGCAGATGCCACTGCAAGAGAGAATGGAAAAGTCGGTGGACAGTTTGGTGGACAAATAACGAAACAACTTGTTGCCAAAGCACTCCAAGATATGTCAGATGACGAGTCTTGATTTTTCATTTCATATCAAATCATTCGTTCATGCCCCTATCATTAAAAGAATGATTCGCCTGGTCATGCTAGACAAATAAACAAGTGACAACAACATAAAAAAGATGAAAAGCTACTTTGCCAACCATGGCGTAAAGTAGCTTTTAACGATTTCAGTTTAAACGCCTAGGCGCATATTCAATGCTAATGGCATGGATATAGTCTTTCTCATGGTTAAATGTGATGTTAACTTGCTCCCACATCCTTCCAAATGTATAAAAAGTAAATGTGGCGCTTTTTTCGATTCGATCTGGCTCTCCAAATACACGAAGCACTTCGTCTAAAGTAGAATGCTCTGTGATACCGCCTGGTAACTCAATCGGCAAAATAGCATCATGATGTGAGAAGGTGATACTGGTGACAAAAGTATGCGCAATAGGTTGCACCTCATCATCGTAATTTCGAACAGTGGTCCGCATGACTTGATCCCTTTTTCTAAGCCGCACACCGGTCTTTGCACTTTGCGTATTAACCATCTCAGTGGCATCATCTTCTATCACCCATCCATTTTCACTAAAAGTGGTAACGGCTGCTGGAAGTTGATAAACATCACCATCAAACCTGACGACAAATGAACGCCAACTGTCACCTATAGCATCCTTTATCATGTCTTTCGAATCTCTTTTCTTTTTCGTCTCATCTCCAGCATGATGACGTGACGTTAGAAACGGGAATAATAAAAGCAGGGCCAAGACCAATCCTAAAATAAATAGTTTCTTACGCATCTTTAAAATCTCCTATCTGATCTTTGATCATTTTCTTCCATCTTTCTTATTCAAAAAAGCCCAATTAATAAGTCTTCGGAAATTTTTGTTACTTCCTTACTTACTTCATTGAGCATATCTCTAACCGCTTCATGCGACAGATTCTTACTGAAATAATATAGCCTTCTTTTGTGAGTTAGCTAATCATATTATCTTCTTTTCCCACTTTTACGCGCTGCCTCTGATTTTAACTTACGTTTGATACTCGGTTTAACGTAATGTTCTCTTTTACGAACTTCAGCAAGGGTACCAACTTTAGATACTTCACGCTTGAAACGACGAAGTGCATCGTCCAATGATTCGTTGTTTCTAACAGTCGTTTTAGCCATAATTAACCCTCCTTTTTGTTCACGGATAAAGCATATTATACATGAAAATAGCACCTTTGTAAACACTAAAATTGAAAATTTTTACATTTTTTTTACAGTTAAAAGTAGCAATTTAATGAAACGTAACATCCAATTTAGCAAGTCAAAAGACACCGTCGATTAAAGGAGGATATTTTCTAACTATCCTGCGGGTACCATTTTTAAAACTGTCAAACGCTCTTTTTTAAAATAATCTCTCGCAACAGTCAACGCATCTGCTAGTTGTAAATCTTCAAGAACATCCACGACATCAAATAAACTCAAACCATTAAACGCATACTCCGTAAAACGATTAGCAATGAATTCCACAGAATTGAGTGCAGATAGAAATTGTCCTGTCTTCTTGCGTTTGATGCGTAAAAATTCTGCTTCATTTAATTCGAGTGTCGCAGCTGACAATAATTTCTCTTTGATGCTAGCAGCCAACGCTTCAGGCTCATGCGTATCTCCACCCACTAAACAAAAACTTGCATGGGCATCATGAATCGCTTCAAATCCAAAAGAATCATTTGCCAATTCCTCAGCTAAAATTTTCTCATAATAATCCGAACTACTACCAAAAAGCATTTCTAAAATAACATCAAGCGCCAAATCAATTTTCAATATCTCTTCTTGCGACATTTGATCGCAGACAACCCCTTTTGCACCGACAAAAACTTTCGGTATACTGACTTGCATGTTAATTTCACGCTCAGCAATTGCAACATGGGCAGGTTCTTCAGGAAAGAATCGTTTAACCTCATGCGTAGCCGTATAGCTTTTTGCATCCTGATTGGCACGTATCACTTCAATTAAGCTTTCAGGCTCAATATCACCGACCACAAACAGAATCATATTCGAAGGATGATAAAAAGTCTCATAGCAAACATGAAGATCAGCAGCCGTAATTTCATAAATGGATTCAACTGTTCCTGCAATGTCAATTTTAATGGGATGATTCACATACAAATTGTTTAACACGCCGAAATAAGCTTTAAAATCAGCATTGTCTTCATACATCTTAATTTCTTCTTCGATAATCCCTTTTTCTTTCTCAACAGTGGCTTCTGTAAAGTAAGGGGCTTGCACAAAGTCAAGTAACGTCGTCAAATTTTTTTCAACATCACTCGTCGTTGAAAACAAGTAGCAAGTCCGCGTAAAAGAAGTGAATGCATTAGAGGAAGCACCTGCAGCGGAGAACTTTTGAAAGACATCATAGTCTTCTTTTTCAAAGAGCTTATGCTCTAAAAAATGCGCAATCCCATCTGGCACATGTGTTGGTTCATCTTGACCCAATGGTATAAAATGATTATCTATGGAACCATACTTCGTTGTGAAAGTGGCATACGTCTTGTTAAAACCTGTCTTTGGCATTAAATAAACATGCAAGCCGTTCTCAAGTTTTTCATAATAGACCTGCTCGCCCATTTTCTCATATTTTCTAACTTCCATTTAAATGTTCCTCCTACCTTCCCAGGTCTTCATACCGAGATTCTCATGCATCCTTCGGATTAAGGATGGGTTGTATTTGACTTACTTGGCTCTAATGTAAACACCGTATCTTTTTCAATCTTTTGCGCAACTCGACTTACATCAGCTGCTGTTACTTGTTCAATTTTTTCCACAAATTCAGCTGCTGTTAAAGTTAAAAGTGCACTCATTTCCAAGTCAGAAAGCATCCCACTGGCTGAATCCAAAGATTCTCGTTTCGAATTAATAATCGACTTCTTGGCAAGCATCAGTTCTTCTGCAGTAAAACGACCTTCACATACATCAGTCAACTGCTGATCAATGATGTGAATCGCTTTAGCAACTTGATCCACATCAAGACCTGAATACACATACATCAAGCCTTTGAAATTGTCTAATTGAGCTGCACAATAATAACACAGTGATTCTTTCTCTCTCACATTCATAAACAATTTAGAATGAGAAAAAGCACCAAACACACCATTAAAAACCAATATCGCAAAATAATCCGCATCTGTCACCCGTGTGTAAGTTCGATAACCGATGTTTAACTTCGTCTGATTTAAAGCTTGCGTCTCTTTTAAAACAGTCACACTGCGCATGTTTTTTTCCTCTTGATCAATGACCGATAATTGAGGCGGTCTTTGCGCTTTAAGGTTGAAGTGACGTTCAAATAAATGCCCCACATGCTCATGTTCAACATCGCCAACAACGACGATACTAACTTCATCATGATTCAACATCGACTCATAAGTTGTAACCAGCGTTGTTTCATCAAGCTGCGACAAATCTTCGATGTATCCATCACCACTGGTTCCAAAGTTCTCTTGTTCACACATGATACCAATCATTTTTCTTAACGCATAAGATGTTTTATCATCATAAATGGATTCAATATCTTCTTTCAAAAGACGCTTTTCAAAATGAACAACATCCTGATCAAAAGTACCGTCAATCAATCTAGGTGCCATGATAACTTCTGTTAACGTCTTGAGGGCTTCTTCAAACAGGGGTGGCGCTGATTTCAAAAATTTTTCATTTGCGATCTGAATATAAAAATTAATGACATGCAACTTCCCTTGCTTTTTAGCACTTATTGATAAAGACGCACCATAAAGATCTTCTAAATGGGCACTTAATGCTTTTCGAGAAGCAAATTTTTGACTCGAATTACGTAGGACACCTGCAAGTAGAATTCGCTCGGTCACAGTCGAGCGCTTAAGCGCTGCCTTAAACGACACTTTGATCACGGTCGTCTTAAATTTTTCAGTTTTAATGGTTGTTATCTGGTTTACTGCCTTTGTGTGCACACGCATTCTCCTTCAGTTGTACTTGGTTTCACCTTTATTTTTATCATAGATGACCTTCATCCCTTTGAAACTCAGATTTGGGTCATATGCATCAATCATTTCGGTCTCATTAAAAATAATTCGTCCCAATCCGCCTGTTGCAATGACTTTCGCTTCTCCTACTTCTTCTTTGATTTTTTTAATAATATATTCAGTTTGTCCAATATAACCGAAAACCAAACCTCCTTGCATGCTCGTAATGGTGTTTTTACAGCGAATGCTCATCGGTTTTTTAATTTCAATCTCAGGAAGCTGTGCCGCCTTGCTCCACAAAGCGACAGCTGATGTCTCAAGACCAGGTGACGTTAAGCCAAACTCAAACTCGCCATCAGCACTCAAATAGTCATAAGTCGTTGCTGTCCCAAAATCGATGATAATCAACGGACCCCCATATAAATGATGCCCAGCAACCAAGTCAACGATGCGATCCGCACCTACGGATCTTGGATTTTCTCGCTTAATCTGAATACCTGTTTTAATCCCTGCACCAACGATAATCGGTTCTAAATCGAAAAACTTGTAAATCGAATTACGCAATGAATGCATCACTTTCGGAACAACACTGGAGATCACAACACCTTCTACTTCTTTATGCTGGATACCTTTCGTTTGAAACAAGCCATAAAAAGCAGCTACAAATTCATCAGATGTTCTTCTTTGACTTGTCATCAGACGGAAACTCGCAAGAATTTCTTCATCTTGCATCACCCCAATCGTAATATTCGTATTACCGACATCTATCACCGTAATCATTACAATTGCTCCATTCTATTTAGTATTTCAATTGCTAACTGCCTTTTATCCATTAAAGCCAGTTCAAACTCAGCCTCCTTCATCACAAGGGTCACTTTATTGGTATCTCCGCTAAATCCAGCACCCCTGTCTGTCAAATTATTAGCAACGACTAAATCAACTTGCTTTTTCTCAAGTTTTAACTTCGCATTGACCACCAAGTTCTCAGTTTCCATCGCAAATGCAGTGACTTTCTGATTTTCTTTTTTCTGTGAGGCAACCTTCAAAACAATGTCTTCATTTTGCCTAAAGGCAAGTCGTAAATGCGCTGCTAAATCTTTCTTTTTCAACTTTTGGTCGGCCACTTCTACTGGTCGATAATCAGAGACGGCAGCAGACGCAATAAAGAAATCATAATCTAAATGACGCATTGCAGCTTGATACATCTCATCAGCCGAACGGACATGAACAACCTCCACGTGACGCGGTGCTTTTAAATGGGTAGGTCCACTGATTAAAACAACTTTTGCACCCATATTTCTAGCCGCCCATGCTAATGCATAACCCATCTTACCACTGGAATGATTGCTTAAAAATCTAATTGGATCCATGGCTTCTTGTGTTGGACCTGCTGTAATGACAACTTTACGACCCGTTAATGACTTCTTCGTTAGCACGTATTCAATTTCATCTTCAATATCAGCCAGATCAGCAAGGCGACCGATACCCACATCTCCGCAGGCTAAATATCCCACATCAGATTGGATAAAATGAACACCGTCTTGACGAAGCCTGTGCATATTACGTTGTGTCGCAACATGGTCAAGCATGCCTGTATTCATGGCGGGTGCCATCAAAGTCGGACCCGAAAAAGCAAGATAACTTGTTGTCAACATATCATCTGCAATCCCACATGCAAACTTAGCCATCACATTGGCTGTTGCAGGTGCCACGACAAATAAATCAGCTTTTTTCGCTAAACTGATATGATTGACATTATAGTCAAAATTGCGGTCAAATGTATCGACCGCAACTTTATTATTTGTTAAAACTTCAAAGGTTAAAGGTGTGATAAACTCAGTGGCATTTTTTGTCATGATCACATGAACGTCGTAGCCCTTTTTAAACAAATTACTTGCCAACTGCGCACTTTTGTACGCAGCAATGCCACCCGTTACACCTAAAACAATTATTTTTTTATCCATCTCTCATTCACCATTCTCTTCACATTTGACACCCTTGCCAAAACAAAAACGCGCATTTAAAGTCATCCTTTAGTTTCCAAAGTCAACAACGTTATTCCATGCCAACAGCGTCTTCCAAACCAGGCATTAAATCAGGTGGTAAATCATCTAACTCTTCTTCTACTTCTGGCTCTGGCAACGTTGGAATAATTGGAATAGCCGGCTCTGGTCCAAGTGAAACAACAAGGTGTAAAACTTGATCGGGTCGTAGCGACCCCGTCGGATTCATTGCAATAATCTGATTAACAGGTACTGTATCAGAGTATTCTAGGACCAGCTCATAGCGGATATCTTCTACATGTCCTGCTATCCAGCGTTGGGCCCGTTCTAACGACCAACCTCTCATGTCATCAAGTCTAATTTCAAGTGCAGATACATCAATGAATCCACTATTTGGGATCGCATTAGATGGCTCACTGCTTCGGTTACTGCTCGTAAATCTAGCAACGACATGAAATGACTGAATGGCAAGCGCATCACTAACGGGCAAATCCACTGATAAACGATTATGGGTTGTGCGACCCAGCTCACGCGTCGAACCATTCAAAAAGGTGCCTATCAAAACATATTCTGCTTCTCCAACAGCTTCAATTTGACTGATGATCATCTGTGCTGCTCCTGGTCCAATCGTTAAATTGTGAAGTGCTTCGGTCATTACCTCTTGATTAGCCATCAGACCCAGTCCGTTATCACGAGCCGCTGTCGCTTGTCCAAGTGTCATCGGCAAGTTATCACCACCATGATCCCATGTGAAATGGATGGTCAATCCGCCGCCTGCCGTCGCATTCAGATTCCTCGGTGCATCTGGTGATGAGAAACGATTTGATACACAAGTCGGAACAGCATGTGCATGGAAAAATTCATCTCGAATCGCACCACCTGGCGTGAATCCAGACGGTAGGCAAGCTTCGCCTTCTCCTGTTCCACTCTGCCATTCGACTCTTTCTGCCACCACTGTTGAAGGCCGAACAGGCTCTCGCCACTCATTTGTCCCGAGTTCACCCATGATTCTTGCAAATAATCGCTGTGGAATTCTTTGATCATATGTGTTTAAAAAGTGCCCACTCGCAACACTGCGATAACCCGTCCAAATCGCAATCGTATCATCCATGGAATAACCAACAAACCAAGAATCCGGCACACCTCCATCTGGAATATGCGGATGCATTTGACGAATGGTGATGTCAAAATTGGTCGTTCCTGTTTTACCTGCAACCCATTGTCCTGGCACTTGAGCCAGTCCACCTGTCCCAGGAGAATTAGGAGATCCTGTCACTGCCGTACGAAGAATACTATTCATCATATAAGCGCTACTTTCGCTCATGATACGCTCAGAACGGTGGTATTGTTCGCCATGGATAATGGTACCATCAGGCGCGACAATTCTCAGGATCGTAAAAGGCTCATTGAACACACCACCATTTGGAAACGTCGCATAAGCACCTGCCATTTGTAAAGGAGAAACACCATGATACATGCCACCAATCGCATAACGTTGATTAAAACCATTAGGCGGGGTTGGAATCCCCAAACGGTTAACAAATTGATCGAGATGTGCTTGACCAAATGTATCTACAACCGCTTGATAAGCTTTAATCGCCGGTACATTCCATGACTGATTCATCGCATCTCTCACAGAAACACGACCGCGATATCTACCATCCCAGTTTCTCACCAATGGACTTCCTGGAAATCCACCATCATACCCAAACAACTCATCGGTTATCATAGATCCTGTTCCCCAATTTAAATATTCAAACGCAGGTCCATAAGCCCAAATTGGCTTTGATGCAGAGCCAGGCTGACGTTCTCCATGGACAGCTGGATTAAATCCCATTTGAACGCGGTTACTTCTCATGTCACGATAAGCAAGGGCACGGACACTACCGTCATTGCCAATCATGGCCACTGCCGTTTGAATGTCTTCATTGGGCCAAAAGAAATCGCCATGACCGGTCAGCAAATTATACACAAATGCTTGAGCTTCTCGATCCAATGTGGTATAAATTTGATAACCATCTAATTGTTCAATGCCAAAGCGAAGTAAAGCTTCTTCTCGTACACGATCAATAAAAGATTGATACCTGTGAATATCTTCTAATCCGCTTTCGTCATAAACGAGCACATCCGTAATCGGTTCTGCTGCTGCTAAATCACGAATTTCTTGTGTGATAAAATCGTGATGAACCATTAAATCCAACACAGTATCACGTCTTGTCTGTGCCTGTGGTGCATTCCAATCAGGTCGATGAACAGAAGGCAGTTGGACAATGCCAGCAAGGGTTGCAGCTTGAGATAAGGTCAACTGACTTGCGTCTACACCAAAATAAAATTGTGACGCTGCTTGAATCCCATGAATTCTACCACCAAATGGCGCAATATTCAAATAAGCTTCCATAATCTGTTCTTTTGATAGAATTTGTTCAATTTCAATGGCCAATGCAATTTCTCGTATTTTACGGTCAATTGAATTATCCCGATCACCATCTTCTAGTAAAAGATGTGTTTGATTGATCAGCTGCTGCGTCAGCGTTGAACCCCCCTGCATACTATCTACGCCAGTGAGTAGATTTTCAACCGTGTAGGCAACAGCTGCAAGTGTACGCGACCAATCAACGCCGTAATGTTCAAAAAATCTCGCATCTTCAATCGCTGAAATGGCATCAATCATCACAGGTGAAATATCATTGAAGTAAACCCACTCACTTCGCTGTAAACCAAATTCAAACACCAATTCCCCTGTTCGGTCAAAAATCACAGCTGATTGTATTTGCGTAATATTGGACAAATCTAGTTCCGGTGTTTCTGCTAATACATCTTCCACCCACATACCAATAAAAACGGCAGCAGCTGTGACACTGAGTATCAGACATAAGAACACTGTCTTTAAAAGGATAGCGAGTGTTTCATTTTTAGGCCCTGTTGATCCCTGTACCTTGTTTTTTTGACTTTTAAAATTTTGCATGCTAGACTACCGCCTTTTATTTAATAATTGATCGATCGTTTTTAAATAATCCACACTGGGATAAGTCTGGTTGGGAACCCGGGTTCCATATGCCATAAATTCGTCGCGTTTAATTGACTTTCTGATTCCTTTTTCATATTCTTGCCAAAACTGGTGTAAAGTATCACTCATCAATAAATAGATCTCATCAAGTGTTACAAATTTAACCAGCAAAAAAGCGAATCCTTTTTGCTCTGCGACAGCAACGAGGTGTTTGACTTGATGTCCGTGAACATTGGCAAGTGGAAATGTGGTTTTATTGGTCGTCTCCTTTGCTTCAAAGTCAACATAGATGCCGTTGTAAATCCCATTGAAATCCGTTGTAGAAGGCGTTTTAAAATAAGCTTCCGTAATGGTTGCGGCAGCACGTTTCGGATAATCGACTTTTACGATTTGGATCGGTGTTGGTTTTTTATGAATAACCGCAACACCTGATGCCAAGTAATAAGCGTTAGCACTCACAATCTGCGCTTCAAAAGACATCCCCCTCTTGCCAAAATCAATGGCTTTTTGATGTTGATGACGTTGATCTTTCACAACTGATGGTACATTTTTTTTATGTGGATAGTTAATCATACCTCTATTTTATCAAACCTTTGCGAAAAAAGCAAAATTTTCTCTCACTTTTTTAAGTGACGATCCACTTTTTTTAAGTTAAAGGATATAAAATAATTGACAACTGGTCCAAAATTTGGGATAATATCGTGATGGTATTCGGGTAATTGCAGCTTGCTTATTTTTGATTGTCACAAACGGCACACTGATTGTGCCTTAAAAACAGTTGAAATAAGGAGGTTGAGGAAAGTCCATGCTCACACAGTCTGAGATGACTGTAGTGTCCGTGCCTAGCGAAGCAATAAGCTAGGGCAGTTAAGCAATTGACTGACGGCTGAGAACAGACCTAACCCTTTGCGCACGGTCTTAGTATCTGTAAAAGTGCCACAGTGACGATGTTAATGGGAAACCATTAGAGTGGAACGGGTAAACCCCACGAGTGAGAAACCCAAATTTGGTAGGGGCACTTCGATCACAGAATTCAATGTAGAGAGAAGACTGTAACAAACGATTAAGTTTCTATAACAGTAGACAGATAATTACCGCTTTGAGATAGCGGCATCTATCGATAAGTACAAAACATGGCTTACAGAATACCATTCATGCGTTAAAATAAAACTTAATGGCTAAACTAATTAAATGACCCAATGATTAATCAACCATCCCAGGAGGTGTTAGGTGTGGATTTTTCAAATGAAGCTCGCAATTTACAAATTGGAGACTATTTGCAAACATTAAGACTAGAACAAGATCTGACCCTTGAACAATTGTCTCATTTGAGTCAAGTCCCCGTTGTTCATCTAACGTCTATTGAAGAAGGTCGTTTTTTGCGATTCGACAATTTTTACTTGAAAATGTATTTAAAACGCTATACACAAGCGCTTGATGTCGACTTAGATCAATTATATGCTTACGCATCTCAGCAACCTTTGTCTGAACGATCGGTGGATGCTTCAAACGAGCGCAAAGTCTCTGAACGCCAAATGACGCAAACACAAGCAGATATCTCGTCCATTCCTAAAAAAATGGATCATGCCTTACCCAAACGACAAAAACCAACTGTTAAGTCTGCAAATGTTGCACGTTTAGAAGCGAAACAAAGAATCGGTAAATTCATCATCGGATTCGTTTTTATTTTACTTTTAATCCTAACTGTTATTTTCTTTGTTAGACTCATTATCGATTTGCATGGAAATGAACCTACCTACACGGATTCAGCACCGCTTATTGTAGACAACCCACACACCATTGTCACACCTGATACAGAAAATGACGAGGATGACGAAGAGGTTGAAGATGACGACGCATATGAAGAAGAACCAGAGGAAACGCCGGAGGAAGAACCGGAAATAATCGCACATACAATCATTGAATTTGATAGCCATGTTGGACTCACGCAAAGCTTTGATGTCGTAACAACATTTGAAGAAATTGAACTTGTTATTCAATTCTCTGGCTATTGTTGGCTAGACCTTCGCTTTAACAATACGACCGTTCAAGTCGGTACATTTGATTCAACGATCACCCTTGAAGAAACGTTTGAACTAGATGGAAGTAACGACGCGTTTATTCACCTAGATGTGGGAAGCTTACAAGACGTTGAATCCATCAGCTTAAACGGTGAATACGTCGATTTTGATGGTGCTCATATTGTGCAAAGTCTTCGTTTTAACATTGAAGTAGAAACTGATTAAGGAGATACTTATGAATATTGCAAACAAGTTAACCATTTTACGCATTGTGCTCATTCCTTTTTTCATCTTATGCTTTTATATGGCGCCACTTAACCAACCAGTCACCCTTGTAGGTTTTGAAACAACTTATGCCAATGCCCTGGGACTGCTTATTTTTTCATTTGCAGCAGCCACTGATTGGCTAGATGGCTATTTGGCGCGTAAGTTAAATCTCATTAGTGACTTTGGCAAATTCATGGATCCTCTTGCAGATAAAATGTTAACAACAGCCGCTTTTTTAATCTTTATTAATCAAGGACTTCTTGCCAGCTGGATCGTCTTTATCATCCTCACGCGAGAATTTATTGTCAGTGGTTTAAGAATGACTGCAGCCGCTAAAGGAACTGTCATTGCAGCCGCTTGGTCAGGAAAATTCAAAACTGTACTTCAATTTATTCTGGTTATCGCCCTTTTAATCCATCCAGTTTTAACATTTTTTAACCTTATCCTCATCTATGCGATGACGGTTGCAACCGTTGTTTCCGGTACTGAATATGTGGTTAAAAATATGACTGTTTTCAAGTAAGCCAATGGCTTTGCAGATGGCAGCTTCAACTGTATCAACTCAAATAAAAATAAGAACTTTGCGACGTTAATCCGTAAAGTTCTTATTTTTTGTCGACAAATGTTTTCAAATAGGCTGTTTAACTGTAAATGGGAAAGGGTTTTTATTTTTGAAAATTTCCCGAATTTTAACACGCATTCTAAATCAGATCGTCCTATCGAAGAATATCCTTGAAAATGATACCATCTTCGATTTGAATCTCCCTATCACAATGGTTTGCTACCTTTGGATCATGCGTAATAATGATAACTGTCTTTCCTTCTTTATTTAAAGTAAGTAATAAATCTAAAATTTCAGCTGATGTCTTTTTATCAAGAGACCCTGTTGGTTCATCAGCTAAAATAACTTTCGGACTATTGATTAAAGCCCTACCAATAGCAACTCGTTGCTTTTGCCCACCTGATAATAAAGCAACCTTTGTGTTTATTTTTTCGGTTAAACCTAATTTATCCACTAATTCCATAAACATTTCTTGTCGAACTTTTTTTCGTTTCTTATCCTTGACATATAAGAGTGGCAATAACATATTCTGCTTAACCGTATAACTTTCAATCAATGAGAAATCTTGTAAAACAAAACCAAACATCTCATTCCGAAGACGTGCAAGCTCAAGTTTTGATTTGCTATTAATTTCGTGATCACTCAACATATACGACCCTGATGTTTGTTCCTCAAGGCATCCCAGTATATTTAACAAGGTTGACTTCCCTGAACCTGATGTACCTGTAATTGCAATAAGTTCACCCGCTTTAATCTCAAGTGAAATACCTTTTAACGCTTGTACTTCTGCTTCTTTTGCTCCAAAGTTTTTCTTAATGTGATTTAATTTAATTAATGTCATGTTATACGCCACCTTATAAGAGCACTTAAATTCAAATTGCTCATTCTTACTAATGGAATCAAACAGATTAAAATACTCAGTAACAAACTAATTCCCATCGTAAGCCAACCATAATCCATTTGATTTAATAAACCGATCCTAATAAGACTGCCAACAATCAAAAAGGGAATAACTTGAAATGCGATCCGAAAACTAATGTCTTTATTCCTTGCACCAACTAAATAATGTATACCAAATTCATGTCTCTTTTTATCAATAAATTGAAGGAGTGAAATGGTAAAACTTACTAACGTTAAAATCGTTATAAGCCCCGTTAAGAACAACTGTGATTGAATCCACATCATGCGCTCCTCTGAAAGAAGTTCCAACTGATCATTCATATTGCGAAACATGAATGAAAATAAACCCAACTCATCGGAATACGTCACAATTTCACGCATTTGATCTGTTGATTCAGGTATCACATATATTTTAGATAATGGAATTAAAAAATAACTTACGTCTAAAGAATGATTTTGATTTAAGGGTCTTAGCATAACTCGATCAAGGCTTTGAAAGTGCCATGATGACATAAGATCTACGTAAGTTGAATTCTGTTCTAAAAAACCAATCACTTTAAAATTTTCTAAATAGCCATGAAAGCTATCTTCAAAAATATCGCCCACTTCAAAGGCATCCATAAAATCAAATCCTAAAACAACAGGAATATAGTCATAATGGTTGACATAATCTGTTTCATTAAAAAATCGACCTGATATTGTATTAAGATCAAACAACGCTTCAAGTAAAGATGTTGCATACATAAAAGACATCGTACTTCCCATATTCCCTTCAAATGCATCAAAACGTTCATCTGGTGGAAGAAAAGTATTTGTTTGTAATGGGAGTGCTTTAAAAGATTCATTTTCAAAAATAAATTCAAAAAATGATATCACTTTTTCGATGTTTTCTGGCTCGAATGCCTGGAAAAATTGCTCGGTTGTCGAAACATCCAATAGAAAATACATATCTTGCACTTCGGTTAAACGCCCAACCTCTTGTCTTAAATTCTGTAATTCAAAAACTGCATTAAAAATGAATTGTATCAATAGAAATGTCAATGTCATTTGAAGGAGCAAAGATAATACATTTTTCTTTCTATTCCATAAGTCATGCATGCTTAAATAAAACTGTTCTTTCACCTTGCCTTCTCCTTTCGCAGTACACCTCTTTTTCGGCCATTTAGTTGTGTTGAAATTCCTTCTGTTAGAACACCGAGTACTAAACATAACATGAAAGCAAAACCAATGCCCAGCAAGTGAAAATCAGGCATAATGATGTGAAACAATCCCGTTTGCCAAATCAAAAACGATATGAAACAACCAAAAATAAAACTACCACTAATAATGAAGACATACTCTTTGAGTAGCCACCTCTGAATACGTTTAGTCGTTGCACCTACTAAATAGCGAACATCAATTTCGTTTTGTCGCAATTCCATCCAAGCAACTGTATGTGTCATCGTGCCCAGTCCAATAAAAATTAACGCTAAAACAAGTGAAATGACAACAAAAAAAGAGGCTTGAACAACAATCAGCATGCGATCTGCAAAGGTTCGTTCGAGTGGGATAAGTTGAACTGTTAAATTTGAGTCTAATTCTTGTAACTGTTGTACACTTGATGAAATAGCTTCTATTGAAAGTCCATCTACGACATAAATCCCGAACAGAGGACTCTCTAAATCCATTGGAAAGAATAGTGGAGTCCCCCCACTAATCACATCTAATTGAAATGTTCCGATCACTTGGTAATCATATCCACGATACCAAAGATAATAACGCCCATCTTCATATCTTGCGTTAGCAAATAATACTTTATCTATGAGTACGATTCCTGTTTCTATATCTGTTTCATCTTCTAACCAATTCATCTCAAGGGGAAATTCATGATTCCAAAGATAAAATGAACGTATATTTGCATCAAAACTATCTCTATAAATCAAGAAATTATCAGGCTCAGATTCTTTTAACACATTAAGAAAATCATTGACTATTAATGATTCATTGGACGAATCGAAGCGTACTAAAATACTATCTTGACTGATGCCATCATGCAAAATCCCTGCTCGTTCGTACATACTTAAAAAAACTGAAAAGCTCAATGTGCTAAAGATAGCAATCATCATATAAAAACAAATAAGATATCTAGATTTTCCCAACAATGAAGTCATGCATATATACCTCCCTTCTACAAACAAAGGAGATTGCTAAGAAAACAATCTCCTCTCCCTCTCATGTTAGTCATTATAACAAATTTTTTTACAAATTTGTAATTTGGTACTTGTCAAAAACAACCAAATATCGACACACGTTAATCTAATTCACAAAAAGTGGATTTGCTATACCAACCCATTTGTCTTTTTGTTCCAATCAGTCAAGGTCATGGCCCATGTAAGACGTTTTAACGATTCAAAAATTTTATTTTATTAACAAATACTGATTTTCCAGACCCTCTTAGCGCGCGATATGATTTTTATCTTCATCAAAAAACACAGGCATTTCTTCCCAACTAAAAAAGAACTGACCCTAGCGTGACAATTCTTTTTTAACAACGCACGCTAAGAGATTGAGAACATAACGAGGCGGATTTCTCCTGCCCGCCTCCCAATCCTCGATTGTACGTTTTGGTATTTCAAACTTTTCCGAAAAGGCCAATTGCGTAAGCCCTAGTGCTTGACGCATTTCTTTGATAGACACTATCTTTGACTCCTTTCCTTTAACAACTTCAATTCTGCGATTTGCTCTTTAACAGCTGCGATGTCATCTTTTGAACACATGGCTCTGATAGCGAGTTCGATTTCCTCTTTAGATTCTGCCTGCATCGCTTGAAACAGTAAAGCTCTTAAAATTAATTCAATTTCCTTTGACATGGTAACACCTTCTAAGTTAAAACGGCTTACTTCATCCATAATCAATCGATTCAATGATACAGTCATGGACTTTCGTTTCTTTGTCATAATTAATACCAACCAACAACACATTCCCTTGGT
>JGI24700J35501_10930643_pt1 | contig 17379 bp, 16 predicted proteins | sample TergutTh196P1_FD_35501 | JGI IMG/M metagenome (IMG submission 35501)
TTCTTTTTTTTTTTTTTTGTCCAAAATTCGCCAAAAATGCCAATTGCTTTTTTTTGTGGTTTGTTGTATCATATGTACACGATTGCACGAAAAATCAGGAAAATGACAAGAGAAAAGACAAGAAAAAAGCGGTGGATTATAATCGAATAATCAAAAAAGCGGTATTGTTGAATCTTTTAAAAATCGACAGTACCAAAGGGGGAATATGAGTAAAACACTTGTGTCCATTAAATCACTCAGATCTTCTTACAAAATAGCGGGTGAGTATTATGCGGCTGTAGACAACGTGGATTTGGATATTATGGCAAACGAAACCATTGCCATAGTGGGGGAGAGCGGTTGCGGCAAGAGCTGTTTTGCCCTATCTTTGCTGAAGCTCCACAATATGGACTATACACGTATCGAAGGCAATGTAAACTATAACGGTATAAATTTGGTGGATCTTAGTGAAAGTGCGTTAGATAAAGTGCGGGGAAAGGAAGTTGGAATGATTTTTCAAGATCCCTTAACCGCTCTTAATCCTTTGCACAAGATTGGCAGGCAGTTGGAAGAAGGCATGACATACCACACTACCCTAAATGCGGAGCAAAGAAAAGAAAAGGCAATGAAGTTGTTGGACGATGTGGGCATCAACAATCCTACCCTAACGTACAACTCTTTTCCTTATGAGTTGTCCGGTGGTATGCGACAGCGTATAATGATTGCGATTGCACTGTCTTGCGAGCCGTCCTTGCTGATAGCAGACGAACCCACCACAGCGTTGGACGTTACAATACAAGCCCAAATACTCGACCTGATGCGAGAGGTGCAAGAAAAAACAAAAAGCAGCCTTTTACTGATAACGCATGATTTGGGTGTTGTGGCAGAGATGGCTGATCGGGTAGCGGTTATGTATGCCGGGCAGATTGTGGAACTTGCAACTGCAGAGGAGTTGTTTTCCAATCCCCTGCATCCCTATACTCGCTCTCTTCTCTCTAGCATACCCGGCAAGAGTGCAGAAGCCACGCGAGCTCGGCTCAATGTTATACAAGGCACGGTGCCGACCTTGCTGAAACTGCCGCGAGAGGGGTGTCGTTTTTCTCACCGCATACCCTGGATAGATGCCACAGAACACGAGGCAGACCCTGCTTTGCGAGAAGCTCTACCCAACCATTTTGTGCGTTGCACCTGCTATCGCAATTTCCATTTTTCGGAGGGATAATTATGGCACTATTAGAAATTAAAGATTTGAAAGTTTATTATCCCATAAAAGGCGGTATAATGGGTCGCACCGTAGACTATGTGCGAGCTGTAGACGGCATTTCCTTTGAGATAAACCCTGGGGAAACGATAGGGCTCATTGGAGAGTCGGGTTGCGGTAAAAGCACCACCGGCAAAGCTATTTTGGGGCTTGCAAAAATATATGCCGGTAAAATTATTTTCAATGGAGAGGACATAACAAAATATATTGGCAAAAACCGCTCTCCTTACCGCAAAAGTGTACAAATGATTTTTCAAGACGTGTACTCTTCCCTTAACCCAAAAGAGCGTGTTTTGGACATTATTGCTGAGCCACTGCGCAATTTTGAAAAAAACACAAAGATGGAAGAGCGAAAACGTGTAGACGAGCTACTTTCTATCGTTGGGCTTTCTCCGGAAGATGCGGCAAAATATCCGCACCAGTTTTCCGGCGGACAGCGACAGCGTATAGGGGTGGCGCGAGCCATAGCCTTAAAACCCAAGCTAATTGTCTGTGACGAGCCTGTTAGCGCACTGGATCTTTCCGTGCAAGCCCAGGTTCTTAACTACCTGAAAGACGTGCAAGAAGAATTGAAATTGTCTTATCTCTTTATTAGCCACGATTTGGGCGTTGTGCGGCACATGTGCGAAAAGCTGATGATAATGCACCGTTCCAGATTTGTGGAAACGGGTATAGCGAGTGAGATATACGAAAACCCGGTACACATATACACTCGCAGGCTAATAACGGCAATACCGGATTTGGATCCCAAGCTGCGGGCTGTAAACGCAAAAAAGCGAAAAGAGCTAGCAGAGGAATACGAGTCAAAACTGACCCAATATTACGGGCCCAACAACTCTGTATACGATCTGAAAAAAATAAACGACAACCATTACGTGGCAATTCCATAAGGAGGATATTATGTGGAAAGCACTCGTTAGAAGGTTTTTGATATTTATACCACAAATAATAGGGGTTACCATTGTAATCTTTATATTGGCGGAGTTTATGCCGGGGGATGCTCTTTCCGGACTCTACATGGATCCTACCTTAGATCCGATTGCTATTGAAGCGATGCGAGAGGCACATGGGTTAAACGACCCATGGAACGTTCGCTATGTTCGTTGGGTCACCAACATGTTGCAGGGAGATTTCGGGATGTCGATACAGTGGCACAGACCTGTTTTGGAAGTTGTAGGGGAAAGGATAGGGAACACTATATTTTTATCCCTCTTAACTGTTATTATTGTGTACATTTTTGCGATCCCGGTTGGTCTTATTGCCGGTCGCTACAAAGGCAAAATGGCAGAAAAGGCGATATCCGTTTACAACTTTATTCAGTTGTCCATACCTTTGGTTGTTTTTGCTGTAATGTTGCAGTGGGTCTTTGCTATACTACTGATATGGTTTCCTCTTAGAGGCTCTGTAAGTGTGGATGCTGTTGGCGGCGGCTTTTTTGAAGTATTTTTAAGCAGGTTACATCATGCAATGTTACCGGCTCTTTCCATGGCTCTGCTTTCCGGGGTTGGGGTAATACAGTTTTTGGCAAACGAGATAAATGACCAACGCAGCACAGACTACCCCCTAACAGCCAGGAGCAAAGGAGTTCCGATAGGCAAGGTATACACTCGCCATATATTCAGAAACTCCATTTTACCCATTGTTGCCGGTGTTGGTGGAATAATAGTTGGGCTGTTTGGCGGTGCTGTTATAATAGAAACTCTGTTTACGTTTTTTGGGATGGGGCAGTTGTTTGTTGCTTCCATAGCCATACAAGATTGGCCTGTAGCAAACTTTTTAATAGTTTTCTATGCTTCGCTGTCAATGATAGGTTTTTTAATATCAGACATTGCCTTAACGATATTTGACCCCAGGATTCGCATAAAATAGACTTCGGTCTATCGGAATCTTAGAAAAAAGGAGTGTGCCACAATGGAAAAGGAAGATACAAAAGAAACTATGGAACCCAACGAAACCAACAAAACCAACGTGATGACTGAAACAATGACAGAGGCGGAGTTTTTGGCTAGAGAAAAGGAATTGAGAAAACGTAACAAAATTCCTGGCATGTGGATTACCATATGGAGAGAAATAGTACGTAGCCCCTTTTCGCTTGCTTCCTTTATTTTTCTTGCAGTTTTTGTTTTGGTTATATATGCCGTTCCTGCGGTAATGATAGATGAAGGATACGATACAAGAATAATCCTGGGTCAGCTAAATCTGCCCCCAAGCGATCAACATATTTTGGGGACAGACGATGGTGGAAGAGATATGCTCGTTATGCTTTTGCTTAGCACCCGCAACTCTTTTACCATTGCAGTTTTAGTAACGATAGGTGCTTTAACGATCGGCTATTTTGTCGGGCTTGTTGCAGGGTTTTATGGTGGTTATGTCGATCTGGCAATAATGAGGTTAATCGACTTTATTGTTATGGTACCCACCATTATGGTTATTATAGTTGTAGCTATGGTTTCGCCCAGGTGGGATATACCGGTGTTTGTTTCGGTCATGATTTTGTTTGGGTGGGTTGGATCTGCACGCGGCTTGCGTGCAAGGGTGCTGCAAGAGTCTGCCAGAGATTATGTGCAAGCATCAAAAACCCTGGGCACGCCAAACTTTGTTATCATATTCAAAAAAGTAATGCCAAATGTAACATCTTTTATGATGGTTGGCCTTATTTTAGGCTTAGCCGCTAATATGGGCTTGGAAACCGGGCTTACCGTTCTTGGTTTTGGGTTACCGTTTGGTGTGCCGAGCATTGGCAGGCTGATAGCTTTGGCGAGGAACCCTGTTGTTCTTGCTAACTTTACTTGGCAATGGTTGCCCGCTGCATTGGCGATTGTGCTGATGTCGCTTGCTATATATGGGATAGGCACCGCTGTTAGCCGTGCTGTAGACCCCAGGCAACGCCGTGCTAGCTAGTAGATTCTTACTGTTTTTTTAAAAAACAACAAAGGCGGCTAGCACGAAAAAAACTTTGGGGTGTTTGGTTAAACGCAGTTTAGATTTTTTGGAATTCCTAGCACAATTTATAAACTGCCATTAAAATCCTATTAAAAACCAGCCCCACACACTATATTTTGCGTTTTATAAAAACGCATAAGGAGGTACAAAATGAAACTCTATAAACTGGCATCTCTGCCTATCATGGCAGTTTTGGCTGTAGTGCTTGCTGCTTGTGGTCAAGCTGACCCGGGAGCAGGTGACGATGTGACAACACCGACACCGACAGAGGTAGTGGGCCCACCGGTGCAGGAGCTAGACGAAGAGGAGATTTTGGCAAATCCCTTGCAAGTTCTTTACGACACGCTAGACTTCTTTAACATCCGTCTTGCAGTTGACAACCCTGGCACACCACTGGCAGGTGGTGAGTTGCGTTGGGCTATGGGTTCCACAGCTCCATTTCCTGGCATATGGGACGGCGTACATTGGCACTCTTCACTAGACGCTGACGTTCGTGCTTTAACTCATACCGGGCTTTTGGCTATGGATATAGACATGTTTGCTTATAATAACCCACATGCTCTTGCTTCTTTTACGTATGACAGAGAAGCACAATCCATTACCATAACAAAAAACCACGTTAGCCACTGGCACGACGGTGTACCGGTAACATTGGACGACCTTGTGTTTGCCCACTATGTTATAGCACACCCGGACTACCAAGGGCCTCGTTGGGGTTCACAAGTTCAAAACGTTGTTGGAGCAGTAGAGTTCCATAATGGTGAAGCTGACCACATATCCGGTCTTGTGCTTTCAGAAGACCAAATGGAACTTACTATGTATTTCATAGACTTTCCACCGGACATCATTGCTTTTGGTTTTTGGTCCACACCAATACCTCGCCACCACTGGGAAGGTATCCCTGTTGGCGAAATGTTTTATCACCCCCGTGCCCGTCACGAAGCATTGGGTAACGGGCCGTTTATAATAGATTCTGTGGTTCCCGGCGAATCTATCCGTTTTGTTAGAAACGACAACTTTTGGGCAGGACCTGCCATTTTGGATTCAATTGTACTGGAGTTGATTGACCCGATGATGGTGCCTTTGGCGATGCAGCAGGGGTTATACCACGTTGGAGGACCGTTCCCTCAATCTCAGTTTACTGAACACTTTAGATACATGACAAACGTTCAGTTCCTGTCTAACCCATTTATGAGCAACACTATGTTTTGGCTAGGTTTCCGTATGGGAACATGGGATGCCGAAGAGGGGCGTAGCATACCTTTTGATGAGCCACGCATATCCCGACCCGTGCGTGAGGCTATTGCCTTATCTATAGACCACTTGGGTGCAGGTCAAGAGCTGTTTAACGGCTTGGTTGTTCCCGTTGGTTCTGCGTACTGGCCAACAAGGCGTGCCCACTGGGTAAATCCGGAGATAGAAACTTTTAACCACTTTGACCCGGAACGTGCAATGCAAATATTGGACGATGCAGGTTATTTGAGAGGTCCTGATGGATACAGGACAAGACCGGACGGCTCTGACCTTACCATAGTATATATGGCAAGTGTTGGTTCACCGGCAAACGAAGTTAACCGTGCATTAGAAATACAAAACTGGTCCGATATTGGGCTTAGAGTTGTATTTTACCAAGACCGCTTAATAGAGGCTCCACTACATTTAGATGTTAGACAACATGAAGCGGATGGTGGCGTTGTAGATATGTGGACGTTTGGTTGGGGGCAAGGTGCTAACCCAAACCCGGTAAACATGTTTGGACCAACTACCACAAGCAACTGGCAAAGATACACAAACCCACAGCTTGAAGCTATTTTTGACCGCTTTAGTTCCGAAGACATGTGGGATCCTGACTTTAGGATGGAAACGATAAGCATGTGGGAGCAAGCCTTTATGGACACACGAGTTAACTTCCCAAACACCGTTGCTATCGGCCTTGCTGCTATAAACAACAGCGTGGGTGGTATTGGACTTGAGTTCCCGCCACGCTACAGCGGTCCCGGTCCTTTTAGCTCCAACGGTGCAATCAACGGTATAGCTTGGCAACACGTGTACTTAACCGCACCAGACACATATATAGACGGTCAATAAAATCAATGAATCAATAAATAAATACAGATAAACAAAAAGAGGGGGGGGCTAACCCCCCTCGAGTTGTGTCATGAAACTATGGGGTTTTCCCCACACACCCTTAAAGTTACGCGACTAAAAATATGCTAAAAAAGGTGCTGAAGTGTACCGAAAAATAATAGCGTAGAATAAAAATAAAAAGAGCGTGTCCCTGAGTTTTTATGGCTTATATACTAGGGGACACGCGTTTTTTTGTCTTGTTCTAATGCGAACTTTGAAACTCCCGATGTGAGACTTTATGGCTGAAGCTATGGTTGGGTATTTTTTTAAGCACTTCTATTTCAATTATTTTGCTATACAGTGTTCAAAACAAGTCACTATGCGTTCCGGTTCGTTGCAAAACCAAAATAAGCACATCATCTTCATATCGATAAACTAAAAGCCAATCGGACGTTATATGACATTCTCTAAAACCGCCCCAATCTCCTTTTAGTGAGTGGTCTAAGTATTTTTCGGGAAGTTGGTTTCCGTTACTAAGCATGTCTACAACATCATCTAGTAACCTCATATCGTAACCACGTTTTATTGCACGCTTGTAATCTCGTCTAAACTTTGTAGAGGGTTCTACTTTGTATTTCTTGCTCATTTCCTTCAGCCTCTAATTCCGAGTATATTTCTATAACCATTTCTTCAAAGCTGCTATAGGTGGGTACATACTCCCCGGTTCTAATCTTATTAATTATTTCTTCCGTTTCGGCAAATGCTGCCAATGTTTCGGCGTTAGGTATATGCTCACACGTATTGTGTGCATGCCAAGGGTCTAAGGTCAGTGTTTTTTCCATATGTTCACCTCCGAAAATAGACTATATGTTATTACCACAAACACGTAAAGGTTATCTTCTCATTATTTGTATTTTTTATCATGGTTGAGGGGTAACTCGTTGTTCTATAACACTCTGTATAACCGCCTCTCCATATCATGGTAATGTATTTATAGAAATTTCCCCTCTGTTGATTATAACATTATTATCCCTACCTTGTAAAGAGTTGTGGAAAAATTATCACCGCCCACATCTAGCCTCTAGTTCCTAGTATATTTCTCCATTGACAGCCGATTTATATACACTCGTGTTGGCGAATTTCAGAGGTTGCAAACGATAGGGATATGGTGTATAATGAGCTATGGAGCGAGTATGGGACGAAGCACACACTGTACACCCTTGAAAAGGAGATGACAATCTTGATACTGACTAATTTACGTATAGTACTAGAAGATGCGGCAATAAACAAAGAACGTTTGGAGATAGAAACTTACCAATACGGCACATTTACAGGCATACCTGGGGGTATAGGTGAAGGTGGCGACGACTTGGATTGCGTTTTTAGGGATGTGGAAAATTGGGACTACAGTGCTATCGACCTCAAAGACATAGCCCGAGTGCGCCTTGTAGGCGAGGTTGAGTATGCCTATGTAGCAGAACAGAAACTAGTTGAAGCGGTATAGAATGCCGCTGTCGGCTACGAGCCTTGTACGCTGAACACGAAAAACTATAGAAACCGAAGGTTTTAGACGCAAAACAACAACGTCTAAAGCCCTTGGTTTTTTTGTTTGCAAAAATGTGGGATAGCCATAAAAGCACTAAAATACCAAAAGTTAGAATTTGACAATTTATTTGACAATATATGTAGAAATAATCTATAATAAAGCAAGAGGCAGAGAGAAGCCTGTCGTCGGGAGATGTAGGGGCATCATTGCCGATAACATACATGTTGTGATTTTTAAAGTTGGGACAACCATTAAAAAAAGTGCTATATAATGTTGTATAAGAGGTGGTTTTTATGGAACTTAGTTTAACAAAGGCAAGGTTTAACGATTTACTGGAACATTGGTCGGGCGACTGTGTACTGTACGCCCCAAAACTTTTTGAACATGCCGGGTCTTTTTCTGATACAGACCAGGTACGCTACAGCCCAATAACAAGGGCAGAAGATATTGTATTCGATACAAAATCCACTTTTTCTCACAAAGAGGCACTTTTGCCAATTACTCAAATTTTGTTTTATTTTACCGAAGATGTTGTGAAAGAAGCAGAAATGAACAAACAAAAACAGATAATATTTTTGCGTAGCTGTGATTTTCATGCAATCAAAAGGCTAGACGAAATTTATTTGAAAAACAAGTTTGAAGATATTTATTACAAAAAGTTTCGCGAAAACACGAAATTTATTGTGATGGGTTGTAAAGAAAGTTTTGGCAATTGTTTTTGTGTGAGCATGAACACAAACACATGCACCGGTTATGACGGTTATCTGCACCAAAACGGGGATAAGTTTGAGATAATAATTAAAAACTCTGATATTGTGCAAGGGTTCAATTTTGAGAAAAACGAAACGGCGACTGTTACACCGCAATTTGTTACGGAAAACCCCGTGGTTGTTAATATTCCGGAAAAGCTAGATTTGCAAAATGTGGTGAAATCGGAAATGTGGGAAGAGTATCACAACCGTTGCATAGCTTGTGGTAGGTGCAATTTTGTTTGCCCGACCTGCACTTGTTTTTCTACCCAAGATATAGCTTACACAGATAATGGCAAGGTTGGTGAGCGACGCAGGGTTTGGGCATCTTGCGAGGTGGACGGTTTCACCGATATGGCAGGTGGGCATAGTTTTAGAGAAAACAAGGGACAGCGTATGCGTTTTAAAGTTTTGCACAAAATTTATGACTACAAAAAACGTTTTGGGTATCATATGTGCGTTGGCTGCGGTCGCTGTGACGATGTTTGCCCGGAATACATATCATACACAAACTGTGTAAACAAGCTAAACAAGCTAGAAAAAACAACAGAGGAGGTGAAGTAGATGAACGAGTATTTACCTTTTAGCTCTGAAATTGTGGAGGTGGTTAAGGAAACAGAGATAGAATCCACCTTTAGAATGGCATATGAAGGGGAGGCGAAGCCCGGGCAGTTTTTTCAAGTGTCTATACCAAAGTTTGGGGAGGCTCCCATATCTGTCAGCGGGTTGGGTAAGGGATATATAGACCTTACAATTCGCAAGATAGGACGTGTAACAGACGAGGTATTTAATTATACAAAGGGTGGCAAGTTGTTTTTGCGTGGCCCTTATGGAAATGGTTTTGATGTTGAACTTTACAAGGGCAGGGAACTTGTTGTTGTTGCCGGTGGCACAGGCCTTTCTCCTGTTAAGGGGGTTGTGGATTATTTTGCACAAAATACAGCGGAGCTTTCGGGCTTTAGCTTAATCGCAGGATTTAAATCTCCGCAAGATATTTTGTTTAAGAAAGAAATGGAAGCATGGCAAAAAAAGCTCAATGTGGTGCTGACAGTTGATAATGCTCAAGATGGTTACAGCGGCAATGTGGGTTTGGTTACCCAATTTATACCGGAGCTGAAAATCGAAAGTATTGCCGATGTACAAGTTATTATTGTGGGTCCGCCTGTAATGATCTCTTTTGCGGCAAAGGAGTTTTTGAAGCGAGGGGTACCGACAAAAAATATTTGGATATCTTTAGAAAGAAGGATGAGCTGCGGAATAGGCAAGTGTGGACACTGTAAAATTGACGACGTATACATTTGTTTGGAAGGGCCGGTCTTTAATTACGAAAAAGGTGTAGAACTGATAGATTAGTTTTGAGGTGATTTTATGTTGGACATAAACACAAAAAAAGTTAAAAAAAATGCTTTTCGGGTTACAAAGGTAAGAGGTTATGCGGCGAGCAGGGTTCGGGTACCGGGCGGCTCGCTAAGAGCAGAGGATTTGATCCAGGTTTCCGAAATTGCCCAAAAGTATGGTAACGGCACGGTACATATTACAACAAGGCAGGGGTTTGAGATCCCGGGTATAAAATATGAAGATATACCAAAGGTACACGAGCTATTACAGCCCCTTATAGATGGGCTAGAGGTGAACCAAGAAACACCGGGGGGAGGATACACCTCTGCCGGCACAAGAAATATTGCGGCATGTATCGGTAACCGAGTTTGCCCCTACGCAAACTTTGATACTACCACCCTGGCAAAAAAAATAGAAAAAACAGTTTTCCCCCATGATCTTCACTTTAAAATTGCAATAACAGGCTGCCCAAACGATTGTATTAAATGTCGTATGCACGATTTTGGCATAATGGGGATGACTATGCCCCAATATGAGCAATATCGGTGTGTGAGCTGTGGAGCTTGTGAACGCATGTGCAGAAGGAAAGCTACTCAAGCCCTAACAAAACAAAACGAAAAGATTGTAAGAGATCACAGAAGATGTATAGGTTGTGGCGAATGTGTCCTAAACTGCCCCACATCTGCATGGACAAGAAGCAAAAAACGATACTACCGCTTTGCTATTATGGGTCGTACGGGCAAGAAAAACCCTCGCTTGGCAGAAGATTTTATTTTGTGGGTAGACGAGGAAAGTATAATCAAAATAATTAAAAACACGTATTCTTACGTGAAAGAATATATCGACCTTACCACCCCGGGTGGGAAAGAACACATTGGCTATATTGTGGACCGCACCGGCTTTATGGAGTTTAAAGACTGGGTTTTAAAAGATGTAAATTTAAATGACGATGCCGTTTTAAAGCACAACGTTTACTGGAGCGGTGTTCATTATTGAAAAAAGGGGGTCCGCAAGTTTGAAAGAAAGTCTTTCATGACGTTTTGGGCCTAAGAAAGGAATGGTTATAACAATGAAACAATTAATTGACAAAACCGCCAACCTGCCGGTGGGAGCCATTGCTACTGCGGTAGGGTTGGCTACCCTTTCAAACTTATATTTTGCGATTGGCTTTCCTGCTGTTCGCCTTGTTACCATGGTTTGTGTTGCTCTTGTTTGGGTTGCTGCTTTTTTAAAGCTAACGGTTCATTTTAAGACTTTTTTTGTAGTAGATTATATCAATACGGTACCCGCTAGCTTATATGCCACTTTTACCATGCTCACCATGATCCTGGGCAACTTTGTCTTTCTTTTTAACGAAAGCATAGGTTTTGCAATTTGGATAAGTGGTGTTGGGCTTCATGTAATACACATTTTGGTTTTCACTTATCTACATGCAATAAAAAATTTCAATATTGAGACTTTTGTGCCGAGCTGGTTTGTAACGTATATGGGTTTTCTTGTGTCTACGGTTGTTGGTGCAGAAAAAGGAGCACCCACTATATTTACTGCAATCGTTTATTACGGTTTTGCCATGTACGTTATTATTTTTCCTGCTATGGTGATACGTTTAATAAAAAAACCTCTGCCGGATCAGTTTAAGCTAACTGCGGGGATTCTTTTAGCCCCGAGCAGTCTACTGTTTGTGAGTTATCTAAACTTTACGGATGAGCCGATAGCAGGGATAGTTTTTGCACTATACAGCATCATCTTTTTAACTCTTTTATATATCGCATATAAACTGCCGCAGTTTTTAAGGATAAAGTTTAACCCCGGTTTTGCTGCACTAACGTTTCCCACGGCTATTGCACTGGTTGCAACGTTTCGCATGGGCGATTTTTTGTTAAATACCGGGCATTATCAGTTGGGGACTTTTGTTAACCATTTTTTCGGAATACAGTTGTATATCACAACAGCAGTGATAGCTTTTGTTGCTTATGGTTTTCTGAAAATGCTGTCCGATTCTTTTGAGAAAAAAGGCGCATAAATGAAAAAAGCAGTTTTGGTTGTAAGTTATGGCAGTGTTAATAAAGCGGCAAGAGAAAAATCTATTGATATACTGGAAAACGAAATCAGAAATCGGTTTAGCTCCCAAGATTTTTTTAGGGCCTACAGTTCGGACAGGGTTATAAAAAAAATCAAAGAAAAAGAGAATCTTCACATAGACAACCCATTGCAGGCACTGGAAAAAATATACCAACAACATTATACTGACGTTGTGGTCTGCTCTTTGCATATATTGGCGGGAGAGGAATACAAAAGGTTGCAAGGTGAGGTGGAAAGTTACAAAAACAAATTTAACAAGATAAAGCTGTGCAAACCGCTGCTATCATCTATGGAAGGTTATTTGGATATAGCGGCGGTAATAAAGGAAAGTTTGCCTATATTGCAAAAAAATGAAGCCGTTGTTTTTGTTGGTCATGGCACAACAGAGGCTGCACAAACAGCATACCCTGCACTAGAGTACGTGTTGCAAGATAATGGTTTAAACGCTTTTGTTGGCACATTGGAATATTACCCCACAATTCCACAGATAATTAAAAAGTTGGAAAAACACAAGATAGAATCTGTGCTTTTAACCCCTTTTTTGCTTGTGGCAGGGTATCATGCCACAAATGATATAGCCGGTTGCGGTGAGGATTCTTGGAAAACAAAGCTAGAAAAACACGGCTATAAAGTGCGTGTAAATTTAAGTGGTTTAGCAGAAAATCCTGCCATTAGAAAGTTGTTTATAAACAACATGGATGACTGTGCAAACAAAATAGTTGTTGGAACAAGGGGGAGTAATTTGGCAATAACCCAAACAAAATGGGTGATAGACCAATTGCAGACTAGCTATCCAAACGCCAACTTTGAAATCAAAACGATTCAAACAAAGGGAGATTTGCATTTAGACAAAGACCTTGATAAAATAGGGGACAAAGGGCTGTTTGTTAAGGAGATAGAGCAACAACTCCTTAACAAAGATATTGATATGGCAGTCCACAGCATGAAAGATATGCCAACCGCTGCAACACAGGGATTGGCTTTGTCCTCTGTCTTTAAACGAGAAGATGTGCGGGATGCGCTTGTTTTGCGTGGCGGTGGCACCGGAAAAATTGCGGATCTGCCTCTTGGTGCAAAAATTGGCACGGGGAGCAAAAGAAGGAAATATCAGTTGCTAAAATTGCGTCCCGATTTGAACGTTGTATCAATAAGAGGCAATGTTGACACAAGAATAGAAAAAATGCAAAAAGAAAAACTTGATGGCATTATTCTTGCGGCGGCAGGGTTAAAAAGGATTGGGCGAGAAGCTGAGATTGGCGAATATATAGACACTACCGCTATGGTGCCTGCCGTGGGCCAGGGGGCATTGGTTGCCCAAACACGAGAAACAGACACAGAGCTTGCAAAAATGTTGGATTACATTAAAGACGAAAAAGCAAATGTACAAATCACTGCGGAGCGGGCTTTTTTAAAAGAGATAGGAGGCAGTTGTCATCTCCCTAGCGGTGCATACGCAAAAATTGAAAAAGACCATATTTTCCTTACAGGGTTTTATGGCGATAGTGAGGGCAAGGTGTTAGTTAAAAAAACAATAGTAGGGAAAGTGTCAGAGCCGTCGGTGCTTGGGGCTAAGTTGGCAAAAGAAATTTTGGCGGAGTTTACTCAAGATGAACAAGATGAAAAGTAAAGTCTATTTGGTAGGTGCAGGCCCGGGCGATTACAAGTTGCTCACGATAAAAGCGTTGGAGTGCATTAAAAAAGCCGATGTAATAATATACGACAATTTGGTAAACAAATCTTGTTTGCGGGAAGCAAAAGATGGTTGCGAACTTATTTATGTGGGAAAAAAACCGAACCATCATATTATGTCTCAAGATAAAATAAACAACCTTTTACTGAGCAAAGCTCACGAGGGAGAAGAGCCAAAAATTATTGTGCGGTTAAAAGGCGGCGATCCCTATGTTTTTGGCAGAGGTGCGGAGGAAGGTGAGTTTTTGCACAAAAACAATATTTTGTTTGAAACGGTACCCGGGGTAACATCGGCTATTGCAGGGCTTTGTTATGCAGGAATACCCGTAACTCACAGAAACCACTCTTCATCTTTCCACGTTATAACAGGCCATTTAAAAGCCAACGGCAGGGAGCATGATTGGGGGACATTGGCTAAAATTAATGGAACCCTTGTTTTTTTGATGGGTGCAAGAAATCTGCACACAATCGTTAACAACCTTATTGCCCGAGGTAAGCCAAAAAACACGCCCATTGCTGTTGTTACATCCGCCACAATGCCCACACAAAAAACCGTTATCTCTACACTGGAACATATTTGTGCAAAAATAAAAAAAGAAGAATGTAACCCCCCCGCCTTGATTGCCATCGGAGACGTTGTGAGTTTACGAGATAGCTTAAATTTTTATGAGCGGCAACCGCTTTTTGGTAAAAACATTATGGTAACACGGGCAACCAACCAAAACAGCGAAATGATAAAAAAAATTGCAGATATGGGGGGGAATGCTATAGAAGTCCCCACAATTAAGATTAATAAAATTTTTGACAATGAAGAGTTGGGTAGGGAAATTAACAATTTGCAAAAATATCAATATTTAATTTTTGGTAGTGCAAACGGGGTTAATATTTTTTTTGATAAATTGCAGGAAATGGGTTATGACAGCAGAATATTGCATGGTATAAAAATAGGGGTATCCGGCTCACAAACAGCAAAGGCTCTATTGCACAAAGGGATAAAAGCCGATATTGTACCCAAAACCTATACACAGGAAGCGTTAGCAGCAGAAATTGCGAAAAGTGCTAAACAAACAGACAGGATTTTGGTGCCAAAGGCAAAAAAGACAAGGGGTGTTTTGGCAAGCACTCTTAACAACGTAACAGAGGTTGATATATACGAGACTGTTATGGAAACATCCCAAAAAGAAACTGTTATCCAAAATTTAAAAATAACAGACTACCTAACTTTTACCAGCTCATCTGCTGTCGTTAATTTTATGGAGCTATTGGGTAGTGGAGATATACCGGAAAATGTAAAGATTGTATCTATCGGTCCAATCACGAGCCAAACTATTTTGGGGTACAATTTGGAAATATATAAAGAGGCAGAAGTGTCTACAATAGATAGTTTGCTGAGTGTGTTATAGAGGGTTATTCACGCATGTTCTATCCCATACATTTAAATATTAAAAATATGAAAATAACTGTAATAGGTGGCGGCAAAATCGCTTTTAGAAAATGCCGATTTTTTTTGGACATTAAAAAACGGGTTACCGTGGTGTCGCGAGATTTTTGTGCCGATTTTGAAAGGGAAGGGGACAACCTCACCCTTATCTGCGATTCCTACAAACAGGAGTATATAGCAGATAGCTCTATTGTGATTGCTGCCACAAACGACAAAAAACTAAATGCAGATATAGCCGGATTTTGCACCAAAAACAATAAGATGGTAAATGTAGCAAGCGATTTTACCTTGTCCACTTTTATTATACCGGCTCATATTAGGAGCGGGGATTTGCTGATTAGCGTGTCTACAGAAGGTAAAAGCCCATCCCTAACAGCCAAAATAAAAAGAGAACTGGAGGGCGTGTTAAAAAATAGAGAAAATAAGGCAGAAGTATAAAATTGGAAAATCATTTGACAAACACAATGAAAATATTGTATAATTATGGTATAGCACTTTTCTTGGAGAGTGTCCCGATTTTAAAAATCACAAAGTGCTGAATTAAGGAAAGCAAATTAACTTTTCTGATTTTAAAGGGACAATGAAAAGTTAATTTGATAATAGCAATTTAAAAGTTGTCCAAAAAAGGACAAAAACAAATTTTTAGGAGGTAATAACAGTGTTCAAAAAGTTCAAAAAAATTTTTGCAGGTTTTAGCATGTTGGCTTTATCAGCTGTGTTAGTTGCCTGCGGTGCAGCAGCCACTCCGGATCCTGACCCGGTGGTAACCCCGCCGGAAGTTACGCCACCCGCAACGGTGGAAGTTCCCGTTGAAGAAGCCGAATGGACTCCTGCAGAAGCGGGTGACGTAACCATAAGGTTTTCGTGGTGGGGCGTAGAAGATAGAGCAATATTAACGGAACAAGCTCTGGATGTGTTTCGCGCACGTTATCCAAACGTAACTATCTTAACCGAATGGAGTGCATTTGGTGGGCATTTGGATAACCTGACCCTACAACTTGCAACGGGAGAAGAGCCTGATTTAATGCAGGTAAACTACGCTTGGATTCATTCGTTGTCTCCCGGTGGCAACAATGCTTTTTTAGACTTAAACACAGTGGCTCATGTACTTGATTTAACAGAATGGAGCCAAGACGATCTGGCGTTTTTGATCGTGGGCGACGAGCTTGCTGCCGTACCATACGGGCAAAATGGCCGTGTTGTTGTATACAACAGACTCTTATTGCAAGAGTTCGGTCTTTCTGAATTCCCCACAACTACTGAAGATTTAATAGCTTTTGGAACATTAGTATCTGAAGGGAACAACTTGGGGATGGATCTTGGATACAATCGTCATGCTTTAGCTAACTTAGACAATTTACTTTTTGATCTAGCTACACTCACATGGTTATACAACACTACAGGTCGCACATTGCAAGAAGGCGGGCAATTGCTTCACACTGTTGAAGAAGTGCAGGCTATTTTTGATTTAATCGGCGTTTTGCAAGAAACCGGCACTGTGCCAAACCCATTGCAAGAAACAGCGGGCTTCCCCAACCACAATGACCCAATATGGACAGAAGGGCGTGCCGGCGGTGCTTTAGTTTGGGTAAGTGATGTACACAACTTCTTTAACACATTTATGGGTGGCGACCAATGGGATGATTTAGGTGTGGCTCTTCTGCCTACGCCTGCCGGTTATCCTCAAATAACGATGCAGCGCCCATCTTTTACTCACGCTATATCCAGAAACACGGACCACCCGGAGGTAGTGGCGTACTTGCTTAATTTCTTGTACACAGATCCTTTGGCTATAGTTCCTCTTGCACAAGCCGGTGGGATTCCGTTTTCCACAACTGCTTCTTATTATGCACAAGACGTACTCGTTTGGCCGCAAATAGAAGGTATTGAACTGCTTGCACTGGGCCTTGGAGTTATCGACGAATATTTTGAAGACCCTCGCCTTCGTAACCCTCGCCAAGATATTTTTGGTCAGTTTAGGCACGGAGTTATCGATAGTGCAGAAGCCGCTCAAAGGTTTATAAACGAACAGCAAACAGCACTTAACGATATTTTTGGATAAAAATAATATAAAAATATGAAAGTATAAAAAAATCCCCCTTGTAGCGATCGGCTGCCGGGGGATTTTTATTTAGACAAGCAAAAAAACTCGCTATAGATTTCCATTAAAGAACGTGGTATAATATTGCTATTCCACTTAATTCTAGCCATTTTTAAAATAAAATTAAGTGGAATAGCTTCCTAAATTCAGCAGTTTTAGTGTGAATTTAAAGGGCTAATTTAA
>JGI24700J35501_10930642_pt1 | contig 17341 bp, 9 predicted proteins | sample TergutTh196P1_FD_35501 | JGI IMG/M metagenome (IMG submission 35501)
CCTATGAAAAAATAGAATTATCCAATATTCCAACGGAACTTAGAGCCAACGAGCATATTTACACGTTCGTTTTCCAAAATAAAGACCGCATAGAAAGCAGCATAATTGCCTTGCTAGAAGACATCTTAAACATAACAATCCGAACACATCACCCATTATATTGTTACGCTTGGCAAAATCTGTTAAAATTATTAACAGAAACAATCGAATGGAACAAGCGTTATTTGTATAGCGACCGTAAAGAACGTTTTCATGGAGAGGTAGAAGAAGTTTATGAGAAATTTATTGCAATTATACAGGAAAGGGCGGAAAAACAGGAACTGTTCCAACGGTAACAGTCTTTTTAGTGAGCAAATAACACAACTTAAAAATTTTAGTTGGAGCAACCCGCCCAAAACAGGCGAAACTTTTACATTGCAATCCTTTGTGGATATAGGCGTTTTTAGGCAAAACGGCAAAGAACAACAATATTACATAACCTACGAACAAACGCTTGATAAAAACCTTAGAATGATATATTGTTGGTTTAGGGTTTTTATTCCACACAAATGTAACCTCAAGCAAATAGGCTACCTAAAAGGGGCGTTCTTTGATAACGCTTTTCGAGAGGTAAAATGGCCTGTCTGCCGACAGGCAGGCAGCAAAAAGGACTGCTAGAACTCATAGAAATCGACAATGACTTCCAAAATCTAGGATTAGGCTCAAAATTGCTAAAAATATATCTAAATTATTTGATAAGTTTAGGTGCTAAAACAGTAATCGCAAAAAAAGCACGGTACAGCGAACAATTAGCACGATTTTATAAGCGGTTTGGCTTTGAAATTGATAACCGAAATATCAGCCTAAATTTAGAGAAATACGCAAAGAATATGCGCATATACTAATTATATTGAAAGGGGAAATTTTATGAAATTGAAAATTATCGCAATATCTCTTCTTGTAATTGTGGGAGTTGTTTTATCATCTTGGCTAATTAACTTGCTATCATTAGCTAGTGGCTTGCTTTTTGGAGAAGTCGCCAATGGTTGGACTATAATAACAACAGCGATATTTGGCGGCACAATATCTGCTTTAGCCGTATATATTGCCTTTATGCAAGCAAATAAATTGCATTTAGACACAAAATTACATATAGTCAAAGAAAAACGCTATGAACGTAAAACCGCTGAATTAGAGCAGATAAAAACGTATATCGGCGACATAATTACAACATCTTTGCATCTTCATGTATCCGATAAGTTATCTGATACTCCTAAATCACAAACCGATTTAGCCAATCGCAAGCAAAATATGTTGAATTTACACACTTTCCTTGAAAGCAATTTTAATAGAATATTTGCGAGCGAATTATTTTTTAACCATATATCAAATGTACCCATTGGTTGCGAAGAAAGACAATTTTACAGTAAACGCAAGGCACTTTCTGATACATACAGAGAATTATATCGAGTTTTGCATGATTACTTGTATTTTATGTTAAATAACTGTGAAACGCTATACAACATCAATGGCTATTGGATATGGGAATTAACAGAACACATTTCCGAAACGCCCACCTGTACTGAATTTGTTGAAACTAAACCGTGGACATTGATAAACGGCGTTAAAACCAACATAAAACTGACTACTACAGGTGTTCCAGTCGCAGATATAGCCATGCAAAAGGCGAATTTTCTCAATCTGCTTAATGAAAAAATTTTACTTGAAAGCAAAAAAGAACAAGCCTTTATCCATAAAATTCACAATTTGGTTTTAGATATGCGTGTGAAATTGGTGGAATTTGTGGCAGTAGCTACTGACCTTGAAAATGCTATTTTGGCAGGTAAGATTGTTTTGGTCAACAACGTTTCGCTAGAAAAACAAATTGAATTATACGAAAAGGAGAGAGCGGATAAATAAAATTTGCCTGCCCGCAGGCAGGCGGGGGCGGGTAATAAAAACGTAATATTTTTGCTTGACTTTTTCGAAAGTAAATGATATAATGAATTTATTCCTTACGTTGGCGGAGGTAATGGAGTATTATAAGAGAAGTATCAATGTTTGCCGCCTTTGCCCAAGCCTTTGATTGGCGGATGTGGCATGGGCGGGGACATTGCTTTATAAGGCAATAAAAAATTTTTCAAATAGTGCTTGACTTTTTGATTTCGCTATGCTATAATTTATTTATTGATTGAGTTGATCCGCCCCCGCCTACCCCCGCTCGGCAGGACGGGCAGGTACAATTCTTGTATGCAGGTGGCAACGCCTGTGAGCATTGAAAGGAGGTTGTAATGTGGCAAATAAAAAATCTAATCACAATGCGGATATTTCAAACGCCAACAAAGGAACAAGCGGCACTAATAAAACGTATGACAAAAACCAAGGCAACAGAGGAAAACAACTGAACACTACTCCTAACAATGCGAATACCAAAAAATAAAAATAAAACTTGACATTTTACCGCCGCCCGCCTGCCGGCGGACAGGCAAAAAATATTTTAAGAGTGGGGGCATCCACTCTGGGGAGAGACACTGTCAGACAAGCATTTGCTTGCTAATGTCGCTTGTATCCTTGAATCCCCTTGCTTTAGCTATGGGGAGTATGTCAATGGAGTTTCTGAAAGGAAATACTGTGGGTCGTAACGCAGTTATTGCAGTTGGTAATAAAAAAATATTTGTGCGAAAGGTGTAGTATATAAAATGAAAAAACTTCAAACCATAAAAGTTGCAGATATAGCAGAATATCCAACAATGTTGGGCAACCGTTGTCGTTTGCTAAACGAACTCAAAGTAGACCCATACAAAGCCACGGAAGAAGAAATTATGGCTATTTTAGAGAAAACTGCTAAAGACTCTAAAAACCTTGATATTTGCAAACGTTCAAGTCGCTGTGGTGCTTTTTTTGATAAATATAGCAAAGGAATAACGCCGTTTTTGGAAAAAGACCAAATCAGATTGGAACAATTTAATGGAAAATATTGGGTTTCCGAGGGCAAACACAGATGTTGTATGGCAAAACGTATGGGCGTTAAAGCTATTCAAGCATATGTTTTGGATTTATCACATGATGAATACAGTATTCTGCCGACTAAAAATAATGCAGACACTTATTTATTCTCACATGCCAAAAGAACGCACGGTAAAATTGTTAGTGGAGACTTAGCAGCTTTATGGGTAAAAATGCCATATAATACGCCTCCTGTTGAATTTGCGTTTAATCCAATCATAATAACGGCTAGACACGATACAAAAGGAAAATGGCAAAAAGTATTTGACGGGTTAGCCTATAAAGTAATCATTAAAAGAAAAAAATTCTTTTGGCAGGAAGTTGCCGTAATAATAAAAATAGGAAAAAATCATTCAAATACTAGGATATGGGTTGCAAGCATGAACATAAAACAGGCAAAAAACAGATATTGTATTCCAATTCGAGAGTTTGATGTAGTCTATAGGCATGGTTGTTGGCGTAATTTTCACGCATCTCACAAATTTGTAAAGTCGGCTAACATATATGCTAAATTTAGAGAGGAGTAAAACTATGACAGAGAAAAAAAGGATAGAGTTTTTGATAAACGAGCCTATCGAAAAATCGTTTGCAATACTCATGGTATTGACTGAAAACGGCGACCGAGTTATCCGCCCAATCGGCGGTGGTTGGCACAACGGCATAAACGATACAATCGAGGAAATGCACGAAAAATTTCCAAACTGTAAAATGAAAATTTATGAGGAAAATTATAACTCTTGGAGCAAATATTTTGTGCCGAACGGTGTTAGCCGTGAACAGGTGTTGTAATAAAAACGTAATATTTTATGCTTGACTTTTTGTTTTCGCTGTGCTATAATTTATTTATTGAGTTTTGAGAAGTAAACTCGATAATCTGTAACTTCGCTGTTAGTGGCAAATGCAGGATAAAGATATGCCGACGACCGAACGGTTGCTGTCCGCCCGTCTGCCAGCGGGTAGGCAGTTGGGCAGTATAAACAATAGCTGTGATGTGAGTTCTGCTAACGATGGTGTCAGAACTATAAAATAAAGAAACATCGCTATCAAGTTTTCTGCTACTGGCAATGCAGATTAAATATAAGCCACAAACACTAGTATTCTGCTCCCGGTAATGCAGACAAAATATATACCGCAAACAAGTCTACTATGCAGCATACATTAATGGCAAATAAGTTTTCTGCTGACGGTAATGCAGATTAAATATAAACCGTGAATATTAGTTTTCTGCTGACGGCGATGCAGATTAAACATAAGCCGTGAATAAGTTACGACTCCCCTGTTTATGCTAATAGGGGAGTCGTATTTTGGGGGAATAAATCAATATGAAACCAAAAATAGGGTATCATTATTTTGTATCAAATGAATTTTTTAACAAGGTTACAGACCCAAACTTAAAACAAAATAAGCAATTAACAAAACGTCCACATTATTGTGCTTATATAGACGATAAAACAGGTCTAGCTTGGTTTGTTCCGTGCAGTATGCAAATCAAAAAATTTGTGGATATTGTAAATAAAAAACAACAAGCAGGTAAATCTAACAACGGCATAAAAATAGAAACTGTTCAAGGTGTTAATCAAGCGTATTTGTTTCAAGATATGTTTCCTATATCAGAAAACTATATTGATTCGGAACAAATTCGCCAAAAAGTACACATTTCTATCGGAAATACCAAAAAAGTAGCCGAGTTTGAAAAAAATGCTAAAAAAGTGATTAAAATCCTCAAACATGGTGGAAAATTTACCCCCACACAGCCAAATGTTAATAAAATCGAAAAACTATTGCTTACCGAACAGGCTGACCTACTTCTCCACGCCACGTACACCTCCGAATCCGTTAAACACCCCAATCACACACTATTACTCCAACAAGACAACGAATACATTATAATAGGCAATCAAACCATTAAAAACGCTGAACTTCTCAATTTACCAACAACCCTCATAACAACAGGCATTAAGCCCAAAGATACCATAGAAATCCTGCGCATTCCACAAACCGACCTAGCGGACGCAATAAAACTTCTATCCGCAAATCAAAATGTGGCTGTAAGTCGCTCATCGGGCGGTGCAACTGCTTTGTACCCTCAACTCAAAACTAAAGGAGATGTTAATATGAACGATCAACAAAACTTAAACCAAGTAACACAAGAAAAAACACAGGCTACTCTAGGAGATTATATCGATATTTACCACCAAGCGGCAGAAAAGGCAGAAAAAGCATTGCGTGATTTTTGGGGTTCTATTGACGGAATCGATAAATCAAAGTTGGACACCGCTAAGATAAAACGCAACACAATAGAACTTGCCTCTAAAGTGTGCGAAGTTTTAATTGAACAAAATAGTATACGTGACCTTAACATCAAACTTACATCCATTTATGAAAGTTCTCCAAGTTTTGAACAGTACCGAGATATTCCAATATCACAAAAAACGTTGGAAAACATTTCTGAAGAGGAACTGTTCAAAGATGCCATAGAATTTGAACTTTCATCTCGATTTGATTATATCTATCGAGATGAAATCGACAGCTTTCCTAGTGTTGCAGAAGAATTTGCTACGGTAACCGAGGGTATTCCGCAAATTGACCGAATTAGAGATACCATTGCCGAAAGTCTAGCAGAAAATTTGCCCATTGACCAAATAAAAGAAGCTGTAGGCAATACAATTCTGATAATATCAGCTGAAAATGCACACGCTGACAACATTATAAAAGATGCGGCTACAGAGTTTTTTCACTCGAAAAAAGAAACAGATTCTAATTTCATTGAAAATGTCATGAATGATAATTACAACATTGCCGAAATAAAAAACCATTGGCTAACTGATGAAAATTATTACAAAATCGCCAACAAAGTTTCTGAAAAGATAGAATTCAATTTTTCTAAAAAGATTGACGAAAGACTTGATGATAACGAACTGTTCAACACGACACGGGAATTTCATAAAGTAGAAGAAATAGCGGAAACAGTTGTTGGCGAGATTGTAAACGATATGGTAAAAGCAATACAAGAAAAAGAACAGCAATACGCCCCCATAGGTTGGAACGATAAACCTGCTTGGATTGACGAAAATGGAAAGTCCAAAATCTTGGTAGAAGACCATGCAAATCGATTCAACGACATACTTTATGGCGAACCCGAGGATTTTGATGACTGGTATAAGGCAGGCTTTTACAAAGAAAAATATGGGCATTCCGATGTAGACTACACTAAACTGGAATCTTTAGCTGATTTGGGCATAGATTCCGAAAACTACACAGTAAAACATGAAAGAAATAACGGAAACTGGTATGTTGGCACAATTAATTCTAACGATAAAGACATAGCCTTTTGCTATTATACTCAATATTCGCCAAAAGTGGGAGACCCTAAAATGGCGTTCGGTAGCGATGCCCACAAAAATGAAAGTTTGTGGCAAAATATGGAAGAAGAAAGCAGAAAATTATTGCCACCATTTTTGACAAAATTTGCGGATAAAGTTATTGAAGAATTTCAACAACAACTTTACGCCGAATTCCAGGCAAAAACCGCTAACTACAACAAAGAAAGCCTACAAGAACTAGGAATCGATCCAAACTACAAAATAAAAGTCGACAAAAAAGAAATTTCCAAAGACTATAAAACGGGAGAAACCGACCTAATAAATGCAGAAGTCGGCATAATTAACCCTAATCACTCAGCAACATTAGTCAAAATAAACATATACCCTAAATACAACCGTGTTAGGATGCTTATGGGTGCTGATGCGAGTAATTCAATTAATGCTTTTCGTGCAAGCGACACCGATAAATTGCCTTTTGATGCTGACATTGACGAATTAATGCCAGCATTAAAAGGATTGGTAGAAAACATAAACAAGGCTGTAAATCCCAGCCTTGATAAGCAACAACAACAAACTAAAGTTCAACAACAAGTTAAAATTGCTCAAAAATCCTCACAAAAAGTACCGCAAAGCAAACAAAATCAGCTGAACCAAAAAGTTGCTAAAAACGAACCTACTAAATCCACCAAAAGCACAAAAAATAGCTGGCTCGGTTCTAAAGCAAAGTCTAATAAGGAAAACACCAAGAAGAAAAATAATGCAAGGTAATAGACAAAGCACAATAGGCTAGTCTATTTTTATTTTGGTATGAGATATATTCAACAAAAACATATCTCATGCTTGACAATCTGCCTGTCTGCCCTGCCCATCTTGCGGTGGGTGGGCAACAGGCATAACAAAAATAGAGTGTAGGTTGTATCGGTATAATTTGCAACAAAAATGTAATAAAAAATTTTCAAATTGTGCTTGACTTTTTGATTTTACTGTGCTATAATGATTTTAGAGTAAGAAATGGCAACACCTGTCTGCCCCCATTATGGGGCGTAGGCTGAAATAATGCAAACGGAAACGTTTGTTGACTGCTACTAGCAATGCAAGTATAAAGATATGCTAGAGGTTTCGTCTACCTGTCGGCAGACAGGTAAGAAATCGCTGTCCGCAGTTGGGCAGTATAAACAATAGCTGTGAACTAAGTTCTGCCAATGACAGCACAGAACTATAAAATAAAAAATTGTCATGTGTAATGTGCAGAATGGGGCTATTTCAACAATAGTCCCGTTTTACTATTGAAAGGAATATGCGAAAATGCAAGCTGTACAAGGAAAAATTTATACGTTAGACAAACAATTTTTTGTTGACGTTACCGATACCGAGATTATGAGGGGGAAAAAGCCCGAAAACAGACCTCATGTATGTGCTTTTATTGACAAAAATACACAAATAGCGTGGTTTATTCCATGTACTACCGACCAAAATAGTGCTTATGATAATCGTATTGCTAATTTGATTAAGGCTAAAAAATCAAACAACCCATCAAAAATAGGGTTAGAAAAGGCGACAATAAACGGCGACCCTCAAATTATGGTACATCAAAAAATACTTCCTGTTTGTGATGCGTATATTAAGCCATTTGTAGACAAAGTTACTGGAAATCATATTGAGATTACGCCTAAGGAGATTAAGTCTGTTGAAAAAACTGCACTCAATATTGTTAAAAAATTAAAAAATGGCTTTAAGTTTTTGAAAAAGCAACATGATGTGCAGGTAATCGAACAGGCAATGCTACAAAAACAATCCGACATAACCCTCCACGCTACTTACACAACCGAATCCTCAAAACACCCCAACCACACGCTACTCCTCCAACAAGGCAATGAATACGTAATTATAGGCGACCAAGCCGCCAAAAACGCCGAACTTCTCAATATACCAACAAGCACCATAACAACAGGCATTAAGCCAACCGATACAACAGAAATCCTGTGCATTCCACAAAAGGATTTAGCGGACGTGCTAAAAATTTTATCCGCTAACCAATCCGTGGCTGTAAGTCGCCCATCGGACGGTACATCTGTTTTGTACCCAAAAACTACAACTAAAGGAGATGTTAACATGAACGAACAAAAATTGAACAGGTACGACCTCATTGAAAAATTCGGATTTACATCTTATAAGCAATTTGATTTGTTGCCCAAAAGCGAAAAAATCGTTACGGAACTTGGATATTCGGATTATGTTTGGCTTGAATCAGATGTGAAAACCGTTACCCAAAGCGATGAATTTAGCAAAATTGCTGAACAAAAAGCTATTCGTTTAGAGCAGCTAGAAAGCGAACTTAAAAGTTTGCCCTCAGATGCCGATATTGGCAAAATTCAAGCCGAGATTCAATATTTGGAAAATCAAGCGGATCAATATTTATTCGAAATAGAAAGGTTGCAAAATTTAGGTTTTACCAAAAATGGAATTCCCAAGCAATACAGCGATGCGTACAAGCCTATATTTGATGAAACTGTAGCATTTAGGAATGACATTTTGGATGAAATTTCCTCATTGCAAGCTACTGTCGACCAAGAAGCATATTTAATTGGCGAAATATCTGAGTTAAAAAATGAGTTAGATAATTACCCAGGTGCAGTCCGAACTCCTAAAAACATCGAGATGGCAGCAGAAAACATGAAAAATCCGCAAACTTTAGCAGTTTTAGAAGTCTGTAAAAAAATTGCCGATGATTTTTCTGAACTATCGAAAAACGAGGGTACAAAAAATTTACGCAAATTTTTAATTGATTACGAGCATTCTGAATCTGGTTCGGGCTATGCTTTGAATTTTCAAAATCATGAGGATTCTATTCGCCAACAAATGGCTGAACTTGTGTTGTTGGGTACTCACCCATCATCAATTACAATAGTTGATGCCCATGAAACCACATCTTTGAATTATATTCTAAACAAAATTTTAGAATCTTGTGAAAAAGCATCAAACCTAAAATGGGAGCAACTGAATTTTTTGCAAAATAACATTGGCGAAAAACATTTTGATAACGGTTTAGACGACATAAGACAGGATATTATATATATTGAGGGGCTTGCAGACTGGGTAAAGGAAACCAATAGGGAAATTGGAAAAATAAATATTCCCTTTTGGGAAGAATTGGGTATCGAAGTGTCAACGCCGGAAATTGCTCAACCTCCAACAGTTGAACTAGATACACAAGAACCAATAACAAGCGAAACTGCACTACCATTACCAACCGTCAACCAATCCGACATTGAAATTGACACAATCAAAAAATTTCTTGAAACCATTAGCATATTAGAGCAAAGAGGTGTAGAGGAATCTCAACGTTTTACTGCTATGTTCGAAGAATTAAGCAACAATCTAAACCTCAAAGTCGAAGCTACACACTTAACCACAATAGGCTTTGACCAAAAATTTCAATCTATGCTAAACGAAACTGTCGAGCCACTTAAAAACACCATAGAACAGCAAGCCGAAATCATTGCTGCACTACAAACCGAAATATCCAAACGCAAGGAAGAGGAAGACTTAACGCCCCATGAACAAGAAGAACTCGACAACCTGCAATCGGATATATCCGAAATGCAAGCCGACCAAAAGGAACGCAAAGGTCTGCTAACTGCTCTATTTGATGCACTAAAAGCCCTTGCAAACAAGCTAAAAGAAGTTGGAATCTCCGCAATAGATAAAACCGCCGAATTTTTGCACGTAAGAGATATAGGCAATAAAATTGTGGATAACGAACAAAAAGTTATCGACCGTGCAAACGGAAAAATTGACAAAATAACTGCTGCATCTAACAAATATCACGAGGGCTTGCACGATATAAAAGAGGGCATTAAGGGTAGCTTTGGTAAAGAAATGCAAGATTATACGCCAAAAACAGGTGTAATTGCCAATATGCGAATTGCCTTACACAAAAAAACTATAGCATTGTCAACGGCTGTGCAAAATATCGGAGAAAAAGTGTTGGATTTTTGCAATAACCTTGAACACGCCGCTCAAAAGGCACGAGAAGAAGTTGCTAAAGAAAGCAACCCTATTAGCGAAGAAATTGCTGACAGAATTGAATCCACAAACATTGAATCCGCTGAAATTGAAGACGAACTTGAAGACACTTCACTAGAAACCATTGAAAGTATGCAGGACGAAATGATAGACAACCAGCAAAACGAAATCGAATTTCTTAAAGCGGAAATCGAAAACATAAAAAAAGACTACGAGGAAACTATGGCGGCTCTCACAAATTCAACTAACAATTATATGGCGTTAGCCAACGAAAACAAAAGGCTAAAAGCGGAAGTAGAACGATTAAGCCCACCACCGCCGCCAACCCAAACAGCCAACTACAACAAGGAAACTCTGCAAGAATTGGGTATTGACCCAAATTACAAAATACAAGTTTTTTCCGATAAAACCGAACAAAAGGGCAATATAAAGGTTGCCGAGGTTCTTTTAATTAACCCTAATTACTCTGCAAGCCTTGTTAAAGTAGTTTTGAACCCACAAACAAATGATGTTACAATGTCTATGGGTGCTGATTTAGGCAATTCCGACAAAGCACCTTTTGTGACTAAATATGAGGATTTAACACCTGCATTAAAAGATTTGGTCAATAATATAAATCACGCTGTAAATGTTGACATCACGAAACAACAACAGCACATTAAATCTGCACAATCCACAAAAACCACCAAAGAAGAACCTGCCCGCCTTCCGGGCGAGCAGGCAAAGTCTGCACAAAAAGATTTGTTCGTTTCTAACTCAAAACCTGCCAAGAAACCCGCAAAAAACAAAGGCTCTGAAAGGGGTTAAGCTATGACATACCAAAAATTCAAAATTTTATTGGACATAACAGTCAATTTTGTGCAATTAGGAGCAGACAACATTGAAAAAATCTTCCTTTGGCAAGAAAATGTGCTAAATAAAAACAATGTTATTCCACGTCTTAAAGCAAGTATTTTCAAGCCGTTTGACGATTGGAATAATTTCCACGATTGCTCTGTGGTCGGCGGTGCGGAAGCCCTAAAATTGACATTTAGCAATGGAGCTACCGATATATTTTTTGATATAACTCAAACGACTTTTGTTGAACAACACCCTAATATAACCCTTGAACCTAGCCAAATATTTGATGTGAACAACAACATATTAACCGCCTATTATCACAAACATCAAATATTAACCTACGAAAATATCAAAACTTTAGCGGAAGTTTGGCGGTGCATTTTAGATTTTACTAAAAATACCGCTGAAAAAGCCGAGGGCGACCTTGATAATCTCACAAATAACTCTGTACTGTACATTTTGCATAAATATTTTTGTACAGGTTGGGCGAAAACCGTTAAATTAAAGGAGCTTTACACACAAATAAGCCACACATTTTCACATGAAAGTCTGGACCTGCCCGTCCGGCAGGCGGGCGAAGAAAACAGCATAAAATTGCTACGGAATATATTTTTTGATAAAGTGTTTTCGCTTGCCTTGAAAAATATTGCACAAATTGAAAACGCAACAAATGAAAGTGATTCAATCGTGGCATCGGCACACCTTAAAAACTTATTCCACAATGCCACACTTGAAAGAAGTGTAGTAGCTGTTTTTCAAAATTATGAACCGCTTGCTATTTTGCCATACCGAAAATTGGACGATAATTTGTCAAAAAATAACGCCAAATTGCTTGAAAACTTGCAAAATGACGGCTTTCTAGTAAACGACAAACACACAATTTCCAAATATCTTAAAGCCAAAAACGTTGTGCAAAACTACAAAATACTGCCAGTTGACTACGACCAACATCACAGCTACAACAAAAACACAAGCCTGTGGGAATATAAAATAGAATCAACGGCGTATGAATTGGTTTTTGAAAGCGGATATTCTTTGAAAAAAAGCGAGCCGCCGCCAAAAGCTACCCACCCAGGCGGACAAGCAACGTCTGCTCCATTAGTACAAACTGTACAAGATGTACAAACCGTACCAAGCGTACAAGACGTACCCACCATTGCGGCGGGCAAGCAGCCAAGTATCACAGAAAAGCCAATGGAAAACATAACAGAAAAGACACCACAAAAAAACACAGAAAAGCAAAAATTCGTTGCAAATCCCACAAAACACACTACAAAAAATCTCAATATAAAACAAACGCTCTCCTTTTTCAAAAAAATCGGAGAGCAATAATGCACGTTTTTCAAAAAAACACTTGCATTATCGCCGATTATATGATACAATTATCACAATAAAAAAGAAAGGAGCAAAAACTATGAACGAACAAATCAATCAAGATGTAACAGACGTATCGGAGCAACAAAACGCTATTGGTTACGATTCGCCCCAATCCGTACAGGTACGCCTTGAAAAATATTTTGGACTGCCGTTCGACCAAATTCACGATACACCGCCAAGTAAATTGCGCGTCGCCGACCCAACCGCACTAAATCCACCCACCCAGGCGGGCAAGCCCAAATCAGAATAATTACAACAACGAAAGGCACGAGTTAATTCTTGTGCCTTTCGTTGTTGTACTAAACAGGAGTGAAACATTATGAATATACAACAAGAAAATTGGCTAGATTTTATAAGCCAAACCGCAAACTATATGTACAAGCACACAAATAAAGATTTACAAGTAGTAGCATACGAAAACGCCACCCAAAGGGATATTCCTATTTCGGCGATTACTACTTCTTCCCAATGGGAAAAGCTAGGCTATCAGCCAAAAGCAACAGAAATGCCGCTTGTTCCTGAAACAAACAAATTATTTTACGATTTATCGCAACTTGAAACAATATCAAATTTTGAACCGCCCCCTCAGCCGATTACCTTGTGGGACAAAGATTTTACGCCACAATCACAAAACCATATATTAAATTATCTAGGTATTGAAAATACTGACCCAATACAGGGAATTTACGAGTTAATTACCTCTGAATTTGATGAAATGTTTGACGATAATATTAAATCAGATTTAACGCTCGCCGCCAAGCACAGTGCAAACTTTGCCGTGATTAAGCGGTTATATCCAAATGTAGAAATACCGCATACTTTGGAAATTTTGGAACACATCATTCCAAGTGCTTACAATAGAGCGGAACAGAACAAAATGCAGGATATGTCGCTACAGCTTATAAAAAACGTAATGACCAAACTTGAAAAGGCAACTCAAATATATGTGAAAAATCCGCCGTTGCCTGTCGGACGGGCAGGGGACGGACAGGCTCAACCGCTAAACATCGAACCAACTACAGAACAAACTATTGAACAACCACAACAGCCACTTCTACAATATAATCAATCATATACCGCTGGGCAACTCTACAATATGGGCTGGACTGTTCCCATAAGAGATAAATTATTGCCGTCGCCCACGCCCCATATAACATTGGACGGACTTCCCGCTAAATTGTGGCTTGTAAACGTAAACGATGTTGAGAACGCTATGCAAACCGAAGAATTTAAGGCACATTTGAACAATATGGAATCCGAAATAAATATTGTTAATCGGATTTTGAAACGTTATAACGAAAATCCTAACGAAATACCCGACATCACTCTTATTGACGAGGGTATTTCTAAGATTTTGAACAAAAACGCTCCAACATTAAATATTTCTGACTCGCCTGCCGCCCGCCTGCTGGACGGGCAGGGACGGGCAGGCGACCGTATTACAATAATCAGAGATTCCGCACTCGAACAGCTACAAGCCAAGCCCTCCGAAATGGTTGATTTAAGGTCATACGCTATATTAGCAACCAAGGCAACTGAAGAGTTGGAAATTTTCAAGCGTATTGTAACACGATATGCTCCTCCAAATGAAGTAATTCCCGATAACGAAAGCCTTGACTATAACATTTTAAGAATACTTCGGCAAGCAAGCCCCACAGCAAATGTATATAACTCAAAACGCCGTATTGACAAAATTAGAAATACCGCATTAAAGGCTATACAGGACAGCAGATTAGTATTAGAAGATAATGTTGAAGAGGTAGCTATAGACTATCAATACGTACCTATGCAATCACAAACTTCAATTTTACAAGCCACAGAGCAAAGTATATCACAGGAAATAACAAATATTGCCCTGCCCGCTGGGCAGGCGGGCAACAGCAATTTGGACGACCGTGGCATTACAGAAACGTCAAATATTGTTGAGGAACTCGACTGGGAAACCTTTGTAGCCCAAACCCAAGCCAACACAGCCGATTATACAGAGCCTTTTGTTGCGATACAAATGAGCGAAAGCCCAAATTTTAACGATTTTGAGCGGCTATCTTTTAGCGAGGCGGACAACAAATTCAAGCAAGTTGAAAGTGAACATCGTGCGGAAAGGACAAGTGCTTTTTACCGTAAAACCTATGGCACTATTTTTTACAAAGCAAATGCCACGGACACCGAATTGTCCGCCTATGAATTTAGATATGACATAGGAGACTATAGTGCTGAACAATCTGGACTTTATAATCATATCAACAATTATTGGGCTAACGTACAAAACCGCTTACAAAACGGCGAATATGCTTTTAATCTCACACAAGAAGATGTTGATGGCGTTTTTCGTATGTTGAATGTTCTTCGCTCCGAAAATGAAATATTACAAGAAGAATTTTCGCCAAACCTCTTGACAAATGACAACGTTTCTGATAATATAAAATTGGAACAGTTAGGACAAATTAACGAAATATCCCAACCTCCACAAAATACCGAAATAAAAGGAGATGTCGCAAATGACAGAGCAACAAACCGCATGGCTAGAGAAATACAAAGCAATGACGAAAGACGAGAAACTAGCCCACAGTCAACAAATATCGGAGATACTTCAAGCAACATGGGAGAATCTGCCGAACTCACAGAAGAAACTAATAATCCTCGACCCAGTCAAGCACAAACAAGCACTAGAGGAACTTCAAAACCTGTACAACCAAGCATTGCAGACAGCAACAATATTTCTGCCGACACAGCAACTGATACAGCTGACACAAAACTTTCACAAAACGAAATGGGCGGAAGTGCAGATGATTCCCGAAGTGCAGCAACAAATGCAACAAATGTTGAAACAAGCCCAAGAGAAGACAGCACAACAGCGAGCCACGCAGGAACGCAACGCACAACAGCAACAAGCAGTGGAAGAGGAGAAGTGGCAAACGAGTCTATCAGAAATGATAGCCAAAGCGGAGCAACTGAACAATCTGAAACACCAAAAAGTAACGACTCAAAAATCCCAAATAGCGGCATTGAAACAGGAACTAACGGAATGGCGAGAAACAACAGCAACAACGAGGTTGAACGAAATAATCTTTACAATGACGAACGAGGAAGTGGAAGAAGTCCCACAAATGCTCATCTCGGAGATGATGCAAACGCCAATCAAGGAATTTTGGGAGAAAATGGCGAAAATGACCACGCTGGAACTGGCGACCTATCAACAAAAGCAGGAGAAAATCGAAACGCAACAAGCCCACATGACAGCGAAAGCCGAGGAACAAATATTCAACAAAATGGTGGAGACAGCGAAAAAACAGGGAACGTGGAATCCGAAAGACAAGGGCAAAATCAACATGATGCAAGCACAAGCCCGAGAAGTAGCGATGTCCCAATTAACGAACTAGCCCCACAAACACAGCCTATTGAGGAAACGCCCTCAACTAGGCTTTTTCTTTCCGATTTTGCGGATAATCCCAACGCAATCCGTGAATGTGAACAAGAACTAGTCGCCGTAATGAACGCACAGAGAGATTCCACGCACGTCGATTTTAGCCTGCCCGTCCGGCAGGCGGGCGGACTTCCCGTCTTAATCGAAAAATACGGCTTGGAAGTGCCACTACATTTGATTTCAAAATACGTGCAAGCATATTCCCAAAGCCACCCAGGGGCTATTGGCCATGACACTATAACTTGGGCAGTAACAAATCCCGTTGGAATACTATACACTCCCTCAAAATCTTCCCAAGTAAAACAACGTGAGTACAATGTGAAAGAACGCCCATACGCACACCACTACACCACGCAATTATTTGCCCAGCATTTTAGGGAATTTGTGGAAGAAAATGAAATGCTTCGTACTCCACAAAAAGGCGATATTGTATTTTGGTCGGACAATCAATGGGAAATTTTGGAAATGGACGAAACTGTAAAAATCGGCTTTGTAGACGAAAATGGTAATAAAATTTATTTGGAAAACGCAGAAGAAATAATTGACGACCTCCACAAGTCCGATTTTATTAACGAAATCCGCCGTGATAAGCGAAATGCAAGCCTATTTTACCCGTCTGCCCAGCCGCTGGACGGGCCTGTGCAAGCCGCCGAAATAGAGCAAGAGCACCCTACTAAACAAGATGAATACGAATCCAATCAATCCGCCTATACAGCTGATTTCGAGCAAGAAGAACAAGAACCCACAGCCGACGACCTAGCCAATATTTTGGAAGACGACTACCTGCTCGTCGAGCAGACGGACAACATGGAAGATTACGATATAGAAGACGACTATTACACATTCAATGCAAACGAATTTAGCCCAGAATTTTACCAAAATCTGCAATCAACTTTTGCAGAAAACGGCTACCGCCACGATATGGAATATATCCAAAATTCCGTTAAAGAATATATGGAAGAATGGGCGGATAATATTGAAAATTTCAGAATAACCGAAAAAATGCCACCTATCGAAATAATGAATATTTTGGACGGCACAGTTGAGTTGGAACCAGTCCCACCTGCCCGCTCGGCAGGCGGGCAAACTGAACAAGTCGAACCTACAGAAAATCCGCCACCACCAAACTTCCGCATAACAAACAACATAATCCACGATGACGGACTAATCTTCGGCGAAAAAACAAAATTCCGAGATAACATCAATGCCATAGAAACGTTATTTTTAATAGAATCTGAAAACCGCCACACAACGCCCGAAGAACAAGTAATTTTATCAAAATATGTTGGTTGGGGCGGAATACAAAAGGCATTTGACGGTCGTGATTATAGCTGGCAGGACGAATTTGCGGAACTAAAAAATTTGC
>JGI24700J35501_10930641_pt1 | contig 17337 bp, 16 predicted proteins | sample TergutTh196P1_FD_35501 | JGI IMG/M metagenome (IMG submission 35501)
CCCCGTATACTCTGGCTTGTGAACAGCTTACCGGAATAATACTCTAACCGTACAGGCTCGGAAGAATCGGGGTTTAGCGTCATCTCAATATTGCATAACTCGTCGTCATCGAATTTGCATTGTATGTCATAGCGTATCTGTCGTTCATTAACATCATCAACGGGCGGTTCGTTTGCTGTTATAGACAGTACGACCAGCTTACGCATTATGATAGCCGAGAGCAGGTACTCTAATGCACCGCGTGACTCCGGCGTGTCCTTGGTGAACGTGGCCTTAAATACGTTATCCCAACAGGGGTTGATTATATCATCTTCATACTGAAAAAATATTTTCTTCATAGTCATATCACTCTCCACCACAAGTGTACCACAAAACAATGGGGTTTTCAATAAAAATATTAAAAAAATCGAACATGTAAACGTCAGACATCCGGGAGTGTGGAACTCGCTCAAGAAACAAACTAAAATACAACCTCATTAGAAATGCAGGGAAATTATTTTCTCTAAATCCTGATTAACTGGAATTTTTCGCTAACAAAGCTGGAGAATTTTTATACTACATAAATGAAATGCTGCATTCCTTGCAACTTCCTTTGCTTATGACCAAACCGAAAGAATAAATAATAACGCCAATCCAAAGTTGACAAATTCAAAAAATGACAAACGGTGAAATATGCGGTACAATAATCCCATTTATAACAACTACGCATGGAATGTTAAGTCCTCCTTAGATATAACCGCAGGGATTAACCCTAATGCAGGTTAATTATGTTTTTGAATATAGCCACTCAACTTAAAAATTCCCTATTTTTAAGTTGAGTGGCTATACTTATTTTGGAGTCAAACTTATTCAAAAGACATTCGTTATATTTAATTAATCACCTATATCCTACAACTTTTAACATTTGAACTGTCAAAATTTAATCTTTTATTATCTGTAATATTTTGATATATTATAGCAAACACAGATTGAAAAGGTGTTTGTTATAACGTTTGTTGTAGGTGTTAATATGACACGAGTTTTAAAGCTACTGTATATTTTAGAAACCCGCCAAACTCCCATAAATATGAGCGAACTTGCTTGTATCATGGGATTATCCCAAGGAACACTAAGAACTGTCATAAGGGATGTTCGGACCAGCAAAACTCCTTTTAAAATTGTGCATATAAAAGGAGCTGGTTATTTGTTGCAAATTTTAGACAAAGGAGCGTTTGAAAAGTATAAAACGGAGCTGGAATCTTTGCCGGTGTTTCATGAACCTATTCAGCGGTTAAATGTGATTTTGTTTTATATGCTACAGCAAGAGGGGTTTATGACAATATCTACATTAGAGGAAAAACTTATGTTAAGCCGCTCCACAATCGTAAAAGAGTTAAAGGCGGTAGAGAATTTGCTTGCAAAATACAACCTATCTTTGCAGCGTAAATCATACCACGGAATTCAGGTTGTGGGGAAGGAAGAGGATCTGCGGAGAGCTTTTTCTAAGTATGTTTTGGGCAGTGAGTTGTATTTGGAACCCACCCAAGAATACAAAAAAATTATGGATGAGCTAAATACAGGCAAAATACAAGTGCTGTTAAACAAAGCCCTCACCCAAAATGCACTAACTGTAAACGACATCGCTTTTGACAATATTGTAGCACATTTGAAAATTTTGGCATATAGGGCTTCAAAGAAAAATTTTATACGCAGTACCTATGACCATAAACAAGTGGCAAAGCAGTACAGAGCGGCGGCAAAGTTTCTGATTACCCAAATAGCAGAGGAGTATGGGGTTGCTATTCCTCCGCAAGAAGAAGATTTCTTGGCTGTTCACATATCCTCTAAGATAAATATTACAGAGCTTTCTGCGAAAGAAAATCAAGTATTATATAACAACATCGACACTGTTTTGAACAAGTTATCAAATGAGTTTTCTACCAACTTCCTGCAAGACGAAAAGCTAAAGGAAGCCCTGCTGTTGCATATGTTTCCTGCATTAAACAGGTTACATTCCAACTTTGAGCTTCACAACCCGCTAATAGAGGAAATATACACAAAATATGCAAATGTGTTTATGGTAGCTATGAGGTTTAGCGAGCTAATTGGTGAGATCTATGGATTTAAAGCCTCCCGAGATGAAGTGGGTTATTTAACATTGCATTTTGCTACATATTTTGAAAGGCTCAAGCAAAACACATTATACAATATTAAGCGTATCGTTGTTATTTGTACTACAGGAGGTGGTAGCGCCCATTTTTTGCAGTTAAAGCTGGAGAGTATTTTCCCAAAAACCACAATTATAACTACTGCCCAACGTAACCTTGAGGATTTTGTAGGTGAAATGCCCGATTTGTTTTTGTCCACTATACCATTGGGAGATGAATATATGGGTGTTCCCATTATTCATATAACAGAGTTTTTGAACGAAACTGAAATGCAAAAGATTCAGAACGCCAGTTATAATCGTCTTAGCAGTATAGGCAAGCTGGAAGAATACTTTTATCCGGAATTTTTTCGAATCTTCCAAACCCAAAACGGGGGGGCGTATTTGCATCTCGTGCAAGACCAATGCCGAATTATGGTAGAACGCGGATTCGCTACCCAAGATTTCCCGGCGGGGGTTTTGGAAAGGGAGCACAAGTTTACAACTATATACCAAAATGGCGTTGCAGGCCCTCATTCTACCAAGCTGACGGCTCTAAAAAACTGCATAGGTGTTACAATTTTGGATAGAGAGGTGTACTATATGGGCAAGGGGGTGCAAATTATTTTTTTGATAAATCTAATGCCCGGATATCTGTTTTTACACAAAGAGGTGAGTCGGCTACTTTTGCATATTATTGAAAATGAGTCCTTCCGGCAGAGATTGCTTGGAGCGAAAACTTTTGAAGACTTTAAAGAAATATTAGATAGACTCTAAGGAGGAGTTATATGACAGAAGCTGTAATGCAAATTATTATCCATGGGGGCGATGCTCGTTCAAGTTCCATAAAAGCTATAAGGAGTGCTAGGGATGGCGATTTTACAAAAGCAAATGCACTCATAGAGCAGGCAAGGGCAGCCGCCCAAAAAGCTCACGAGGCACAGACGGAGTTTATACAGGCAGAGGCACGAGGAAAACGCACAGATGTGAGTTTGCTTATGGTTCACGCTCAGGATCACATTATGAACGCCCTTACCGTAAAGGACCTGGCAGAAGAAATGATAGAAGAAATTAGTATGCGATACAAACTACAACAAAAACTGGGGGTGGAACTAGTATGACAGAAATGAAAGAAATAAAGAAAATTTTACTCGCCTGTGCAGGCGGTTTTTCTACTAGCATGTTGGTAGAAAAAATGAAAGAAGAAGCGCAAAAACGAGGGTTAAGTGTAGTAATAGACGCAACAGCCCAAACTGCAATAGACAAGGAAATCGACAGCATTAGCGTAGTTCTTTTGGGTCCGCAAATGAGCCATGCAGAGAAAGGGCTAAAGGAAAAATACGGTGCAAAAGTTCCGATAGCTGTTATACCAATGATGGACTATGGTATGATGAACGGTGAAAAGGTGCTAAATCAAGCCTTGGAACTAATAGAAAATTTTGAAGGGGGATTGTGATGCAGCCAAGTAAATTACAAGAAATAATGCTCAAAGCCAGTAGCTTTATACAAAATAACTTGTACATAAAATCTATATCCGGCGGGCTAATGTCCCTAATGCCGGTTCTTATTATCGGTGCAATTTTTTCTCTTATTAACGGGCTTCCACTAGACGCATATCAAGAGTTTTTGGTAAGCACGGGACTAAAGCCGTTTGTGGAGTTGCCTGTTATTTTCACTAACAACATGCTTGCACTGTATGCCTCTTTTGCTATAGCGTTTAGGCTTACAAACGAGCTGGGCAAAGACGGATTCTCTGCCGGGGTTCTCAGTATGCTCAGTTTCCTTATCGTTACCCCCCTTGGGGTGGCAGAAGGTGGTGGTGTAGCTATTATGCAGCAATGGCTCGGTGCTACCGGGTTTTTTGCGGCTATGCTTGTTGCAGTTTTTGTCGGCAGAATGTTCTGTGTTATTTTAGACAAAGGTCTGTACATTAGAATGCCCGCCGGGGTTCCGCCACAGATAGAGCGTTCTTTTGCTGCTCTTGTTCCCGGATTCTTGTTTGTGATAGCGGCTCTCATTATAAACGCAATCTTTGCTGCAACCCAGTTTGTATCAATCCACGGTTTCATATTCGGATTTATCCAAACACCTCTAACTAATATCGGCGCATCACCCATTGCCTATATTTTAGTTGTGTTCCTTATACATCTGCTGTGGTGGTTCGGTATACATGGTGTGATAGTGCTTGGAGTTGGAGTTATGATGCCTATACTGACACCTTTGGGGCTGGAAAACTTGGCATATTTTCAAGAAGGTTTAACCCCGCCAAACGTAATAATATGGGGTTCAATAACGTTGGTTCTTATGGGAGGTTCCGGTACAACCCTGGGTCTTGTAATAGCAATGCTGCGGGCAAAAGCAGCACGGTACAGAACTTTGGGTAGGCTCGCCATTGTACCCGGCATTTTTGGTATTAATGAGCCTATTATATTTGGTACACCTATGGTTCTAAACACAAAGTTTTTGGTGCCGTTCCTCGGCATACCGACATTTACTGCGTTTATGACATGGCTGTTAACAATAATAGGGATTTTGCCTACCCTTAACGGATTTGGTCCACCTCTCGGTACTCCGGCAGTGGTTCATGGGTTTTTAATGGGCGGTTGGCGGGTTGCCGCTTGGCAGGTTGTTTTATCTTTATTTCATTTTTTGGTTATTATGCGTATTTCAAAAAAGCAGATGCAGAAGCATACGCTGAAGAACAGGATCCGGGGCAAGCCGCAACATAGGGCGTGTTGATTATGAAAACTAACGAAAACTGAGGGTGCTACTCCAAATCCCGGCAAAAAGCACGACCTTGGGTAGCATCCACAAAACTTAGGAGGTGTCTAAATTAATGCTAAAATCAAACTTTTTGTGGGGCGGTGCAACAGCGGCAAACCAGTTAGAAGGGGCGTATAATGTTGGTGGGAAAGGCCTTTCTGTTATGGATATGGTAAAATGGGTTCCAAAAGAACAACGTAAATCTCATGCAGAAATGAATATAAACACAGAGGAAGATTTGCAAAAGCTCCTGGCAATGGGAGATGAGGGCAATTTTCCCAAGCGCCGCGGAGTAGACCACTACAACCGATATGCAGAGGATATAGCCCTTTTTGCAGAAATGGGTTTTAAAGTGTATCGTATGTCCATCGCCTGGACACGGATTTTTCCCAAAGGCGATGAGCAAGAACCTAACGAAGAAGGGCTTGCGTTTTATGACAGGCTGTTCGATGAGCTAAAAAAGCACAATATTGAACCTTTGGTGACTCTTAGCCATTTTGAGATGCCGCTTCATCTGGTGCAAAAATATAATGGTTGGGAAAGCAGAGATTTGGTACAGTTTTTTTTACGATATGCCACCACAGTATTTGAACGCTATAAACACAAAGTTAAATATTGGCTTACTTTTAACGAAATAAACATATCACAAATGGCTCCTTATATAGGTGCGGGCGTTATTTTGGGTCGGTGTGAAAATAAAGAACAGTCCGTTTACCAAGCGCTTCACCACCAGTTTGTGGCATCTGCCCTGGCAGTGAAAGCGGTAAGGGAAATTATACCCACTGCAAAGATAGGTTGTATGTTGCTTCGTTTTGAAACATATGCAGATACTTGCCATCCAGAAGATGCAATGGAAGCTCTTAACAAAGATAGGTTAAACTACTTTTTTAGCGATGTGCAGGTACGTGGGTCGTATCCAAGCTACGGAAAGCGTTTTTTGGAAGAAAAGGGCGTAAAACTCGTAATGGAGCAAGGGGACGAGGAAATATTGGCAGCTCACAAAGTAGATTTTCTGTCCTTTAGTTATTATATGACATCTGTTGCTAGTAGAAATACAGACAAGCAGACTACAGGGGGTAATGTTTTTATGGGGATAAAAAATCCTCATTTGCAGGCAAGCGACTGGGGTTGGCAAATAGACCCGTTAGGTTTGCGTATTACTTTAAACAAGCTATACGACAGATACCAAGTGCCTCTGTTTATTGTAGAAAATGGGCTTGGGGCAATAGATACCCCAACGGAAACCGGTGAAATAAACGACGATTACCGCATAAACTATCTGAGATCTCATATACAAGCCATGACAGAGGCGGTAAAAGATGGGGTTGACCTGATGGGTTATACACCCTGGGGATGTATAGATCTCATCAGTGCAGGCACATCTGAAATGAGCAAGCGTTATGGGTTTATTTACGTTGACCAAGACGACCAAGGAAACGGTACTCTCAACCGCAACAAAAAGAAGAGTTTTTATTGGTACAAAAAAGTAATAGAAACAAACGGGCAAGATTTGACTTGATGTTTTAGCACTGCCGTAGCAAATTAACTTTTCTGATTTAAAAGGGGCAGCGAAAAGTTAATTTGCTTTCCTTTAAAATAAAACCCTTTTTTAAAAAAACGAGAAAAAGTCAAGTTACTATAAAAAGATGCTTAATTTCTCGCTTTTGCGTTCCTAAATAATAGATTTCCTCTGCCTTAATATCTTTTTCGAGCAGGGGATGGTAGCTTTTGTATACATTAGTCACTATAGGCAGGGTTGCCCTTCCTAACAGATGCGCCGCAGACTTTTTTAGACCAAGCACCCGCACATATGGTGCAGTAGGCCATGTTTCCATATCTTTCTTTTTAATATCCAACAAAATATGGGTTGCGATACGCTGTAGCTTTGCTTTTGTGTAGCGTTTCGTTTTTGTGGCATCCAAAATATCCTGCAAATAAAAATGTTCTCTAGCCATTTTTAATATACGGTTCTCGATACCTTCGGTAACATCCAAAAATTCATGCAATTTGCCCTTTTCCTGCAACAACCTATAATGAAAGATCTGGCTATAACTATTTAGCGTCGGCACATGACTTTCTTTTATTATGTCGTTTATTATGTCAAATGTGGCTTTTGGAACATCTTTTTTTATGCTATCTACACTCTCTACACTCCCTACACTTTTGCTGTTTTGCAGTTTTTTGTTGATTTCTGTGGCAGATGTGTAACTCTGCTCCCTTTGCACAACAAATGGTTCAATTTTTGAATTGCTCTGTTTCAAGGCACGCAAATATTCTATCCCTAAAATATTATTCGGCAGTGCAAGCTCTGAATATTTAGACGTGCGGATTTGGGCAGAAGAATAAGAAAACCCCTGTTTCAAATTACTTTTAAAATCTTTCGCAAAATCATCGTCTTCTTTTGTGTCGGCTAAATTTTGCAAGGCATCCAACTCCCCCGTTTCTGATCCAAACACTAACCAATCAACATTTAGAGCGTTTAACAGCCCCACAGCCCCCGTAGCAAAATAGTTAGCGGCAGATGTGGCATACAACGCGGGTAGCTCAATAACAATGTCTACACCATGCTCAAGGGCAAGTTTAGTGCGGGCAAATTTGCCTAAACAGGCAGGCAGCCCCCGTTGCAAAAAATTACCGCTCATTACAGCAATGGTAAACTGTGCTTTTGTTATTTCTTTTGCAAGGGAAAGATGGTGCAAATGCCCATTATGTAAAGGGTTATATTCTACTATTACGCCTAAAATCCCCATAACTGTCTCCAAAAATCGGGCAATAAACTATAGATCAAGGTTGCCTATATAGGCTTTTGTTGCAGTTCCTATATCTTTTGGCAAATCAGGAATCGTTGCTATTGCCCCATCAATCTCCAACCGTTTTATTAGGTTCAATATAACATTTTGATGTTCCACTATCACAGCCTCTTCTTGCGGAGGATATTCAAGCATTAGCATACTAATTTCCAAGCAGCGTCGTTTAGAAGTGTTTTCCAAAAATTTTTTGATAGTTACAATACTGCATCCGGGTAGTGCGAGTGCAAGCACATCGGACGTATTTTCTGTGTATATCAACTGAATATCCCTGCGGGTAAGTTTTGCTACCCGCTTTTCAAAAGGTAGGCTACACGGCAAGGGGGGGCGATCGTTATATTTTTGTAATATTTCATGATATGCTGCCCAGGTGTCCTGATATGGGGTGTCTGCATAATGCAAAAAGTCTTCACCCAAAATGGCATAGAGCCGCACCGCCATTACAATGGGGTTATCGTGACCCATTTGTATAGCCACTACCCCCCTCGAAATCACAAGGCGTTCCAAGTATTCTTTGGGAGTATAATCTCCGTGTTCCAGGAGCAGATTAAAAATATCTGTTAGTGTTCCCGGGTCTGTGCCGTCCACCAACAGCTCCAACCCCATTTTAAGAAAAGGGTTGTCCTGCTCCTCCAATTCGTCCTCAAGTGCCAAAATGCCGTGTCGGCGGGCAGTCCTTGCCAGCTCCAAAATATGCATAACCATACCAACACAATCTTCTCTATCTTCTTTAGTAAATTTCATCGGGTTAGCTCCTATTTTGCCTAATCTCTATTCTCCATCAAGGTTATGATAAACATCCTGAACATCGTCGTCGTCCTCCAACAAGTCTATCATTTTGTTGAAGCCTTTTATCTCTTCTGCCGCAGAAAGAGGCGGTGCCATTGTGAGTGGTTGCATTATAACCTCTGCCGAAAATATGGTGTAGGTATCTTTGAGAGCGTCTACCACTTTCGTAAAGTCATTTGGCTCCGTTGTAATCTCCCACCCCTCGTCGGATGCGATAAAATCGGCAGCGCCTGCATCCAGGGCTTGCATCATTAGCTCATCTTCGTTTACATTGGGCGACTTTTCTATAAAAATTTCGCCTATCTGCTTAAAAATATAATCCACAGATCCTGTCTGCCCCAAGTTTCCGCCGCCCTTTGTGAAAGCGTTTCGCACATTCGCGGCAGTGCGATTCCTGTTATCTGTTAAAGCCTTTACAATAACAGCCACGCCCCCGGGACCATAGCCCTCATACGTTACAGATTCATAATTTACACTGCCGAGCTCTCCAGCGGCTTTTTTTATGGCTCGGTCTATGTTATCGTTTGGCATATTGCTTGCCTTTGCCTTTGCTATGGCATCTCGCAAACGAGAGTTTGTCTCCGGGCTTGAGCCTCCTTGCTTAACAGCAACAGCCAGCTCCCTGCCCACCTTTGTGAAAATCTTGCTCCGCTTTGAATCGGAACGCTCCTTTTTGTACTTAATATTTGCAAATTTAGAATGTCCTGCCATTTTATTTATATATCTCCTATGTTTATAATATTATGATATAGCCGATTAACTTAAAAATCGAATTTGCTATATTTTATCAAAAACCGGACAATATGGCAACCTTTCAAAAATTCGATTTTTTGATTTTTTGAAAGGTTGCAAACTGTAACTTAATGGTGTATAATTACGCTTGCGGTTTTAAAGTCAAAGTTAATCGACCAACTTTGAGTAGGCACTTAATAAGGAAAGGAGTATTTTGTAATGAACTATACAACAAAAAAACTAGTTGTTACTGCTCTCTTAATAGCATTAGGGGTAGTTTTGCCAACGTTTACTGGGCCCGCATTGGGAAGTATACTTTTACCTATGCATATACCTGCACTTTTGGCGGGTTTTGTTATCGATAAAAAATATGCTGCCATAGCAGGGTTCACCATGCCTTTGTTTAGATCTACGCTGTTTGGTATGCCGCCCATGTTTCCTACGGCTGTTGCCATGTCCTTTGAGCTTGCTGCATATGGGTTTATGGCAGGCTTAATGTACGAGCTTTTAGCAAGCAAAAAAGTTAAAAACAGCCTTGTTCAAATCTACGGTTCCCTTGTTGTTAGCCTTATTGTTGGGCGTTTGGTTTGGGGTATTGTGACATTTACACTGCTAACCGGGTTCAACATGGGAAGCGGGGTTTTCACCTTTGCAATATTCATAAACAGCGTGCTTATAACTTCTTGGATAGGTATAACTATACAAATCATTATCATACCAATACTTGTAAAAGCCTTGGAAAAATCGGGTGTTACTTTTTCGGAAAGGCAGGCTTGATTTGTTTTGCAGATTCACAAAACAAATCAGCTAGTACAACCCTATAAGCAGGTTTATAAAAATTTCTGTAAATTTCACTGTGGGAAAATGGTTTTCGGTCATTTTCCCATTTTTTTAAAAAATGATTTATCTCATCTTTGTCGAAAATTTCCATATCCCTAAACTTTATTACATCTTCATAAAAAACTTCGCTGCTATCTTCCGGTATTTGAGTAGATTTTACAAACATGTCAAATATAGTATCTTTATCTATGTCCGGAATGTCCAAATATACCCTTGCATATTTACCAATATGCTCTATATAGTTCGGTCGCAGAACTTTTTCCATTTTTTCCATTTTTAGCATCTCTTCATCAAACATTTGTCTTGCTTTTTCTATGTTTGCCAAAAAATGTCCGGGTCCGAAGTTCTTTTGGTGCAATAGCTTTATTATATCTACAACCTGTATTTCTTTGTAATAGCCAACATGAAGCTCTATTAAATTTTGTATTTTCATAAGTCACCATTTAAATTTGATACGATTTTTATTATTTTGTGTTTTTGTTATATTTTCATTATATCAGAAATATTTTCGCTCGGCAAAAGTCAGTTTTTTCAGATTTTAGAAACTGTGTTTAATAAAATATGTTGGTACAGCTTCATACTTTCAGTAAATTCGCAATAAAAACCTTGAAATTTTCGCCAAAAATCTTAATTTTACAGTCATTTTTTTAACATAAACTATTTCAAAACTTCAATATAAATTCCATTTTACACTTAACAGTGCAGATATTGATGTTGATTGGTTGTTAATTTGTATAATATAACCAAAACACTAAGCTGATGGCTCTTTTAGATTTGTTTTTGGAGTGGTCTCGCTTGGGGTTAGGATTCATGTGTTTTATGTGAACCCCATAAGATTCTCATAGATTCTATAAGAAAAAGTGTTGACAAACCAAGAAAAACATGATACTATTAGTATTGTATCTAGTCTTTATATAAGATTGTATTGCTTTTGATAGTAACAAGATGTAGGAGGAAACATAATGAAAACAGGCAAGGTAAAATGGTTTAACGCAGAAAAGGGCTTTGGTTTTATATCGGTAGACGGCGAAGATGATGTTTTTGTACACTTTTCCGCTATCCTTACAGAAGGCTTTAAAACCTTAGACGAAGGGCAAGAGGTAGAGTTTGAGGTTGAACAAGGGGCTAAAGGTCCACAAGCCAAAAATGTAGTTAAGCTATAAAAGCCATGTTTAAGTCAATGTAAATGTTTATCATATAGCAGTTTTGATTTAGTTAAAACAAATGGCTAAAGGCAACCTTGTGCTATAGGTATGGGGTGTTTTGATTGATGTGGCCACATCAATTTTAAGCAGAATTGTTATCAGAATTGCTATAGTAATTATATAGTTTGAGCCATATAATTAATCGCATACAAGATTTACATTAGGCAAACGGTAGGAGGTTATTTAAAAAAATAACCTCCTTTTTAAATCTCTTTTAAGTTTTTTTTATGCCCTTTTTTACGTTATTGTGCCTCTTTGTCCGGCAAAATTATATTTAATATAACCCCGACAACAACAGCGATTGCAATACCTAACCTATCGATGGGAACTTCCGTTGCCCCCAACATAAATGTTATTCTTGGGCCAAACCGCAACCCTAACCCCATTACCAGCATTATTGCTATAATGGTCAAATTTTTTGTTTTGCTAACATCTACCTTTGCGTCTACCAAGTTACGAATACCCACCGCCGCTATCATTCCGTATAGCATAAAGGAAGCGCCGCCTATTATTGCTGCGGGTACAGAGTATATAACTGCCGCAAATATTGGTGAAAAACCAAGCACAGTCGCATAAACTGCGGCTATTTGCACAACGCGCGGGTTCGTTATTTTTGTAAGTGCTACAACCCCCACATTTTCTCCGTAAGTAGTGCTTGCAGGACCACCAATAAGGCCGGAAAAGCCCGATGCCAACCCATCCCCCAAAAGGGTGCGGGAAAGACCGGGGTCTTTTATCAAATCTTTTCCCGTTATGGTGCTAAGGGCTACCATATCCCCGATATGTTCGGCAATGGTAGCAATTGCAAAGGGTATCATTACCAAAATTGCAATTATATTAAAACGGGGCAACATAAAAGGAGCCACTCCGGCAAGAGAGGCTCCGTATATTGACGAAAAGTCTAATATTGGTGTACCGTTTGGGTTTGTCATGCCCATAGAGTGCATGATTAACGCAATTGCATAAGCACCGCCTATCCCTAAAAGTATGGGTATTATTTTAATCATACCCTTACCCCAACTTGCTGCCACAATAACAATGAAGAGTGTTAATGTAGCTAAAAATATATTGTTTGAAGATTGGCTTATGGCGAAAGGTGCAAGCATTATACCTATTAAAATTACTGTTGGTGCAGTAACTACCGGTGGCACAAATTCCATAAACTTTTTAGCGCCAATTAGTTTTATGATTACTGCAAAGGCTATGTATACTAGTCCCGATACCATTATGCCTCCTGTTGCGTATGCCAGCTTATATTCCATCGGCATCCCGCTTCCGGCAAAAAGCCCTGTTTCGGGATCGGTAATAAGCTGTATGCCCACCAAAAAGGCAAAAGAAGAGCCAAGAAACGCTGGTACACGCCCCTTGGCTAATAAATGAAATATGAGTGTACCGACACCTACAGAGATTAATGTGGTCTGTACACTAAGTCCACTTAAAAGTGGAACTAAGATTGTTGCACCGAACATTGCAAACATGTGTTGCAATCCCAGCAGTGATAGCTTTGGTTTGGATAAGTTGTTCATTTTTTTTATACCTCCTAAATAAGTAAGGCAATCCTTGTAAGTTTTGCGAGAATGCAGGGTTTAAAGGTCGCCCAAAAATTTTCCTCGAGTATTCTAACACAGAATTTTATCCTTGTCAACTTTTTTTTAGAATTAAATATTCCCCCATTGATTCTAGCAAAATAGCAAATTAACTTTTCCTTGTCCTTTTTAAGTCACAAAAGTTAATTTGCTATTATCGATGAAAAACCTAAAAACTTATTTAATATTTCGTATAAGATTCACCATTTCTATTGCACTTAGGGCGGCATCGTACCCTTTGTTGCTTAGCTTTGTACCTGCTCTTTCTATTGCTTGCTCTATATTTTCTGTCGTTACTATCCCAAAAATAACGGGAATCCCGCTGTTTAAAGAAAGAGATGCAATGCCTTTGGAAACTTCGTTACATACGTAATCATAATGTGTAGTGCTACCTCTTATTACTGCACCCAAACAAATTACTGCATCGTACTTTTTTGTTTCCACTAATTTAGATGCAATTAATGGTATTTCAAAAGCACCGGGAACCCATGCAACGTCTATCTCCGTTTCTTCTGTGCCAAGGCGTTTAAGCCCATCTATCGCACCACCCAAAAGTTTAGATGTAATAAACTCATTAAACCTGGAAACTACAATGCCGACTTTTAGATTTGTACCTATCAATTTTCCTTCTATAATGTTATGGGTATTGTTCATTTTTTCCTCCTTAATATATTATATGGTAAGCATATGCCCCATTTTTTGCTGTTTGGTTTTTAGATAAAAAGCATCGTGCGGGGTCGGGGGAATCTCTATGGGAAGCCTTTGTGATATATTTATACCCTGTGCCTCCAGTTCTTGAATTTTGTGAGGGTTGTTTGTGAGCAGGCGGACACTTTTAACTTTTAGATCACGTAACATTTGTGCAGCCATACTATACTCCCGTATGTCATTTTGGTATCCCAGTGCATTATTGGCTTCTACCGTATCCAACCCCGTATCTTGCAAGGCATAGGCTTTTAGCTTGTTCACAAGACCAATGCCGCGCCCCTCTTGCCGCATATAAAGCAAAACCCCTTCCCCTTCGTTTTCTATTTGTTCCAGCGCTTGCTGAAACTGGCGACCACAATCGCATCGCAAAGAGCCAAAAGCATCTCCCGTCAAACACTCGGAATGTATGCGACATATGACATCCTCACTTTTAAGGTTGCCTTTTACAATTGCTATGTGGTGTTCACCATTTACTTTGTTTATATAGCAATGAGCTTTAAAATCGCCATGTTTTGTGGGCATGTTTGTAGTAGATATGCACTCCGCCAAAACCTCGTTTGTTTTTCTGTAGGTTATCAAATCTTTTATTGTGATAAATTTCATGCTCCATTTTTCGGCAAACTCCAGTAGCTTTGGGGTACGCATCATTGTGCCGTCTGTGTCCATAATTTCGCAACAAATGCCCACAGGGGATAACCCCGCAAGAGTTACAAGGTCTACGGTTGCTTCTGTATGCCCCTCCCGTTCCAAAACACCCCATTTTTTTGCTATAAGAGGGAACATATGACCGGGGCGGCGAAAATCCTCGCTTTTGGCATTAGGGTTTGCGCATTGCATAGCAGTTAAAGAACGCTCTGCAGCAGATATGCCGGTGGTTACATTAGCATGGTCAATTGTAACCGTAAAAGCTGTGCGGTGAGGGTCTTTGTTTGCTGAAGCCATCGGTTTAAAGTCTAGCCTGTTTGCCGTTTCTTCATCCATCGGCATACAAATCATCCCTTTGCCGTAAGTTGCCATAAAATTTATGTTATCTGTCGTCGCAAACTGAGCTGCACATACAAAATCCCCCTCGTTTTCCCTATCTTCGTTGTCTGTTACAATAATAATTTTGCCCCGACGCAAGTCTTCCAAGGCTTCTTCAACTTTGTTGAACTTAAAAGTATTAGACATACTATCTCCTAAATTTAAAGTCTAGCCATAGCCATTTAAGTTGAAAACTGTCTAGCATTTTTTAACTTAAACGCCTATAAAACCGTGTTTTGCTAAAAATTCTTCCGTTATATTGCTTGGAGGATTTGGCTGACCGAATGAAAGTAACCGTTCGATATATTTTCCAATAATATCGGTTTCTAAATTAACTTTATCCCCCGCTTTTTTTGTGTGTAAGGTTGTTCCGGTTTGGGTATGTGGGATAATACCTACACTGAACCCGCTGCTCCACACATCTGCCACGGTAAGGCTAATACCATCTATAGCAATAGAGCCTTTTTTTACGATATACATCATAACCGGAGGGGCAGCTGTAAAACTGTATAACAATGAACCGGATTTTGGCTCAATTGCAGATATAATTCCCGTGCCGTCTATATGCCCCGTAACTATGTGACCGCCAAAGCGACCGTTTGCGGGCATTGCTCTTTCCAAGTTTACGAGGCTACCTGCTTTTAAATCCCCAATAGATGAAGACATCATAGTAGCTTCCATTACATCAGACCTAAAAATGTTGTTAGCAAAATTTGTAACTGTTAGGCATACACCATTTACAGATACGCTATCTCCTATTTTTATATCCCCAAAAATTATATCGCCTTCGATTTCTATAGCAAAAGACATTCCCGCAGTTCTTACATTTACTACCTCACCTACTTCTTCCACTATGCCTGTAAACATAAAATATCTCCTCTCGGCAACCATTCGGCTTTTATAAATTGCCTTCTATAAGTTGCCTTCTATCAAAATATCTTTTCCCAGTTTAGTAATATGCGTGCTTTTTAAATGTATTGCTTCTGTTGTAAGGCTTACACCTGTACCACCTATGGGAGAAAGGGCTTTTTCGCCGCCAAATACTTTTGGTGCTATATATGCCTGTACCCTGTTCACCACACCGCTTTCTAAAGCGGACCAGTTCAGTGTTGCTCCTCCTTCCAACAATACGGAATCTATACCGAGCAGACCCAACTTTTTCATTACGTCTTTAATATCCAATTTAATGCCCAAGTCGCAATTTTTAGTGCTTACCTGTAAAATTTCAATATTTTGGCTTTTTAATGCCGCTATTCTTTTTTCATCTGTACAGGCTGTGGCTATTACTGTTCGTACCTTTTGTGCGGAATTTACGATTTTGGAAGTAGTTGGTATCCGCAAATTTGTATCACAAATTACTCTGACAGGGTTTTTTAATCCGTCTATACGGCACGTTAACAGGGGATCGTCTGCTATAACTGTGTTTACGCCCACCATTATTGAACTATATATATGCCTGCTTTTGTGAACATTGTGCAATGCCTCGGTATCGGTTATATATTTAGATGCACCCGTAAAAGTAGATATTTTGCCGTCTATGGTCATTGCGTATTTCATAACAACATAAGGCATACCGGTTTGCATATAATGAAAAAACACTGTATTTAGAAGACGGCATTCTTCTTCCAAAATTTTTTGCACCGTATTTATGCCGCTTTTTTGCAATTTTTCTATCCCTTTTCCCGCTACTAAAGGGTTTGGGTCGGTGACTCCTATCACAACTTGTTTTATACCGCTTTTTATAATAGCATCTGCGCAAGGTGGCGTTTTGCCATAGTGGGTACACGGTTCTAGTGTAACATAAAGAGTAGCGTTGTTGGGATCGCAAGAGTTAATCGCATTTATCTCTGCATGAAAGTCGCCATATTGTTTATGAAACCCCTCGCCAATAATATTGCCGTCTTTTACAATAACTGCCCCCACCATTGGGTTAGGGTTCGTAAAGCCTTGCCCTTTTTTGGCTAACGTTAAAGCCTGAGCCATATAATATTCATGATTAATGTGCATCATCACCCCTTTTATTTGCAAACAAAAAACGCTTCCAAATAAAAACTTGGGAGCATAAAAGGTGTATGCTACATTTGTTGTACAGCAAAACATACAAAAGGGTAGCAATACGAACTTTTCTCATCCAGACTGTAGGGAAATGCTTTTTTAAAAATCATCTAACATTTCCTGTAACTGTCGGTTTTGGAATTTCACCAAATCAGCTATATGCATGAGGGGGAAACCCCTTCCTATATTCACAGCATATTCGCTCACGGACTATAACCGCCGGTGGGGAATTACACCCCGCCCCAAAGTTCTTGATTTAATTGTTCTATCGTTCAATTGAACCCATTGTAACATATATTAGTTTTTGTGTCAAATATGTATAGCAGTTCCGCACGGAAATTTAGTTTCAACAGATTTTCAAACATCTAACAAGCAAAGCCTCCGAAACTTTGAAAAAAACAAATGAAATCAACAAAAAGAAGAGCGAAAAACCAATTTCTATACTTAAAATTATAGAAATTGGTTTTAGATACTAAGATTTAGCAAGTATCTCTTTTGCTTCTGCCACTGTCATACCAAAGTTTACTTTAATGTCCTGGGGACTCATTCCCATTTTAGATGCTATAATAACACCTTTAGCTTCACCTTTAGCTTCACCTTCAGCCTTACCCTCTTCTCGACCTTTAGCTAAGGCTTTTTCTATATTATCCGCATGTTCATGTTCCCCTAGCTCTCTTGCTCTTCTTGCTATAAGCTCTGAAATC
>JGI24700J35501_10930640_pt1 | contig 17303 bp, 6 predicted proteins | sample TergutTh196P1_FD_35501 | JGI IMG/M metagenome (IMG submission 35501)
TTCGGAATTTGGGGGGGTTTTGAAACCCCCCCCCCCCCTGGTACGCCACTGATCTTTATCCTTCCCGCCCATTGTCTACTCTTTCAGTTTCATGAGTTGTAAATAAGTATTCCATGATAAATGTGCAATTTACTGTGTGGTACTCAGTTTTTTTTTTTGTGTAATTCACAATGTACACAGCATCACCTGAGCAGAATATTAGAATATTTATTAAAATTGACATACATGTTGCTGGCAACCACAACAAATTTTATTATTCTTGTCAATTCATGCTACATGTTTTGGTAGTACTAACAATCCTCACACTTTTGATACATCACATTGAAAACTCAAAATAAAATGCATATAGGCCAACATTTTAAATTTGTGACATCTCACAAATTTAAAATGTACATGCATTTTGTTTTGAGTTTTAAATATGATGTATCGAATGTGTGAGGATAGTCAGTACAACCAAACTATGTAGCATGTACTGACGTGACTAATAACATATATTGTGGGTGACGGCAACGCATATGTCAATTTTGATGTACCACAACGGCACAGGTTATACAAAAATTATTAGGATAGCTACTGAACGGATTGCATTAAAACAGAGAAGTAAAATAATTCATATTATACACGACACACACTCTTCCTATTTTAACATCTGAAGAAAAAAATTAACAATAATTTAATTAAAAACTTCACTCCTGAAAGCGTAAGCTGATTGAGAACTAAGGCATTTCTGAGGGTTGTGTACAGCCACTCAATGATGGGCAGTAGAGAGAAAACAAACAGTAAAACTTAGATTTATGATGAAAATGCCTTCACTGTGCCCCTATGAGTTAAGTGTTTATTCAGACATTACAGAAAGTAAATTCTAATATTAAACAATCTTACACAAATTGAATTAATTCAATACCTTGAAAAATTAAAAACAAGTTTATATATTAAAAAAAATGACATCTGGTTACACACAATTCCTGAAAGTAAGACATGATTTATTTTATTTTGAATATAATTTGTAATATAAATATTATAAGCAAACTGTGTGTTGCTTATTTAGAGATCTTAAAGCTGTGGAATCACTGTGAATATAATTATTTCAATATTCATACAAAAAATAGTAACTACAATCAAAATATTTGTTAACAGAAATGTAGACATTGAAACACACACATATATAACTTGAAAATGTATATAAACACAATACTGATATTAAAACGTATCTTGGGACAGGCACCAATTATTTAGCCCATGATAAAATGCAAGATGATCAAAAATACTGGGACATTTATTTAAATGGATGCATGAGGAAATTTATCAGTTGTGTTTGGTGTCTAACATAACTTTCTGTCATGACTTTTAACTTGTTGTTATGAACAAAAAGGATGAAATATTTATTTAAACTGTTTTATATCTAAATACTTTCATAATCACAATTCGTTATAAAGAGCACCACCGATATATTCACAATAACATATACAACAATATAACCCAGAAGTGATTTCTTTGACAGCATGAAAATTTCAGTCTCACTGAATTAGAATACATAAGGAGAAAATATGACCTGATTTTCTAACCAGCAATTATGAAGCTGTCACTTTCATACATGTTCAAAATGAAATACTGTGAAAAGTTTTACCTCCACCATGCCCCTCATCATCTGTCTGCATGTGGAAACTCAAACAATATTGTTCAAATTTCCACTAAAATGATATTAGCAGAGATTCTCCTGAAATTTGTTCTCACAGTCCAGTTAAGGTTAAAGCAGGTAATTGTAAGAGGTGCTTTATGTCAGAGCTCGACATGACCTGAGAACAACTGTTTCAAGGTGCCTAATTTTGTCAGCACCCAGTATTGAAATATCTCAGATCACCAATGATAGCAGTACAGATACGCTGAACACCAGCAACAAACAAGCCTGATGACAGACTCAGTATTTAGCATTAATGAGAAGGGAACGAGTGGTTAGAGTCATGTTCTGGCTGCTTTACACCAAGGGAATGAGTTGCCCAGTACCTGCTGTATAGGATTATGTGTGGAGAAGAGAAAAATCTCTTGTCCCTGCTGGGAATTGAAAAAAACTCCTCAGTTAACCAGCCCATAGTATAGTCATTACCCTATTTAGTCATCCCAGTTCCTGGTCTGTGGTACCAGGAAAAACCAGTGCAGTGGAAGCATTCACACATAGTAGAATCATAAATTCAAGTATAGAATCTGCCAATAATAAAGGATATATAAATCTAGGATAAAGATGTAAAGTCTTGAGTCTGTGTGCCAAATAAAGCTTCTACATAGCTACAAGTGACTTCTACTTTAATCTGTGACACGTACATGATTCAAAATTAAATAAAAATTTCAATTTCAACTGACACCTTAAGAAGGTCAAATAGAACCAAATATTCAATACATGATTATACTTACAAGCACCATATGAAATAAATACTATGGGAACACAAACAGTATTACATACATATATCTGCAAAAGTGAATACTTTTCACAACCTGATAATTTCAGGTGTGGACGGACACCTATGGTCTCAGATATGAGCTGTTAGACTAAAACCTACTCATATCATATACAGTATCACCCTTTTACATGACTTTTGTAGTTACATTAAACTATGTCTAATTTACTATTAAATCCAATATCGTCCAAGCTTTACTACTGCAATGAAATTAAATTTAAAAGTCTCATATGGTAACTCATTTTTGTTTCATAAAAAGCATTATATGAATTATATTAAATCACATCGGGATGTCTTCAATCAAAATATGAATTATGTTTATGATTTCCAAGCATAATATATGTGGATAATAACCTGAAACTACACATTTCAAACTCACTGAATGCTGCCTCCATAACATATCCTCTAAAGTAATTTAATTTAATTTAATAATTATTTTAGCTTAAAATCACAAATGTATTATACATACAACAAACCTCCATTATGAGTGCTATAATGAATATTATTAAAAACATCTTAAAAAAAGGCATATTTATGAAGTTTGAAATATTATTGCTAAAGAATAGGTAATAAATTTTACTCTGAAATAACAACATTATAGATAATTTGGGTGACTATTTCTGAAGTATAAAACATTACAGTTCTATACAAAATGTAACAATTGGTGCCTATCCCAATTAAGGAGAAATTTTCTGACATGCTAAATTACTGTGGCAAAAAACTGTGATACACAAAGCAAGAACTCTGCAAAAGAAAAGGAAAAGTAAGTGCTTTGCAGTGCAAACTGTTGTTGGAAAGTTGATAAATGGATCTTATAATGCATTACTTTATCAATAATATTTTACTGGAAATTCTTAGTTTAAATTATTCTTAACAGCAACCTTGCATGTTGATGGAGTAATTGAAGAACACCACAATTCAAAAATTAAAATACAGGGCATATTATTTTTGTTATAAACTTATTCAAGTTATGCAACACAAACACAACATGACAAGGGCAATTCTTTTTGTAGACTGCATTATGTTATTTTACATAATATGATTTATAAAAAAAAAATTTCTGTGTTGTTTTATCAGCCTCACGATGGCTTCTTGTGTGTCAGCTGAAATATGTCATACTAAAACCAATTATTTGAATAAGACAAGTATCTTAGATTAATGTTCATAAGTTTTTGTGGTTACAATTAACAATTAAAATTAAATGTTCCACTCTTTTTTTTTTGCAATTGTTACCACTGCCATAAAAATGGAAGTCACATTTCCTCCAAAGAATTATTCACACAATTTTTCATAACAAAAGCAATGACAGTGTTAAAAGTGAAAGTTCTTGAATCTGAAAATTTAAGTTAAAGGAGACACTTTTAAATAAAGAGCACTTGTAACAAACCCCACAATGCACCCTTCAATTACTCCTCAAAATGCAGAAAGCAATTCAGTAACTATGAAGTTTGTTAAGGGGAAAAACACATGACCAAGCATTATCATAAAACTACAGTGAAAATAAAAACACACTTAAGAGACATCAATATGTAAGTGTATAGAAAAAAGTGACTTATTACAAATGCAATAAGGAAAGTACTAGTTTTTGTTTATAATACTGTGAATATTGTGAGAGACAGGAATAAATGGAGAGGAAGGTACGGTACGAATGGGTCAGAATTAATTTGGTTAGGCTGTGTAGGGAATGGAAAGGAGCGGTTAGGATAAGGATGAATGACAGGGCTGCAAAGGGAGGTTAGGTATGACAGAGTAACAATGATAGACGCAGACAAAGGACAGGGAAAAATTCAAGATGGCTACACTTGCCAAAAACAGCTTAAAACTGTTAACTCTCTTGAATTTCTGGTTTCAATATCTTTTTCTTTTTTTTTTTTTTACAAATGAAAAATTATGAGCAATGAACAAAAAACACACACAACACGTTACAAAGAACTTGGACTGACAAAACAGTGCAACGAACGAACGACACACTAACACAGAGATGGTTCATTGATTGTTCAAAATTAAAAAAAAAACAGATAACATGAATTCAAAGAAACAAACAAACGTACTAATCTTTGTATATAAAAGAATTAGATGGTATTCATATATAAATGGTTTCTACACAATATAAGACAAACCACAAGATTGGGTTGCATGTAACTAATTTACAGCTCTAAACAACACAATACTTCATTATAAAAACGTGGACAATATAACGATTTTTAATGTGTAAACAACTCCACACCCTTCTAGTAACTCTTTTGCACAAGTCCAAGTACAGTGAACAAAATCGCTCTGTGCAGTGCCATAAGATTGTGATCACACTATACCTGAGCACTTAAAATCTCTCATGTGGTAGGGTTTGGTGAAGTTTCTATTTTAACTAAATTTGGAATGGATTTCTCATGTACACTGGGACTGTGATATTTAAGCCACTAACACTATGCGTGATTTGAGGCTTCCACCATGGTGGTTTTTTAACCATTTTGGATTTACTGAATGTAAAATAAAATTCAAATTCAAATTCAAGTTCAAATGAGGTCTTTGCTCTTCTGCAATATCATGCAGCATTTATTGGTAGTTAGTGACTGACGTTTGTTGAACTGCTTGAGCCTTTGAAGACAGGACCAAGAGGCTGCCATAACATCAGTAACTAACTACTCATGAACAATGCATAACACCCCAGAAGAGCAAAGACCTCATAATGAACTAACAACTTAATTCTGAGAAGATGCATTGTATTGTAATTTAAATACAAGCTGTTATAATGTTAAACTTGTCATACAATGCTATAGCAAACGTTTCAAATGTGTTATGTCCTGCATCTGAATCAGAAGAGACATTCTTTGAAATGATATCATGTCACGGTTTAAAACATACTGTAATTTGTATTAATTGATTTTTGGAGTTTCAGTAAAATACAAATATATTTCTAAGTAACAAATCCAATGGTGTGTCCAGTATTGTGTAGCTATTACAACAGAATTCACAATTTTGAAAATAAAATATATTTTATATCCATCATTTCATTCAGTAAAATAAAGAGACTCTAAGCTGACTCAATGCAACAGCATTTTTCAGTCCATTCTGTGTAATAATTTAACCACTGTATATATAAAATTATTTTAGAATGACACACATTCAAGTATATTTTTAATTCAGTGGAGCAAATAGCAAAAGTCACATTCTTTGTAACTGTACAAGCTTACTTTTTTAAGTTCAGTACTAAAAATGCAGAAATGCAGTTCACTAACAATTTTCCTTTAGCATCAGAATGATGTATGATACAAATCAAGGAGCTATTATTATGAGCTGATAACTACATTACGAAATGAACACAAGACTTGGAAAGTATATGATTATATTTACAAAGAAAATAACACATTGTATTAGATTTAATACATTTTATGACCTTAAAAATTCCTTGAATGTGTGTAAAAAAAATAATTAGAAATAACTGCATTAAACCAGAGATGCCAATACAAGCAACAAAAGAATGTACTTTTATATTCCTGTAAGCTCCTTCAGATAATGTTTACACTATCTAAATAAGCTTAGGGACTCAGGCCTTCTTTGAGCTTTCTACCAGCATACACTGGTAATGCATAGCTCAATGTCATTGATTCTCCACTTATGTGATACCCATTTGGGTCTTCGGTGTAAGGAGGAAAGAAATATATAAATAAATAAAAAGACAGAATTTTCATCAAGGAATTAAGTGAAAAATACATTTTTAATAGAAAAAAAATTAAAACTCATGTAACTTCTCTTGTTAATTTTCTGAATCCTTTGGTATTTCTGACAGTAAATAAGTATTAACATGACATGATGGCTGGGGCCAACTTACCGCGGAGTAAACGAGTTCCAGAACTGACTACAATGCGGGGGAAGTAATGAGAAGAAGAGGACGTTACGAACCACGCAAGAAAGCAAAAAATTATGAATTACGAATTATGAGATACGTGAAAAATAAAACAAAACTCTTCCAGCATATGACAGCACAAAGCATTCATGAAGTAGACAAGTGAACCATCCTGAGGTACAACACATATTGATAACCAGATGTGTTAGTGCTAAGACTGGTAGTGCAACCCACAGCCATTTTTTGTTTGCACTTCTGCTTTCATATATTTAATCTCTTTCACATAATTTTTAACCATTTACACTTCATATAAATTTATAACAATAATATGATTCTCATTAACATTATAAACAAAAATTTCATATTAATCATTGTGGTATGTTCTTGAACACAGAAATTTGGTTCTAGTGTATCGCTTATTACAAAATAAGCCATTTTTTAATTGCATTTGTATATGCAATGAATGATCAAGTTTGTTTTAGACAAACTATTACATATTTTACCGTATTCATGAATACTTGGGTCAGGCTGGTATTTCAACAAACGGAAGAATCACAAGAGGCATACTCACAAACACACACTCACACGCGCACATCACACATGTAAAAAGTATTGCAAAATAGCAACAGACATACAAATACACAAAACAGACGCACACAAAACACAGATTTGTTTAAAAATTATAATGGTATCACTACATGACAGACACAAGTATGACTTTTAGCAGATTTGTTGATAAAAAATTAAGAGGAAGAACTGACAAAAACAAACAGTGATTTGGACAAGTACACAAAAATGACTACACACATATTCTATAGAGAAACAGAATATGACTCTTCATAGCAAAAATTTCCCAGTCTTATTCTTGGAAGGTATTTCCTTTTCTTGGTGAATATGTACATTACAAAACAGACCAGAAGAGTAATGTAGATTATGTGGAATCTACAAGTTAAGCAAAAAATGGTAACTTGTGTCTACCATATAAAGTCCTTATAAATAACTATCATGACGTTAATTGTTTCTTTCTAAACCTTATATTTGATATTACTTTGAAAAGTTAAACTTTTTACTAGTTTGTTTCTCCATGGTCTTGATTCCAATTTCAATGTCAAACTTGTCTCATGTATTTCAATTATCACTAAATAAAATCACTTTCTAAAGGAAAAGTTTTAACAGGTAAAAGGAAGAAATATAAATGAAAATTCCAACAATTGTTTCTTCCCCACTTAAAGAAGAAAATATTTTCAAGAAAGGAAATACACAGAAAAACATAGTGAAACGTAAATGGCGATGCAATGAAATGATGAAATAACAGTTCAGTAACTTCACATTAGAGAGTGGTCTTCTTTCTTAATTCACATATAACATTGTTACTAAACCTTACTGAAATGCAGGAATTCACTGAAACCAGATCTGATATTGATTAACTAAAATGAAAACTAAAGACAAAAAGTATGTAAATTGTCAAAAAAAAGGATAAATAACAAGGAAAATGTTTCACTAAAATGTCTCTGAATTTTAAAAAAATAAGTACCAAAACAGCTAATTAACAATTTTGACGAGATCATTGCCCAGACAATAAAAGAATATTAAGACTTTATCAATTCTTCAGTTATTCTTACTGCAATATAAATACTAATATCTCAGACTGTTAGGTTAAGTATAATTTTGGAAGAAAAACATAGAGTGTAAATATGAATCCTGCATAATGCTAAAACTGAATATGGCTTAAAGTCAGCACGTAATATTGTCCGTTTTTATCATATTTATATGTTGGCTGTAATAGTCCATATGGGACTAAAAACTGAACAGCAAGTGTGGTTACCAAATGAATGAAATTATGTATGAACAATCTAATGAACGAGAGAAAAAGACACACACACATATTAAGGGTAAAACACTAGACAAAAGACACTTTGTTAGGCTATGACCAGCTCCTGTTATTAATGAATACCACATTATCTCTACATGCATATTCAGCAAAGTGCCCATCAGATGTTTAAGGAATTAATGTTTTGTCACGTAAATATCTCATATAAATGAACCAAAAATTTCTTCATAAATTCTATATAATATTTAGCATTTGGAAAAATTTGATGTACGAATTAAATGGTCTGACAATGTATTATTGTGATGAAGTTCAGACCTTGACATCATGTACATTATTTTCTGCATTATGGAGTCAAATGCAGCATAATGTTCAACACACATCAGAAACACTCAAAATAATTAAACAGTTATTTTACAGACAATCTGTCAACAGTGGCACAGTATTCTTCCTGCCAATCAAGTTTCAATTTTACTATTTAACCGGAAAAAAAATATATCTTGGATCATACTTTGTCTGATTTGGGTCACTTGCTCAACACAAAGTAATCAATCATTCAGAATTATTTTAAGTGTGTGGTACACCAAGCTGATGATGAAAATATGTTGTAATTTATGTCGGTCACACAAATTTAAGAAGTTAGTGTTCATCAGATTTAGTGTACACCATTTAGAAAGTTACTGTGACAAAATTATAAGAGGAAGAGGATTTATTACATATTTTAATACATTCCTCTACTAAAAAATTTAGTCACTATTTCACTATTGGTTGCCACTTCATGTGGGCCTGTTTATCATATAAACATAGCTCACTTAGCCAACCGCCCACATGTGGGGAGCAATACCAGCAGGCAGTGACAAACAGTACTTGTAAGACAAAAGGAGGACTGTATATCAAAATTTGTGACTCAGTATGCTTAGTCCTTAATCATTATTACAACGTTCAGAAACAAAACATGGCAGAATAAAAGTGCATTCAGCAGTTTTTTTCATTTTTACTGAAATAGTGTCCCTGAATTTGCATATTTACAATTACATAGGGGTTTTAAGAAGTAAGGTGACAAATGCTCTGATGCCAAGAACACCCTTCCGACTTCGACATATACAGACACAGACACAGGTGCGCGCGCGTGCACACACGCACACACACGCACACGCACACACACACACACACACACACACACACACACATTGCACATGGGTACTGATCAGATGGCACATATCAGACCATCACACAGTCACCACTGACATTTACGTGTTTGTCCCATGATGGCACCAAGGCTTGTATGCCAGCATACCAGAAATTGGTGTCAAGTGCCTGTAGCCAAGATGTGACAGATGCCTTCATGTCAGCATCTTTCACAAATTGCTGACCATGCAGGTGCTTTTTGTGGTGTCCAAAAGGATGGAAATTACAGGTTGCAATATCAGGACTGTACAAACGGCGATCCATAACCACCTAGCCACAGCACCATAACCAGTCACAGACTCAGCTGCCTGTGACTTCCACATATGTGGAGACCTTATGAAGCATATGGTAGACAAGCGATCTGCAGCAGATGCACACATGAATTAAACTGTCACCTCCAACCTACAGATATGTGACAATGACTTTCTCTATGCTGACATATGAGCCTTGGTGTCATGGTGGGATGAAAGCTTAGATGTTGATGGTCGCTACATTGGCATCTGATATGTACAATTTGCTATGCTTGTGCTCCATATACACTGAAGTCAGAATGACATTCTCAGCAAGACAGTGATTATTACCTCATTTTTTTAAACTTCCTTGCATACTGCCCTTTTTTTTATACATTCATAATGCAATATTCCTTGCTTCTGTTTGTTAATTCATATGACAAAGTTATTAAATCTAGAGATAATTATCCAGACTAAAGTAATCATTGCATATATTAATTTGTGGAAACCATTCAACTATATAACATTCTCTGATGTATTAACTAAATGAAGTAATGTTTTTCTATAACAAAACAAATGCATTGGTAAATAAATAATTTATGCGGGGCCATAATTCTGAATGTTTGCTTACCCTCTGCATGTTCACATTACTAACATTTCATCCTGAAAAATAATTCAATTGCACTAAATCTTTGTCTTTCAAACTTAAAAGCACTGAACCTACAATTTATTTGCAACAAAATCACTTCTACTAAAACTCAAAAATACATGTATTTCTGAACAATAGTATGACATTTGAAACTTGTTTAATTACACACTTGGGAATTTCTGGGAGAAAAAAAAAACTTACTTATTTTGCACTACAAAATCTGTTGTGTACAGATAATGCATTACAGACGTCATGAATTTTAATTTGTGTCATTATAGGACATGCATAAGCATTGACATGTTATTAATCAGCATTAAACAGATATTATTGATCAAAGGTTATAAATTTGGTCGAGTATGCAAATTTTGAAAGACAAATTAAGATTTAGCATTTTCAGGATAAAACACAGTAAAGAGGATGTAATGGTTTTCAATACCAGGACCTGAAAATATGGGGGTACAAAGGGGGAGGAGTATCATGAAATCATGGTATTTTTCAATATAGTAGGGTGCTAGTAAGAAATTGTTTTAATTAAAAACAACAAAAATGAAAAGCTACAGAATATTGAACAAAATCAAAACGAAGCTAGTAAGTCACTGGAAGGTAGCTTATAGTTTCATAATTAAATTAGGAAAGAAACTGTGACAAGATTTAAATTATAAATATATTTATATATCGGCAAAGATGGAGCTTGAGGTATGAAAGAACTACCACAGTTCACAGATAAAAATACAATTTTTTTTTTTTATAAATTCCCACTCCAACATCATTTACTACTAAACTGAAAAATAGCAGCTTTCATACTTAAATTTTTACTGTATGATTTGTGCTTACTTTCTTTAAAAGGCAAAGACGTACTCTGACAGTGAATTTACCAGTCACTTTTATAGTTCTTTAGGAAGTCATCACCATGTAATGTTATCACATAATAACGCTGACAGTTTTGATGCCAAATTATTATTTCATTACATGTTTATGATAATGCATGTCTGATAATAGTAATGACATAAAATAATGTGAGATTTGAGCTTTTCAAAGCGATGTTGATAAGGGTTCAACTCTTTTTTGATGTTAAGCTGTGCTGACTCGCAAACAGTAATTGACGGCACAACATCTAGAAGTCTAAAATGCTCAACATAACAGAAATATATTCTGTGTACTATAAAATGCTGAGCTAAGAAAAATATTATTTTAAAATTTATTTACTTCTCTAGAATGGGCATATATCATGGCTTTACCATGTATGTATCCAGCACAATCACATCTACATTTGAACTTGGTTTCATGTCACTTTTGGAAGCAACATTCAATTCACAACTCAGAACGATATTTTAGGGTATAAAACTCCACTCCACCTTTACCAAAACCAATACACTTCTCCATAAACCACCTTAAAATTTGCCTGGTATCAAAGAACAACCCAAAACAAGTTGAAAAATTGAAAACAAAATGAAATAATAATAGTGATACAGTATTTGTTATATAAACAATAACATAATTTTAGTAGTTAACAAACTTGACAAATTTAAATTGAAGCTGTGTTCCTACCTTTCGCTGTATTCATCCATGTGAGCATAACTCTGAACACTGTTCTCCTCAATCAGAAACTTAACTCTCTGATGGAAGGAGGCTGTGACAGAGGGTGGCTGTTTGCGCAGCAGTACCTCTACAGGGTCATTGGATGCTAGACACATTATGTGGTCATTGCAGGATGGATGCGAACAGCATTCACTGTCCGAGCAATCAATCAAGCCATCTGTTGGAACAGCACAAGTATAACTTAATGGATAACTGACCACAGGAAGTAACACAACAAAGTGAAAGGTTCTTTAACCTTTATCATCCAAATCGTTAGTCCAGAAGAAAAGTGACACAACTCAAAAACTGTAATTTATGGGTTACAGGAAAAGAGCCACAACTAATATCAGACCATTAGTCATAAGCAAGTTCTAGTGTTACCGTTCTTCTGAGAAGAATAATGACTGTGTGATTGAAGAACAGTGTCACATGTTCAGTTATGCTTTTTGGAGTTGTATCACTTATGTCAATGTCTCTGACCCTCACCTTCATCATTGTCAATTTCATCATTGCACTCCATCTCAAGGCGAATACTGCAGTCAAGACCAGCCCAGCCGTCTGAACACACACAATGGTATTCACCATCCTCAAGTGCGCAGGTACCATGCCGATTACATGCACTCTTACATCCAGCTACCAACACAAGAAGAGTTACATGAGTGTGTGCTTATGTGCAAGGTACATGGAAGGCAGCTACACGCAGGTCTAAGACTGTTTTCATCAGTGAACACTAACCCTCTACAAGTGATACCCAAATACATCTACAACAGTGCCCTCTGACAGATACAGAACGTTTAAAATAAAATCTGCCATTATTTTTCTGAGTTTGTTGCACTTGTACATGGTGTCAGTATATGCCTACTACTAGCAATAAAGCTGTAATTATACTAGATGGGAACCTTATGAGTTTAAGAAATTATATTTGAATTTAAACATAAAATCCATTCATAAAACATTAAACCATTTGCTTACCTACTAAGGCCTATAATAGTGCCATTGAATCACCAATCATTTCTGACATTCTTCACTGAAACATAATCACCCATCTCTGTGATGGATATGTTAAGTTCAGAGCAGGTTACAGAGTTTATTCTTACAGAATGATGGGTTCTGTAATTTGGTAACTTCAGTGAAAGTTTTGTGCATATTTAATAACCAGTGTAACTACCAAGATTCACAAGCGTCTACTTCATAACACAGAATAAAAAGTTCTGTGAAGTCATTCTTTGTAGTTTGTTAAGCTTGATTGCAATCTTTGTACTCACTGCCATGAGAACCTCGGTGCTTTATGAAGTTTATAAAAATTAATTTCTGTGAAGACTTAGCAGTGAAATCATTATTCATTCCATAAGAATAATTAGCAGTAACTGTGATAAAACTTTTCAAATTAAATCAAATTACAGAATATTTTTGCTTTATCCTCGAAATTAATAATATGAGTTAGCATAATCCAAATCTCTTGAAATGTAAGCCTATTACAGCCTCTACTTACGCAGGGTGCAGTGTTTCCCATTCCAGCCCTGGGAGCAGACACAGGTTCCATTCTTGCACTGGCCATGCTCGGAGCACCTAGGGTCGCATGGCAGCAGGTCACAGCGGTCACCGGTCCATCCTTTGTGACACTCACATTTTCCCTTGTCACATCGACCATGAGGACCACAGTCCAAGCTGCACAAGGCTGAAGTTCAAATTAAAACACTGGCACTTAATCCCAGAAAATTGTTACTAAGATTCCACAAAACACAGTCCTTAATAAGCTAACAGTTGCTCAGTTTGTTCAGGAATACTCTGCACTGTAATAAACAAACCGCAAAGGCCCATTAATTTACTCACAATATCCCTTCACTGTTCTGTATGCTGAGCCACATGAATCCATTTCACACCTTCCAACCACAATTCTGTTTTTATTTTGGGTATCCTATTGTGTTTGTATATATTACAAGGTAGTTAGTTAGCATTCACAATTTCTTTTTAACATGTACCGGTATTTTAATGTAAACCGCCTATCTATGGCTAGGTCCTCCAAGATGTCTCTTTCCTTCATGTTTTGTGACCTTCATAAGCATTTTTTCTTTTTTCTGACACCCTTGTCCATTCCACCTTCTTGATTTTATCACCCCAATAATATCTGGTGAGAAACAGCAACGATGAAGCTCCTCAATACAGTGTTTTTCCAACACCCTGTTATGCCCTGCCTTTTAGGTCCAAAAAGCGAATGTCCTTAAAACTGCAGGAATAAATCTGAGAAATGGATGTTGACATGAATTCTAAGTCTGTTGTGTTCATGAATTACACATCAAATTACTTAATCTTAATGGTATGGGAATAGCATACTTAAATCCCCTGCTACCATAGGCAATGGTGGCTGGACTTGAACTGGAGGAAAAGGGTACCTGAATGGAAGAAATGTGACATTAGTCTTGAAGCAACCCATGCATGTGCTGTAAGAACAGTGCGACATGCAGCCATCAACACTTCAAAACTGGCCTCTTTTCACTGAACAGTATGTGATTCCTCACATATTACAGGTCTCTGTGTGAATATAATGTAAGTTTAAAACTCTACTGTCCTGGACAGTAATTGGAATATAAAAACCAGAATCACTGAAGAGTTAGTGGTTAATATAGAAAGCAAGGAAATAGATCAAGTTAAAATTCTTGTGAAGTACCAGAACAGAACACAGTACTGCTTATAACACAATGTTACAACATCCCAATAACATTAACATGACCTGAGAAAATACCTTAAATAAGCTACAAGAATTGGTAACTCTTCACTAAATATTTGATACACACCTTGTGAACAGTCTGGACCAGCCCAGTAGTTATCACAGACACATGCTCCGGTCTCAAGGTCGTAACTGCCATGTTCTGAACATCCAGGCAAGCACTGGTACACCTGCTGATCAACAGCACTGCAGTTGGTGCCTTGCCATCCAGCTTTACAGTAGCACTTCCCTCCAACACAGGATCCATGGCCTGAGCAGCTGGGGTCGGGGCAGTCCACTGCAAATTAACAGCGAACCATGTAGTACTAAAATCAACTTGACTGTCTGTGAAAAAATTGTGTTATGTAAATTACATTGTGAAGTCTGTGGTTCTCACTGTAGTCAGAATGAAGACTGCTCTCTTGTGGGATATAACCCTGTGTAGGCTGGTACAGATAATGTGAAACATGCTTTTTTAATGGCAATAATAATAAAGAATGGTCCAAGGGCACGAATGTTGTGCAGTCTACTTTATTAACCTTCCGCTTTCACCATTGCTATTTCTCTGCAATTGACTATATCCGCTCTCTATCTACCCATGATTCTGAGAGGTCACAGAACATACAACTAGCTTATACGCTCTTCACGAAACCATACTGCAAACCTGATCATTTCAGCATCTACTTCGGTGTTTCCCAGCCACGGTTACGTAAAGTATTGTTAGGAGTCTCGGAACATATCGTGAAATAAATACATAAAAATTGTGAAGTACCGTGAAAAATTCCAAAGTTATTTTGAAATATCACGGGAATTTTTGTTCGGTTATTGGCAATACTGGAGTTATCTCCATGCGCTACTCACTGCCGCTGTTATTTTCGGTCAGTTCGTATGTAAAAAAACAATGTTAGTGCAACAAGTACTTGAGATATAGGAGGATTATGGCAAGACGCAACTGCAAATGGTTTGGTCTGTGACGTAGCACACTGACTTTAATATGGCTTTCTTGTCTTTCAAAATCGTGAAGTTTTACATATGTACCGGTAATTTCATTCATGCCAATCAGAAAAGTGCAGGCTTCCTTCCACAAAACTCATAAAGAGAGACGAACAGCATAATGTGGACATCTCTTATATCAGATTTCACACTATTTGGGTCATAAACGTGGAAAGCCGGTTTTCATGTGACTCAGATAACCCAATAGATTGTCTTGGACATCTCATGTACCCAATTTTATCCGTATCTGATTAAAACTATACACAATGGGGTAAAAATCTATTTACCCCTTTAGTAAACAGTGCCTTACATCACAGTGATTTTCGTTAGATTCACAATTGCCGAGTGGAATTTCGTGGACTTTTCTAAACGAATTTCACTGAAATCGGTCAAGAAATATGGAAAAAGTGTAGAAATTCATTGCTACCTGTCCGCGCAATATAACTGTCACTGAGCCGATTTATAGGAAACTAATGCCTTCTTAACAATTTTTTTTTCAGAGAACTCCAAAGCCAAATTTCATGAAAATCGCTGATGCTGGTTCACAAGCAGGCAGGTACAGTATCCAGCTAAAGCGTTCATTTGAGTTCGTAAACAAAGCCTAATAATGAAGGAACACTCATTCCACTCTTCAGACAGAGTGAGGGGTACAGACACAAAGTGTGTATGTACTTGTTCTAAATTTCATGAGAGAACTGACAAAAGTTCTAATGTCAGTCACTGTTATAGTGGTTTACATTAAGGTTATTATTCACTATAAACTAAATTCATGAAGTTACTGTGTTCAAAACAGCCTGCCCTGGGTCTGCGTTACAAGTTGACTAAAACAATCAGCACAATCCCATTCTATTTCAATGCCCACCTTAATATTATCTTACCATCTACACCTAGATCTTCCAACTAGTCTCTAACCTTCACGTTACCCCACCATTACTTTGTACGCATTTCTCTTTCCCCTCAACGCATGCTACATGCTCCAATCATTTCATCCTCTGTGATCAGACCATTCTACTAGCAGTTGGCAGCATAGCTATCTTTATGGATGCTATCCCATCAGGTTTATCTCTAAATAAACTACACTTATTTAGTCTAACACAACACAAGTTTATTTTGATTCAAACTGTGCCTTTACATGTATCCTGCATGTTTCAGCCAGACATGTGTGAGGATGACCTATGTACAGGCTGAACCATGTAGTACACATGTAACGGCACAGTTCAAAATGAAATAAACCTGCGATGTGTTTGACTGAATAATTATAGTTTTTTGGCAGTATAAATCATAAAATTTCAAATTCTGAGGTGTCCTCATTTACTGGTATCTTCCTTCTCCTCACATCTCAGTACCTTCCTTTGAATGCTCTTCACTGCCATGAAAGAAACTGACAAATTGTAAATAATTAATATGTAATTACAGACGGAACTTTTTCTTCCTGTGTACGTGGTAAAAGGGAACTGTATTTTAAGCTTTGTCATGTCTTTCCAAACCACACCTTCATCATGTATATGTAATTAATTTTGCTCAAACTTGTTTTCAACTTTCTATTCAGCAGCCTCTCCCCTTCTGCTTACTTTGCCACTTTTTTACCCCCTTCATCTTTGTTGCATTTGAATAACATCATGAAGGGTTCTAACTCCTTAAAAAAAAACTGTATATGCATACACAAAACTGATAAAGTATGAACTTGTAACATAGTTGACAAGACATTTATCATAAATAACTGCAAACAGCCAGGACAGAAAGTCAACCTACTGGCTAGTAGAATGCTGGCAATGTATTTCAGTATTCAAGCTACCAAGAATTCCTAATGTGAAAGAGCTCTAAGTTCATTAT
>JGI24700J35501_10930639_pt1 | contig 17271 bp, 10 predicted proteins | sample TergutTh196P1_FD_35501 | JGI IMG/M metagenome (IMG submission 35501)
CCCTACGGGAGACACCGTTGTAGGGGCGACCGTCCTCGGTCGCCCGTTTATCCCCAACAAACGGGGTGGCGTTGCAGCCTACCTGCCGAAAGGCAGAAACCCCATGGTTTTAGGCTCATTCCCCATAACTAGGAATTTCCCCCTCTTCGGCATCTCTAAAGCGGGTGTATTGTTCTAAATAGACTAAGTGGACTGTGCCTGTTGGGCCGTTGCGTTGCTTGCCTACTATTAATTCGGCGGCGTTGGGGTTTTCGGTTTCGGGGTTGTAGTATTTGTCCCTGTAGAGGAAAGCGACTATGTCGGCATCTTGTTCGATTGCACCCGATTCGCGCAGGTCGGATAACATTGGGCGTTTGTCTCGCCGCATTTCAACGCCGCGGCTTAGCTGGGCGGCTGTTAATATGGGGACATCTAATTCTTTTGCCAAAGATTTTAGTTCCCGTGAAATTTCGGAAATCTCTATTTGGCGGGATTCTGGGCGCGAGGACGAACTGGACATTAGTTGTAAATAATCAATTACAATCAGCCCCAAATCGTTTTCCAGCTTTAGGCGGCGGCATTTTGAGCGTAATTCGGCGACGCTTATGCTGGGCGTGTCGTCGATAAACAGTTTTGCGTTGCTTATTTCTTCCATTGCGTCCATAATGTCGTTATAATCATCGTCCGAAACATCGCCAACTCTAAACTTTTGCAGTTCCAGGTTTGCGGCAACGCACAGCATACGATTCACAAGCTGAATTTTGGACATTTCCAAGCTAAAAACAGCGGTCGGAATTTGATTCTTTATGGAAACGTGCTGGGCAACATTCAGTAAAAAAGCCGTTTTTCCCATGGACGGCCTTGCTCCGATAATGATGAGGTCGGATTTTTGCAAGCCAGCGGTCATGCGGTTAAGGTCGGCAAAGCCAGTATCTAAGCCAGTTAGGTTGCCTTTGTGCTTGCGGCGTTTTTCCAGTTCGTCTAGCGATATTTGCACAATGTCAAATATTGGCTCAAAATCGGCGTTTTTGGTAGATGTCGCCAAGTCAAAAATAGCCTTTTCGGCACGGTTTAGAATGGCTTCCGATTCCTCGGCGGCGGCGTAACTGTCGGTGGATATTTCTGCGGCGGCTTTTATTAGGCGGCGCAACAGATATTTATCGGCGACAATTTTGCTGTAAAATTTGGCGTTTGTGCTAGTGTAAGATGCGTCCGCCAAGGTGCGTATATAGTCAAATCCGCCGATTTGCTCGTATATTCCCTGCTCGGTTAGCTTGTTGCCTAGTGTTACGGTGTCAACTGGCTGCTGGCTGTTAAATAGAGCAACAATCGCCTCAAAAATGGCTTTATTTTCAGGTTTGTAAAAGCTATCCCCCTGCAAAAAATCTAGTGCAGTAGAAATAGCTTCAGAATCAAACAACATTGAGGCTAAAACGGCGTGTTCCGCCTCGCTGTCGTTTGGCGGAATTTTGGCTTTATAGTCCAAATTAGCGGACTCTTCGGGAACATTCGCCGCATAGTCGGAATAATCGGCGTAATCGTTTGAATATTCTGTAAAATCGTTCATTTTTGGCTATTCCGATACAATTTCAACGTTAAGTTTGGCGGTTATTTCTGAATATATGCGGATTGGCACTATTTTTTCGCCAACGGTTTTTATTTGTTCGTCCAGCACAACTTTTTTGCGGTCAATTTCAATGCCAAACTGCGAGGACAATGCGGCGGCTATTTCTTTACTGCCCACCGAGCCAAACATTTTGCCGTTTTCGCCAACTTTCATTGCGATTTTTACGGTATTTTTTTCTATTTTAGCCGCCAATTCTTGTGCCGCTGTAACTTCGCTTTGACGTTTATTTTCGGCGGTTTTCTTTTGTTTTTCCCAATCGTTCAGGGCGGCTTTGGTGGCTTCTGCCGCCAATTTTTTTGGCAACAAAAAATTTTTAGCGTGCCCGTCCGAAACATTGATTATTTGCCCCTTTTTGCCCGTTCCCTTAACGTTTTCTAATAAAATTACTTGCATAGTCTCGTCTCCTTTGCTTGCTTTTTTTGTTTGTGGAATTTTATTAGTATAGCATAGTTTTTTTGGGATTGCAAGTGGGGGTAAATTAAAACTAGCAGAAAACCCAAAATTTTTCACTTACCTATTGCAATGTTTTTTGGCATAATGTATAATGTTGATAGGTTGGTTTTTGCAGGTGCATCACTCTGCGAAACTTCCTGCGAAACTTCTAAACAGCCAAAAAACTAGCTAAAATATTCGTAAAGATGAAAAGATGAGAGGTATAGCGAAGCCCATGAAGAAAGTAAAAAAACTAGCAAAATGCTTGGTTGCGTTTTTCGTGCTGTTGTGTGTAGTTATGGTGCATACTGCGGTTGTTTTTGCTGTGGAAATTGAGGATTACGAACCCTACAGCAGAGAACCTGAAACCTGGGCCCGCATTGTGGACGAGTTGGTTGGCAGAGCAACGGGGCTAAATACAAGAAACGCCCATTTTATTATTTTGCACTGTGCAGCGGATAGCACCCGCTGGAACGATGTTGACGGTGCCTTTCGCGAATTTTACCAGTTTCTTGTAGATCAGCGTTTTTTTCATTCTGGCGACAGAATTTCTTATGTGCCTTTTGCTCGCCATGTAGCCCATAATATGCGCGAAACGTTCAACTTTAACCCAGATAGGCATTTTTGGGTAACAACGGGCTCGTTAATGCTGGGCGGTCAAACTAGGCAACCTCCTGGAAGTGATATGGAAGAACCTTTGCAAGTAGTGCTGGAAGAACTATACGCCAGCGACCAAAAAGATGACGAACTAATTATAATTTTACGTTTTGCTAATATGATAACGGGCGATAGGCTTGACCACACGTTTGACGGTGGCGAACCTCATTTTTTTCGTCCATATTTGGACGCACCTTGGGGAATAAGAGAATCTGACCTAGCAGAAAATATATATCAGCTAGACGAAACAGGCAGATACAGGCTTTCCGATAGATGGCGGCTTGCCGACGGCACGTTTAGGCTAGACGACACTTTTATACGTAGCGAAGACGGAATACATTGGCGAACTGGCAACTCAAGCCCCTACATTATAGACAGAGCCGAACGGGAGCGGCATCTGCTTAACTGGTTTAACCCAGACGGCGGAGTTATAGCAACCACCATAGATACAGGCGTTATTAACCCAGGCACTCGCCCAACAGCGTTTTATTTGACAATGTGGTTTCCCGATAATATCTCAAATTTTCCGCACCCAGAAACCCCAATAAACCGCACCGCACTAATAACCGATTTAGTGCCAACCACCCATTCACGGTTTAGCCACCGTGTAAACCCAGCAACAGCAAGCATCGATTTTATTTTGGAATCGGAAGACGAAATGCACGGCATGGCACTTTACATTTCCACAAACGAAAGCAGTTTGCGAGATGTTTTGAGCATACATTCCGCCCTTACACCCGCACAGATTGCCGCACAAAATGTGATTAAAATAGAAGTGCTTAGAACAGAACTGCTTAATGCCGAAATTGAACAGACAACGGACGACCCGTTTTCCATGATGTATCACTTATCAATAAACGAACTAATAAACAGTTTGGGCGAACAAATAACCGAATATCCGTTTTATTTTAGCATAAACCCAATACTTAATGACGGAGAAAGCATAAGCCAAGGACTTGTGCATGACATACCGCCCATTACTATGCTCGATATTCCGCAGGAACAAATAGCACCGCTTGCACTTACGCTTTCGCCGCTATTGCTTGCGGTTGACGATAATAACCTTACGGCGGTTTCGGTTGTGGGCGGCACTGCTGCTGGCGTTATTTCTCTTGATACGGGCAACTTGCCTTTGGGCGTTACAGCAACAGTAAATGCAACGGGCGAAATTATTGTTACGGGTGTTCGCCCAGAAGAGGGACAGCCGCCAATAACAGGCACTTACAGCATATTGGTAACTCGGCAAGAAACAACAGAAACGCTCAACGTTACGGCAAACCTAACGGCAATAATCCCCGAAACTGCACCTGTAAATATTATGCTTATTCTTGCTATTGTGGCGGGGGTACTCGTTTTGTTGGCTATTGTGGCGGCAATTATACTAATTTCAAAAATGCGAATTAAAAGGCCGTTTACTTTGGCTTTGGCGATGTATAACAACAATAGCGGTGCTACAAATTGGGAAAAAGAGCATAGGATTCCCACTTTGGCATCTAAAAAAAATTTCGCCAAGCCTTTAGTGCCTTTGGTAAATATAATTGACAATTTTGATATGTTCCCAGACGCTCCGCCAGATGCAATGATACCTTTCATAAAAAGTGTAACGCTTATCGGCAATCCGTCTAGCAAAAATTTTTGGATAAAAAGTAACCGAAAAAACCAAAAAACACAAATTTTTAACGGGAACAATACTGTACGGTTTAGGTTTACAGACCAAATAAACAAGGAAACAAGTTACAGCATTACTTTTTCGAGGACACTAGTATAACAAACACGAGCATGAAAACAGGAGGACATTAGCATGACATATTCTTTTTTGAACGAAAGCGACATGAAAGAACTGAATGTGTTGAGTAGTAGCAATTTAGGCATTGTAAGCAAAAATTCAAATTCGTACCTTAGGGAAGATTCCAAGGCACTAATTATCGGGCTTGGCGGAATGGGACAAGAAACGGTGTGTCGCCTAAAAAAAACCTTAACCAAAAATATCGGAACTTTAGACCCCAACAGGATTCAGTTTCTTATTTTGGATACGGCGGCAAACGAACTTACCGACCGTTTAAGCGAGAGCGAAATTGACGAAACCGAATTTATTAAACTGCACAGCGACCAGCTGTCAACATTGTTTAACAGCAGAGAATTTATACCACAAGAAATAAAAGACATTATCAAAGACGATTTTAGGGCAAAGCTAGACGGTCGTGGCGCAAACCAAGTGCGATTGGCAGGCAGATTAACGGCATCTGAACCTTCTGTTTTTAGGCTAATTTCCGAAAAACTGAACAGCTGCATTTCCAGCCTTAGGGAAGAAAATAGAGAATCGCTTTATATTTACGTGGTTTCGGGCGTGGGCGGCGGAACGGGCAGCGGGCTTATTGTAGATATTTCCTACTTAATCAGAAATATTTGCGAGGAACAGGGGCTTAGAAATACCAAAATTATGGGCAATGTCTTTTTGCCAAATGTGCATATTGGTCGGTCGGATTTATCGCTGGCATACCGCAACGGCTACGCAGCGTTAAAAGAAATTGACTACTATATGGCAATAAAAGAAATCGGCGAGGCGTACACCACAAAATTCCCCAACAAAATTATCTCGTCGCACGAAAACATATTTGACCGCTGTACACTTATAGGCGGCGAAGTAAATGATATGTCCACCGAAAATTACAGAGAGCGTGCCCTTAAAACCTGTGTGGAAAATTTGGCAACCTTAATTACAAAAGCTAGAAGTGAAAATACGGACGTAGAAAGCACAACGAACGTGTTTTTTGTCGACTCGTTTATTAATAATGACGATTCAAAACTTTCTGTAACCTTTGGCAATCAGTCAACTAACAAGTTCCCCCAAAATGCTAATTACGTTTATTGTAGCGTTGGCGTGGCATCTATGTATTTTCCCAAAGTGCCAATTTTGGAATTTTTGGCAGGTAGCGTATACAACAAAATGATAGAGCAGCTAATAGAAAACAGCACCAAACTAAAACAGACCGATGTAGACGAATTTGAGACGGCACTTGAAATAAAGCCGAACACGCTAATAGCACCGCTTTTACGAAAATTTGAAAACGAAATTGAAGTGCAAATTGAAAGCTACAACATAAAAAAAAGCGATTTGGTAAGAATCACCCGCGATATAGAAGTTGCTTGCACAACACGGGTAAGCAATTATCACTTAGAAAACTACGAACGGCTGGTTAGCAACGTAACCTCCATATGCAACAGCAAGGCAAACGAAATATTTGAAAGTTCTGCCAAAGGCCCGTATTATTTGGCAAAACTAATTGTAAGCAACTCTAAAACGGGCGGCGAAATTGCAGGCTTGTTTGAAAAATTTAGGGGCTATTGGTCAATGGCGGAAAGCATAAAAAGCCAAGCCGAAAGAAATTACACCGACAAAAAAGCCCGCCTAAAAGAACTAATCTCGCTTATGACGACTGGCAGGGGCGGCTTGCTAAAAGGCAACCCCTTTAAGCGAAACATTGACACCTACAAAGAAACGCTAAAGGAAATTTGTGTGCACGAACTAGAAAGATTATTGGCAACAACCTTGATGGAACGCTATTTTAGAGAATCGGAACATATGTCTGGCTTAAACTACGAACTGAAGAAAAATTTTGAAAACAACCACCTTTATTTTTGCGATGTCGTAAAATATTTGGATATGGTTATGGCTGATAACGTTGAAAAAAGCAAAAGTAAAATATTTGACGTTGCCGCAACGGATAATATTTTGGGCTTGCCCGACCCTATCTTCAAAAATATTAAAAGTAGAGTAACAGAAGATTTGCGCCAGGAAATAAAGGATTACAGCGGAGATAGGCTAAGCCAGTTTACAGTCGCATTTTTGCACAAAATTGTTGATAACAAGGAAAGCTGGCGAATGACCGAAGACAACATAAAAACGGAAACGGCTTGCGTTCAAAGTTTTCGCAACTTTGTTAAAGATTCCTTTGGAAAATATTCAACCGACTCGCTTTCGGATTACTTGGAACTTTCCTATAAAACCGAAAGAGATTCCGAAAAAAATACTTTGGCACACAAAATCGTTGAGGTTCTTTTGAACAAATCCTCGCTATCCTACAATATTTGGGATACAACAAGCCTGGATTTAATACCAGAACTAAACCATAACTATATCATACTTCCGCAAAATATTGGCTCTTGGTCGGATAGGTTTGAAAACGCTATTACAAACGTTAGACCGCTTGCAAAAGCCAACAACCAAATTATGTACAGCCCCGATGAAAATTCGCTGTTCTGTTATAATTTGTATATTTGCTTGCCTTTGTGGCTACATTCAAAAATACGGGATTATGAAGAAAATTACTACAAAATGATGGCAAGCGGTGTACACACCAACGAGTCAGCAATAATGCACCCGCCCTATTTGGAATATCCCTCGCTATTCGTAAAAGAGGCTTGGAGCCACGCAACCAAAGGTACAAATGTGTACACCGATGCAAAAGAAGATGAGTACCGAAACAAACTAAAATATGCTTTCGATTTAGGCTGTAATTATGGCATAATTCAGCAAGAGGGCAATAGATATGTTGTAAATTCCTCGGATATACCTGGCTTGCCAAAGCCTACTTTTGCCCTTGTTAAAACGGACGGCAAAAACTTTGAAATTCAAGCACCAGCCGAAATTTCGAGCGAACTTCAAGCATTTGTGCAAGGTTATATTGCCGATGCCGCCAATATCAGCAACGAAGATGGCTGTGTTTTAGAAGATAATATTTATACGGCACTATGCCAAAAATTTGGCAAAACTAGCAAAGAAATTCAATCAAACCACCCACAATCGGGCGGGCTAAACGCCGACAGCGAAACAAACGCAATATTACTGTTACGCAAACAGATGCAACTAACGGGCAACCTGCTTTCTATGCTATCGGTTCTTAAAGCCGTGCATAACTTGATAAAAAAAGAAAACAGCAAAAGAACCAGCAAGCTATGGCAAGAAAACTTCCACGATTTTATGCTTTACGGGTTTATAACTTCCGAAAATGGCAAATGGTACTATTTTGACATCGATAAAATTGATAAAATCAATAAAGTCGATAAAGACGATAAAATCAATAAAACCGATAATGACAACAAAACAATGCTCGCCGCCGCCCAACTTGTCAGTATTCACGATAACCCGCAAATTAAAATTTTGGCGGATTATATGGAACTTGCCGCATTTAAGCTGTTTCTTGAACTGGCTAACCACGAAAAAATTCACAACGGGCTAAAAAACGAAATGAAATACATAGTTGAACAGATAGTTTCTGGCAACCCAGCCAAAATTACCGCAACAGATATTATTGCCAACTGTGAAAAATACAAGCTAACCGCCGAAGAAGTGCTTGATAAATACAGCGATAAGGTTCGCAGGGATAACCTGACCGAAGACGAAACGACTATTGTCAACTTTTATAAAGGGCTTGCGAACAAGGCAACCACTACGCTAAAACTATATTCGTAACTATTTTACCCATGCTGAAATTTGCTGAAATTTGCTGAAATTTGTTGAAATTTGCTGAAATCTTTTGAAAGGAGCATACCAATGTCAATAATTGATAAATGTTGCGATAAAGTCTTTGGCGTTACTGCCAAACGGTTCGATTTCAATATTGAGTCATACTATCCATTATTTCTCGTGAATAAGGCGTTTTCGCTTGTTGACAGAGATGGCTTGCTTGGCTTGTTGCTTGACAGATATTGCGGCAACTATCGTGTTATCAACGGCATAAAAAACATAAAAACCAATGTAGTTGCCGCAAAACGGGATATAAAAGCCGATTTGTTGCCCTTAACGAACATAAAACTAAATTATTGCCTTACGCTTTACTATTCCGAACTTTCGCCCGCCGCAGAACTTGATATTACAAATGCGTTAAACTATCTTTGCAATATCGAAAGGGACGTTAGTTACAGCACGGACTACAAAGTAAGCGTTATTATTGTCGTTGATTCGCAGCTTGCAAGCGATAACCCAACCTTGAAAGATTTTTTGGCACATATTCAGCAACTAAACTTTGATATATACGCCTTTACCTGCGATTACGGCTATGACGGGGCTGATATAGTGCAAGAAAACCACATGGCACTTATTGGCTCGATAGTTGCGGCGGTGGTTTTGCGTTCTAATGCCCTTTCGGCGAAACTTTGCAACGAAGATGAACAAAATAGCCGCACCGATATTCAATATGCAACAAGTAGCATGAATTTGCACGAAAAAACAAAACTTAGCTGGCAATCTGTATCCGCTATTTTTAGCGATAAACGGCGAGATTTTGTCGCATATGCTCTTAACACGCTTTTTAGCAATATCGAACCGCTATCCACCGAAAAAGTTGTAAACGAAGCAAGCAAAATTGACACTCCTTTGGGAAACACACGATTTTTGCAGGAAATTTTGAGCGAAACTGTTACCGCAATACCAACCATAGTAGCCAAACCCAAAATAAAATACCCAAAAACTTTCTCGTTTAACGAGGCTTGCAAACTCATGTTTGGCAGCGAGGGCTATCGTGTTGCCGAAATTTCTTGTAAAATTACGTTTGCAAATTGCCTAAAAACCACGGAAAATGACTATATACAAAGGGCGGAAGAACTGGTTGCTAAAGTGTCCGCATATCGGCACGATAACCTGATGGACACGATTATTAAAGGGGTTGACATATTTATCAAGCAACTGCAAGACGAAATAAATGACGCAGAAGTTACATACCAAAATTTTATTGACCAACCTTTTGATGCTACAGAATTTGAACTTGCCGATATTTTGGCAGGCTATGTATTGCGATTTCTAAAACGGGAAGAATTATCCACTAAACTGGATTACTGGCAAGCACTAAAAACAAAATTCAGCCCAGCGATGATTCCCGAATATAGCAAACTTGTACGGCACGTAGCCACTTTTAACGAACTAAAAAAAACGCTGCACACTTATCAATATAGCTATAATTTTGATGTGCAGTTGCCCAATCTTAACGGCTACACAATGAAAACTGCTTTGGAACTTGCCGACAATGACGATTTTTTGGCTACTTTGGCGGAAATGTCCAACAAATATGTTAATAGTGCAACGGAAATAGGTTTTGCCCCAAACTGGAGTTTTGCACTAGCTTTTTTGCCACAGCCAGCCGTATCCAGAAAAGTACCCGTTAGCAAAGATTTTGGCGGGTTTCAAATTAAGGGCAGCCAACTATTTAGCGAATATTGGGAATTTCAATAGAGAGAAAACAAAGAGAAAACAAGGAGAAAAAAGGAGAAAAAATTACCCATGAACAGCGATATTATAAGGAACATAAATTGCGAACTTACACAAAACACGCACAACAAGCCAATATTTCGGCTTAGGTGGGAATGGCTTATCGCCGCAGAAGAACCCGCACCATCATTGCACTTGCTTTACCGAGTAGCAAATGAAGAGGAAATACTTGACAACTCGCTTTTTACCCAAGATGCCATTACTTCCCATATGTTCAAGGGCATGAACGAACATACCCACAACGCACTTATTGCAAGCGGCAGACAATACGGCATTTTGGAATGTACTTTCCGCTCTAGTGGCTCGATATTTTATGAGGGCGATATAGAAATTAAACAAACGGGCTGCGTGTACTTTTTTTACCTTGTCAACAAAAATGGCACAATTTTTCACAGCTTTGCACGAAAAGTAACAAACGCAACAAACGCAACAAACCCAACAAACCCAACAAACGATACAACGGTAGCTTACGAAGAATTAAAAGGCGGTTTTTTTAACAGAAAAAATTCCGCAAGAAAAATAAAAATCAAAGGGAGCGGCTTGGGTTCGGGGCGGATAATACTGCAAACTTCAGTAGCTGGGCAAAAATTGTATTCGTTACTGCCCAGCGGAAACAGCGAATATTATTTAGACCCGAAGATTGAAGATTTTAAGCTAATTTACGTAACAAACTTGATAAATATCCAATAAACAACGAAACGGAGGTTTTTGTATGCACGATATTATATGCCCAAAATGCGGCGAAAGTTTTATTGCCAGAGATGTGGCGTTCGATTTTTCGGAATACATTTTGCCACTAATATCGCCCAAGCCGCAAACCATGGCAGAATTAAAAGGCTTTGGCTTTGTGTTCGAATATTATATCGATGAGGAAAAAATTGTATCGCTAAAACAAGTTGGCGATACCCAAATTAGACTCGAAACAGAAGAACCGCTCGGGCCAGGCCACGACCGCAATAAATACTTTTCCTTCGAACTTACAAACGAGGATATTTTTGACTATATCGTAAGCCGCAACGGGTTTGATAAAATTGCTTTTTCGGAAATTATGGAGCAACTTGACAGCTACGTAACAAACAGCAAGCCGCTACCAACCGAGCCAAAAATAACAGAATCGCTTAAACGGATATGGCATAAATGTTTCCCAGAACAAACGGGCGTGGGAACGGAATTTAGTACATCATCGCCCGCGACAAAATCTTTGCTGGAAGTATTGTTGCATATCTTTAGAAACCAACAGGCAAGCATAACCCTTTTTGTTAGGATATATTGCAGCAAGGAGAATAAAAAAAGGGAAGACTATTGCGTGCCAGATATAATGTTCGTTTTGAATAACAGCGGCAACATGGAACGCAAGGTCAAAAGTTGCAGATGCTGCGGCAATAAGTTTCCCAAAGAATTTGGCTATTATAAGATGGTTCCTGTTACTATGCTGGGCTCGATATACTCTGGCAAAACGTCGGCGATGCTTGCATTGTATTGGTGCACGAAAAATTTACCGCCCTTTAACAGGGCAAGCGAACATTTTAGCGTTAGAACGCTGAAAGACGACGAGGATTTGACAGCTTTTGAACTAAATTATAACAAATACGAAGAGGGCTTTCCGCCCGATAAAACCGCATTTAAGGGCAAAGTGCCGATACTTTCTTTTTTGGTAAACGATGTAATTTATACATTCATCGATTGGCCTGGCGAAGTGTTTATTATCGATGCCAAAGAGGAATCCCGTGAAAAAAGCGATTACGCTTACGATACACGCCGCATTATCCAAAAAAGTAGGCATTTTATATGTGCGCTGGATCCCGAGCAAGTAGTGCGTGGGCTTGGCATTGAATATGACGAAAACAACTATTACAGCGAAACCCACTTAATGAACCGCTTTAGAGAGCATATCCAGCTTGCTCCTCCAAAATATTTGCGTAGCGTAACTTTTTTGGCAAATAAATTTGATTTGTATGCAAACGATGTTAATTCGCAGGAAATAAACAAGCTGCTTGAAGGGCTAACAGAATCGCAAATATACAAAGATAACGGCGAGTGGGACAAAAATATTTGGAAAAACGTTACAGAAATGACGACAAGTTTCCTAAAAATGAAAATTCCCGCTTTTGTTACAAGCATTAGCACAGAGTATGAAAAAAATAATATTTGCTTTGTGCCAGCCGCACCATATGGAAGAACCGCAAAACTAGAAGATAGTAGCGATAGTAGCGATAGTAGTGATAGTAGCAATCCAGAAGATGCCCAAGCTAACAGAGCGGCAAAAAGGGGCTATATGAACGGCTTAGCTTTTTTGCACATTTTGAAAAGCGACGGCGTTATAAAATAACTAAAATACAAAAAATTTAGGTGGTTTGTAATGGAATTTGTATTCGGAAATAGCGGAAAAAGCTACGGGCTATTGCACCATAGCAACCCTCGCGACGAACAGATAAGTGAATATGTACAAAAAATCAATACCTTTGACGTTGGCTCGGAAGAAAAATTGTTCACTTTCAAAGTGGTTTCCGATGGCTTGTCTTTTACTGCTATCTTTAGCCTGTATGCCCACGATAACAACTTTGGCAGAGGTGCATTTTACAATCACGTAAAATGGCACGAATACACCAGGTCTGATTTTCTGAAAGCCGATTTTTTGGATTTAATGTCCAGTAACTTTGCATCTCAAAAAGATATAAACATTTTGAGAGAAACGGGAACATTTACCGCAACCAACGCCGCCGATTATCCCCATAAAATTGGCGTTGATATTCTGCACAAAATAATCTATACTCTACATTCAGAAACGGATAAAAAAATAGCCGTTGCTTTTCCACCATTAAACGACAACAACGAGCAATCCACAGAAATTTTTAGGCTGTACGCAAAACAAATATTTGCCTGCCTACCGATTGACCTAAGAACGACAACATCTTTTGTTACTTCCTGCGATACAGATGCAATTTTGGCTACTGATTATCGGCTAGGCTTGCTTGCATTATCCGCAGTAAAAAAACGCAACAATGACAAACTTATCGTTATAACAGCGGACGATACAAAATTTGACCTAAAAGACGAGTTGGCACAGTACGTAAAATGGATTGTCAGCATTAACGAAAACGAAAGAAACAGCTTTTTTAGCAACTATGAAAGCAATGTTGTTATGGGCAAAATTAGCACCGTCGCCGCTCTGCTTAAATATTACCGAAATTACATTGCCCCCAAAATTGAGCCAACCAAAAACAACGCCGAATTGCCAATTTTATCAGGTTCAAAAGAAAATAATAGGAACAAAAAAACAGAGCCAAAACCCGAAAAGCCCAAAATACCAGAAAAACCCAAGCAACCGCCAAAAAATATTGTGCATAAACCAATAGAAAACTCAACAATTTCAACAATCGCAAAACCGTCCGCTAATATTGCTAATGTTAAAAATATCGCAAGCGTAAACCCAGCCGTTTATGCTCAAAACCCGCAATATTACTGGCATATAATGAATTACGACAACGGCACATTTTACATCGGCGAGTTTGTCAACGGCATTATTTGCGGCTGGGGAGTTATGTTTTTTCCTAACCTAGGCTATCAAGCGGGCGAATGGAAACAAAACACCTATATTAAAGGTGTGCAAAGCATAAACGGAAATTTTACTACTGTCAACTTTCCGCTACAGCAACCAGCCAGCCGCCAAAAAATAACAAAATCATGGAACTGGCTGCGTGATAGTGATAGAATTAGAAGTGATGTTGGGTTGGCGTATTCTGCCGTCAATGGCGATTGGTATGTAGGCGGCCGTTATGCACATTATGCACACTATGAACACTATGCACAAAAAGGAATTTTTCAAGGTTGGGGTACGATTTTTCAAAAGCAAAACAACACAGTTTTTTACGGAGCATGGGCAAACGGCAATCTTGTAGACCAAAAGGGCTTTTTAGCCCTAGATATATACGGAAGACCACTAAAAACTTAGAGGAGGCATAAATGTGTTTCAGTTTGTTGACGATACGCGGCGCATAACAACTTTTATCAAAACAGAGGCGTACAAATGGCTGTTCAATAATTTGGCGAAATATGAACCCAAAGGAACAGATGCCGAAAATTTGTATATGCAAATTAACCAAAACGGGGCAGTTACCGAAGATACTTACCAAGCACTAACCAAACTATTTGAAAACAATCCTTTTGCAGGCACAATAAAAGGAATCTCGCACAAAAAATCCATTACAACCAACGAAATACATATGTATTTTGTTGAATATAACGGCACAAAACTGCCGATTGGCTTTATTTTTGATTTTTTTGAAGACGATTACGGCGAAACCGACAAAGATAAAGAACGCAAGCTAATAGCCGACTTCCTTAAAGATGCCAAAAGAGAAACAATAACAAAATGGGAAAGCACAAAATTTAATTCCAGGCAAAAACTAGAGCAAACCGCCAAATCCCTAGGAAATATCAGCAACTTTGGACGCAAAAATTATATAAAATTGGGTGCGTGGATTGTCTGCTGGGTAGTTTTGTTGCTATCTGTGCTGCACTTTGTGAATACCTACAATGTTATCAATACTTTTTTGGTACTTGCAGAAAATGAGTGGGATTTTGACCAATATTTGGATTTTACCCTTTTGGATTCAAACGGTGCTGACATCAGCGAACCCGTAATACTAAATTTGGAAGAGCCTTACAATATGTCAACATATTTGCAAACAATTTTTTTGCCCCTTGTTGTTAGCTTTTTGGCAACTATTTTTCTAGTAGTACATTTGTTTATGTTTTCAGGGCGCTTGAAAAACTTTGTTGAATTGTTAATTATTAAATGCAGATTTTCTTCGCATAATAAAGTGTCGGAAAAGTGCATAAATACTGGTAGCGAGGAAATAGCAACTTATTTGCAGGATTTAGCGGGTTCTGTGGATTTTGTAACCAGAAAAATTGATGCCACAGATACAAACGCAAATGTCGTAAAAATATTTGTGCAGCTAGACAAAAAAAACACCAAACTTGAAGAAAAGCTAGACAAATACAAGCAAACAAACGCAAACGTGCAAAAACACTGGTTTTATCAAGACAAAGAAAACAAGCTAGAGTTCAAAATTACTATCAGATTTTTGGCTTTGTTGCTTGTTTTGGCACTTTTGGTTATTGTTAGCCAACAGCCATTTGTGGTTAATTGGTGGTCAGCCGAGGTTTTAGGTTTGTGAACAAGTTGGAATAAAGTTAGAATAAAGTTGGAATAAAATTGGAATAAATTCAGAATAAATTTTGAAAGGGCGATTACATGGAATTTATTTTTGGGAATAGCGGCAAGAGTTACGGACTGCTATACAAAAGCAACAACAAGGACGAAAATATAAGCAAACATTTACAGGAAATCAGCTTGTTTGGTGTGCCAGTTAGCGAAAATCTTTACGCATACAAAGTTATTACCGACGGCATTACTTTTACCACTATTTTCAATATGTTTTCTGGCGATACTGCCTTTGAACGTGGCTCGCATTACAACCACGTAAAATGGAACGAGTCGGACAGAAATTATTTTTTGCACAGGGATTTTTTTGACAAAATGCTTTCGGGTTTCGCTTTGCAAAATGATGTAGAACGGTTGCGGCAGGACGGCTCGGCACTCGGCTTTATTCCTGGTATTTCTGCACTTGCTGATAATTCCTTTGGTAGCAACATAGTATTGTGTGCACTTAATGCTCTTCATTCTAGCGAAAATCAGGTTGTTGTAGCTTTAGACACAACTGAAAACCACATATTCGATGCCTACGCAAGAGCCTTTATCAAGCTGTTGTTTGAAAACCTTAGCGTTAATTTGCGTATAAAAATTTCCTACATAACATCTTGTAATTTAAGCAATTTCAAGGGTTCGCCCTATCGGTTGTGCGTTGTCCCCACAAATTTTGTTGACGGCACTAAAGAAGATGGAAAAAATGAAAAAAACGGCTTGACAATAATCGACAAAAATAGCAAGCTACCAGAACATAGCGAATGGTCTAGTTATCTAAAATGGCTTGTTTCCTTGGATACGTACGAAAAAGATGTTTTTTTTGGCGAATACGAAAGTGTAATTGGTCAGCATGAAATGGTCGCATCAAAATCGCTGTTGGAATATTATTTGGCTAAAAAAGGCGAAACGAACGATTTTAGCAAACTGCTTTTGAAATACGTTGACAAAAGTGTTTCCTCTGGCGTTGCTTTTGTTGTGCCTTTTAGCCAAAAGAAAAAATTGCAAGAATATCACAGCAGCCCGAGCGGCTTTATTATGGCTAATGCGATTGATTTGTACAATATCGATGATTTTATCAAAGGCAACAAACCCGAACTTGCCTACTTAACAGCCGTATACGGCGAAGAACGCATTCCAGAACTGGAACACATAATTTGCGATTCGTTGCCCAAGCCCCTAAACAAGCCGCTATCCGCCGAAGATTTAGCCGAAATTGAAAAAATACAAACCGCAATAACCCGATATACCACAGAAAAACAAAGCGGCATAAATGCAACCGTTACGGCTTGTGCGGTGTTTTGTTTGGCAAAACTGCTAAATTATTTGCTAGAGTGCCAAAATTACAAAAATGAAACCATCGAAAACATAAAAAAAACTTTCGTTTCGTTGTCAACCATAAACGAAGTTACTGACTTTGCTGTGCCAAATTATGAACACGCTAGTTTTAAGTTGGATTTTGCCGATATTATCGAGACAGAAAAAAATACTGCACTATACCGCTGTTTTGCCGCCGAACGCTTGCAAAATATTCCCAACCATTCGGATAATTTGGTCTCTGCATTTGAAGAATATACAGCCAGCTTAAACAGCGAAACGGCAAATTTTCAAAACCGTATAAACGAACTTACAAACGAACTTGCAAAAAAACCTGCAAACGAGCCGACAAACGAACCAACAAACGAACCAACAAAAAAACCAATCGCCGCCAAAGACAAAAAGCCAACTTTTAGCTTTGATTTGCCAAAACAAGAATCAGCCAATCCGCAAAATTTGAACGAGGGCGCTAACTTACCAGCGAAAACGGTTGACAAAAGCCGTAAAATCGCAAACGGATATTTCAAGGGGAAAACCTCCGAAAATTTAACCACTAAAATAATTAAAATATTGCTTATCGTTGGTATTGTGGTGGGTGTTGTTGTTTTGGCGGTTCTTGCATATCAATTATTCATGCCCAACAATAATGTTTCCGTGTGAACCAGACGGAACGGGCAGGGGACGGTCGCCCCACCTGCGTACACTTTTATTGAACCATTGGGGATTAGACGGACGGGCGACCGAGGACGGTCGCCCCTACCTGACCGCCGTCAGGCGGGCGGGAGG
>JGI24700J35501_10930638_pt1 | contig 17235 bp, 9 predicted proteins | sample TergutTh196P1_FD_35501 | JGI IMG/M metagenome (IMG submission 35501)
CCTATGAAAAAATAGAATTATCCAATATTCCAACGGAACTTAGAGCCAACGAGCATATTTACACGTTCGTTTTCCAAAATAAAGACCGCATAGAAAGTAGCATAATTGCCCTATTAGACGATATATTAAACATAACAACTCGAATACACCACCCTTTGTATTGCTATGCTTGGCAAAATCTGTTAAAATTATTAGCAGAAACGATTAAATGGAACAAACGACATTTATACAACGACCGCAAAGAATGCTTTCGTGGAGAGGTAGAAGACCATTATGAAAAATTTATTGCAATTATGCAAGAAATGGCAGAAAAACAGGAACTGTTCCAATGATAACAGTCTTTTTAACGAGCAAATAACACAACTTAAAAACTTTAGTTGGAATAAAATGGTCAAAACAGATGAACCTTTTGCAATGCAATCTATTGTAGATATAGGTGTTTTTAAGCATAAGAATAAGGAACACGCCTATTATATAACATACGAACAAATTCTTGACCGCAATTTAAGAATGATTTATTGTTGGTTTAGAATATTTATTCAGCACAAAAATAACTTGCAAGAAATAGGCTGCCTAAAAGGAGCGTTCTTTGATAACGCTTTTCGAGAGGTAAAATGGCAGCAAAAAGGACTGCTAGAACTCATAGAAATCGACAATGACTTTCAAAATTTGGGATTAGGTTCAAAATTGCTAAAAATATATCTAAATTATTTGATAAGTTTAGGTGCTAAAACAGTAATCGCCAAAAAAGCACGATACAGCGAACAACTAGCACGATTTTACAAGCGGTTTGGCTTTGAAATTGATAACCGAAATATCAGCCTAAATTTAGAAAAATATGAATAAAAATATATTAAAATATGAAAGGAGAAAATCCTATGACAATGCAAGAATACCGCACAAAATTACTCTGTGATACCTTTGAAAAGCGAGCCGAATTTATAGCAAACTCTCAAATCATACAAGAATGCGAAATCTGCGATGAACCGATAATATTTGCATTAGCTACTAAAAACGGAGAAAATTTTTCGGTTGGCTTGACCACAATACTTGAATGCTTAAAAATAGCAGAAAAAGAATATCATATTCCACCCATTGACAGCAAATTTTGGTTGGCGGTCAAAAATGATTATAAATTGGATTTGAGGTAGAAAAAATGCGTTATTGTAAATTAAGAGCAGAAGAAGGCAACAAGATTGTCCCAATAATAAAAGAAGACTTTGAAAGTGCAACAGGTTTTCAACCGCCGTATTATCAAGGCGAAAACAAACAAGCGTATGCCATCTGTACATATTGCGAAAATCCAGTGGTTATAGTGGGATTTTATAGCAAACACGGGAAATATGCTCCTCATCTGCGACATACAAAAACCAAATTACAAGATATGCCAAAATATAGCCAATTATCCTATGATTTGTGTATTTATGCAAAACCTCAAAGGTACAAAAAAGAAGACCGAAAGCCCAAAAGTAAAGATTATTTATCTAAGGAAATAAGGCGGCGTTTGCTTGATAATTTCGATAAAGTAGTCTATTTTTTGGAAAAAGAAACAGGGCTAATTTTCTCGGACGATACGTTGAAAAATATGTTGAATGATTACCTCGCTATGGATGGCACAAACTATATAGGGGCTACTTTGGATAACTATGCTTGGATTTTTTTGTATTTGTCTCTTAACAAAACACTTTACGGACATATAATCAAGAGCGATAGTTGGATTCATAAAATCCTAAAAAAATATTGTAAAAATATATATTTTGAGCCAATATCCGATAAATCAACCAAACTGCTGACTACTCGATATACGCGGGTCAATTATGCTTTTTTGGGACATTCTACTATTCCGAAGAACGGATCTGCAACCGAAAGGTTGAAATTTGTATTATGGCAGGATGATGTCGAAATTTACAGTAAAGAAATTTTGATAGATACTGAATATTTTTTCAATATAGTTAATTTTGAAACTTGGAAATCTAACCCTAGAGGACAGCGACATTTAGCAATCTCTGATTTGTTCCGCTGAAAAATTTTTAACAAAAATATAATATTTTTACTTGACTTTTTGGTTTAAGCATGGTAATATAATAATGTCTTGGTTCTGTCTGCTCTCTGCCCAGTAGGCGGGCGTTGGTGGACGTAGCAGGATATAAGAGAAATATTATAGAGAAACATCAACGTTTTGTCCGCCCCTGCCCACGCCTTGATTGGCGATATGGCACGGGCGGAACGTTGCTTTACTATGTTGAAAGGAGAATGTTTATGAGAATGTTTATGAAATTGAAAATTATCGCAATAGGGTTTCTTGCAATAGTGGGTGTCGTTTTGTTGTCATGGTTGATTAACCTATTATCATTGGTAAGTGGTCTGATTTTTGGAGAAACCACCAATGGTTGGGCTATAATAACAACAGCAATATTTGGAGGAACAATATCTGCTTTAGCCGTGTATATTGCCTTTATGCAAGCAAACAAACTGCATTTAGATACAAAATTGCACATAACCAAAGAAAAACAATATGAACGCAAAATTGCTGAACTAGAGCAAATAAAAGCGTACATCGGCGATATAATCACAACATCTTTGCATCTTCATGTATCCGATAAATTATCTGATATTCCTAAATCACAATCCGATTTAGCCAATCGCAAGCAAAATATGTTAAATTTGCACACTTTCCTTGAAAGCAATTTTAATAGGATATTTGCGAGCGAATTGTTTTTTAACCATATTGCAGATGTGCCAATGAGCATCGAGGAAAAACGGTTTTACGCCAAACGAAAGCTACTTTCTGCCACGTATAGAGAATTGTATCGTATTTTACACGATTACTTAAATTTTATCTTAAATAATTACGCAACGCTATACAGCATCAATGACTATTGGGTATGGGATTTAACGGAACACATTTCCGAAACGCCTACGAATGTAGAGTTTAACGAAAATGAACCGTGGACACTTATAAAAGGCGTTAAAACTAATATAAAATTGACCAATACTGGTATTCCAGTCGCAGATATAGTCATGCAAAAGGCGAATTTTCTAAATTTGCTTAATGAAAAAATTTTGCTTGAAAGCAAAAAAGAACAAGCCTTTATCGATAAAATTCACAATTTAGTTTTAGATATGCGTGTGAAATTGGTGGAATTTGTGGCAGTAGCTACTGACCTTGAAAATGCTATTTTAGCAGATAAAATTGTGCTTGTCAATAATATATCGCTTGAAAAGCAAATTGAATTATACGAAAAGGAGAGAACGGATAAATAAAATTTGCCTGCCCGCCTGTCTGCCGACAGGCAGACGGGTAATAAAAACGCAATATTTTTGCTTGACTTTTTCGAAACTGAATGATATAATAAATTTATTCCTTACGTTGGCGGACGTAATGGAGTATGAAGAGAAGTATCAATGTTTGTCCGCCTGTGTCAACGCCTTTGATTGGCGAATGTGGCATGGGCGGAACATTGCTTTACAGGCTAAAAAGTTAATAAAAAATTTTGAATAGCTGTTAGCTAGGAGGGATATTGTTGAAAACGATACAAAAATTAGTAAATCAGTTGCAAGGATATAGACTTCTAAATAAAAAACTGAAGCTACTAAAAAAAGAATACGCAATTTCTCTATACAAACGAGAACAATTAAACCGTGAGACAGCTGATTTATGCGATAAAATAATAGATATTTGCAATAATTCAGAGTATACACATGGATATTTTATGGAATTGTTTGCTGTACTACAAAAACAAAATAACGATGAAATGAGGTGGCAATATGAACAAAAAGCAACATAAAATATTAAACCAGCCACGTTGGAGAGAGCGATATAATCAACGTGCTAATTTTTATCAACTCTACTTTGAAGAGTTTTCAGATGTTGGTACTGCCCATTACGCAACGGAGGACTTGCTTGTTAGATTATTGGCAAATTCCCTACCAAACTCTAATGACGATAAAATAAAGACTATTTGTTCAAGATCGCTTAATCAGCACTTTGATATTAGTTCTTTGCTAAAATAAGGAGGATTTACTTACAATGAACCTTTTGCACAAAATCTTTGGCAAACCAAAAAAATTACTTGAAGCGGAAATAAAAATTTTAGAACAAGACTTAGCAAAATGCCAAGAAGAAATCGGAAAAACGTGGGAATTAAGGGCTAAATATAAGAAAGAGATTGATGGCTATAATAGTTTTTTGGCTACTGTGAAAAAACTCTCTAAAGATTCCAAATTTAAGCATCAAGTTTTATTAAAAGACCAAAACCACGGTTGCGATATATTTGTTGTGCTAAAAGTATTTAAGGGATTTGACAAATTTCGAAATATACAGCACTTTAACTTGATACTATATGACTTTACTAATGCAAGGCAAGCGAGTTTTGCAGAAGTGAAAATTGATTTTGATAACAATGAAATAAAATTGTCATGGATAGAAACGAAGGAGTTGTATGCTAAACAAGGCTTAGGTTCGTTTTTGTTGAGTTATCTAAAAGAAGTCTGTAAATGTAATAATCATGTTTTAATACGTGGTTCGGTACATTTAACCCCAAACATAGGACGTGAAAACTTGAAACATTTTTACTTGAAAAACGACTTTGCAATTATTGGCAATGGATTTGTTTGGGAAAATGCTGATTTCATTGAAAGATAGCGTGGATTGATAGGCAGAAAAAATTTTTTGATAGGGCTTGACATTCTGATTTCGCTGTGCTATAATATATTTATTGAGTTGATTTAATTGAGTTGATTTAGTTGATGCAACTCTTGTATGCAGGTGGTACCACCTGCTTGACTGCTACTAGCAATGCAAGTATAAAGATATGCTAGAGGTTTCGTAAGAAATCGCTGTCCGCAGTTGGGCAGTATAAACAATGACTGTGATAGGAGTTCTGCTACGGGGTGGGGCAGAACTATAAAATAAAAAAAATCACCATTTACAACGTCGAACTGCTATCGGCAATGCAGTATAAAAAGCCGAAAATTCAATGCTATCGGCAGGCTACTCTAAATGTGCCGTTTGACAAGTCGAACCGCTACCGGCTGGGCGGTATATAAATGCACCGATTGAGCGTGGGGTTTCTTGTGTGAGCGAGAAATCCCTTTGCGTATTTTAGGAGTGGTTAAATGAGTGTCAAGCAAGGTTATTTATATATTTTGGACAATGATTTTTATACCAAAGTCAACGACCCCAAACTTTCTAAAGCATTCAAGGGAGACATTAGACCAGTATATATTGTAAAAAAAGACAAAAATACTGGATTATATTGGGTTGCTCCGTGTAGCAAACAATGGGATAAATATCAAAATTTAATATCATTGAGACAAAGCGATAATAAATCAACATCGGGTATTCAGCTATTAAAAACTTTTGGAGTTAAATCCGTATTTTTGCTACAAGATATGTTTCCAGTATCTGAAAACTACATAAATACTCCTTATATCATAAGAAATCAGCACGTTAATGTAACAAATCCAAACAAAATATCTGATTTTGAGCGAATAAGCAACGATATTGAAAAGGATTTTAGGAGCTATAAAAATCCTGTAAACTACCGTCCCGATGCTATAAATATTGAAAAGTTTCTACTCGCCGAGCAATCCGACATAACCCTCCACGCCACCTACACCACCGAATCCGCCAAGCACCCCCACCACACACTCATCCTCCAACAAGGCAATGAATACGTAATTATAGGCGACCAAGCCTCCAAAAACGCCGAACTTCTCAATATACCAACAAGCACCATAACAACAGGCATTAAAGCCACAGATATAAAAAGAATCCTGCGCATTCCACAAACCGATTTTGCGGACGTACTAAAAATTTTATCCGCTAACCAAGCCGTGGCTGTAAGTCGCCCATCGGACGGTACAACTGCTTTGTACCCAAAAACTAAAACTAAAGGAGATGTTAATATGGAAAACAATGATTATCCACCTATTCCGCCAATGAACGACAGCTTTTTAGAAAATATGGCAAAAGATGAAATCCAAAGACAAGCTGAAATAGAAGAAAATACAGTACAAACAACGCCCACAAATAGCCCACCTACACAAGATACTCAAACAGAACCTAACCAATCTACAAAATCTCAAAATGGGTTTATTGCCAAACAACTTGAAGAAAAGGGTTTTAGTAAGGAAATGTTGAAAAATTTATTCCCTAATCGTGAACTTAGACCACAGACAAAAGACCCAACTAAAAAATATTATTGGTATAGTGCTGAAAGTGTGAAAAACGCTATGCAATCCGAGGAATTTAAGGCACATATAGCCCACCTGCCGAGCGGGCAGGCAAAAAATCAAACACAAGAAAACACTAATTCAGTCTCTACGCAGTCCGCAATCGAACCTACAGCCACAACGACCGAAAATGCACCATTACCGCCACCACAACTCTCCGAGCAATCCTCATTAGAAACCGACACAATCAAAACTCTTCTCGAAACGTTAAGCACACAAAATATAGAAATTAGTGCATTAGATCAGCGAACTACAGAAGAAACAAAACGTTTTGCCGCCATGTTTGAGGAATTAAGCAACACCCTAAATAACAAAGTCGAAGCTACACATCTTACTACAAAGGCATTTGAGCAAAAATTTCAAGCTATGCTAGAAAGCACTATTGAGGATAGACTGAAAACGTTCCAAAGTATGCTAGAACAACAAAATGAAACAATTACTAAGTTACAAGCTGAATTATCTAAATTCAAAGAGCAGGAAGATTTAACGCCCCGTGAACAAGAAGAACTCGACAACCTGCAATCAGATATATCCGAAATGCAAGCTGACCAAAAGGAACGCAAAGGCTTGTTATCTGCCCTCATGGACGGATTAAAAGCCCTTGCAAACAAGCTAAAAGAGGTTGGAATCTCCGCAATAGACAAAACCGCCGAATTTTTGCACGTAAGGGATTTAGGCAATAAAATTGTGGATAACGAACAAAAAGTTATTGACCGTGCAAACGGAAAAATTGACAAAATAACAGCCGCATCTAACAAATATCACGAGGGCTTGCACGATATAAAAGAGGGCATAAAGGGCAGTTTTGGAAAAGAAATGCAAGACTATACGCCCAAAACAGGCGTAATTGCCAATATGCGAATTGCCTTACACAATAAAACTATAGCCTTATCAACTGCTATGCAAAATATTGGCGAAAAAGTGTTAGATTTCTGCAATAATCTTGAACGAGCCGCCCAAAAAGCTAGGGGCGAAGTTGAAGTTGCTAACGAATCAAATCAGATTAACAAAGAACTGGAACAGCAACAAGATAAAGCTGAACAAGCAGAATCAACGATAGAGGAAATAAAACCTCCTAACCAAGAAACAACAGCTAAAACAAGCAATGAACCGCCACAAACAGAGGACACTTTTTATGCAGATGCTTCAATGGAAACCGTAGAAAGTATGCAAGACGAAATGATAGAAAATCAACAAAACGAAATGGAAGAACTTAAAAGGCAACTAGCAGAAAAAGATAGCATAATTGAGGATTTATCCAATAAACAAAGCTATCTTGAAAAGAAGTTGGAACGGTTCGGAAAATTTGAAAAAGAAAACGCCGAATTAAGCCCACCACCGCCGCCAACTCAATCCGCAAATTACAACATAACCAACCTACAAGACAAGCAAATTGAACCAAACTACACAATAAAAATTGACAAACTTGAAACTTTGGGAAACAACTTAATTCGTGCAAAATTAGGGATAATAAATCCCAATAAATCGGCACAACCTGCCGAAATTTCTATAGATTCAGATAAAAATGAAATTTCAATTTTTATTGGCAATAAGGACATAAATGACAAAAATAAAGACCCTTTTGTAAGCAAAATTGAAGATTTAACTCCTGCAATGAAAGGGCTTGTCAGCAACATACAACAAACCATCAATACTGAACTCGCCAAACAGCAGCAACAGCAAAAAGATTTTCAATTTTTTCTACAAAATAAAGGATTGTTTCAAGAGTTTGTCAAACAGCAAGAACAAACTAAGACAACGCCACAAAATAGCATACAAACTAATGTATCGACAAGCGTAATTCCACAAAAAGCCGATTATGTTGTATTTGGAAATCAGCAAAATTCCAATAGAACAGGCAATACAAAGCCTACCAAAGGTTCTGAAAGGGGCTAATCCTTGATTATGACTTACAAAAAATACAAAATTTTATTAAATGTGATAGCCGATTTTGTACAATTAGGTGCAGACAACGTTTGGAACATCTTTAATTGGCAAGAAACCACTCTAAACAAAGCGGATTCTTCACATTATGTAAAAGCTAGTATCTTAAAACCTACTATCGATTGGACAAAATATGACGAAATTTCCCCGTTAAGTGGCACAACTGGCGTAGCTTTGCAACTTACGGACGGCAAAATTAAAAAATTTCACGATATAAGCCAAACCAATTTTATTGAAAAATATCCCGATATAACAATTGAACCTGGTAAAATTTTTGATGTGAATAACGATATATTAACATCTTATTATCATAAATATCACAATTTTACTTACGAAAATATAAAAACTATAGCGGAAACTTGGCGAATTATTTTGGAATATGAAAAATCTGAGCCCTCCGAAGAAAAAATAAATAAGGCTATTATTAACCTTATAAAGCCGTCTGTGCTGTACGTTTTGCACAAATATTTTTGTACAGGTTGGGCAAAAACCGTTAAATTACAGGATTTATACGAACAAGTAAACGCATTGGCATTTACCGATGTTGTAGACGAAAAACATAATTTAGAAACATTCAAAAGCATCATTTTTGATAGAATTTTCCCAATAGTTTTAACTAACGTTGCCAACATTGAGAAAAATATCCAAGATACTGACAATGAAATATCGGAATTTTACTTGCGAAATTTATTCTACAATGGCACTTTGGAGAGAAATGTAATTGCGATAATTCAAAACTACAATATTTTTGCACTTTTGCCGTATATTTCCGATAAAACAAAGTTGCTAAACACCTTGAAAAATGATAATTTTAACCTAACAACTAGCCATACAATAGAAAAGTATCATAATGCAAAAAAATTGATACAAACGTATACTCTAAAGGCAACTAAATATGAGAATATTGTCGGCTATAATGACGATAGTTTGTGGCGAATTGGGGCAAAACCTGTTGAATATGAAATGGTGTTTAATTCAAAATTTTCTACAGTGCCGAAACCTACAACAAATACAGTAAATCCGATAGTTGTAGAAAATGTGCCAATCGTACAAAATGTAACAGTACAAAAAACACAAGACGTACAGCCCAAAACGAAAGCACAGCCTACATCGGAAAAAACGTCAGCAAAATCTGTAAAACCGCCTGTAAAGCCCAAAAAGCAACCATCTACTAAATCGGCAAATGTCAACATAAAACAATTAACAACTTTGTTTAACAAGATTGCAAATTCGTAAATAATATAAATTATAAGAAAGGAGCAATAAAAATGATAGAACAAGTCAATAAACAAGCTAATTTAGCAATTTATGATGAGTATCATTCGTCCAAAGCCGTAGAAACACGGTTCGAAAAATACTTTGGAACAGACTTTGAAACCATTTGGAATTCCAGTCCGTTTAACTTAAAAATTGCCGATTCAACAGCGTTAAACCCACCTACCCAGGCTGACAATCCAAAATCAGAATAATTTATAACAATAATAGGAGGAAAGATTATGAAAATCTCACAAGAAAATTGGCTAGACTTTATCAGCCAAACCGCAAACTATATGTACAAGCACACAAACAAAGATTTACAAGTAGCTGCATACGAAAACGCTACTCAAAGGGATATGCCTATTTCGGCGGTTGCCACTTCTTACCAATGGAAAAAGCTAGGCTATCAGCCGAAAGCAACAGAAACGCCGCTTGCATCAGAATCAACAAACGTATTTTACGATTTATCGCAACTTGAAACAATACCGAATTTTGAACCGCCACCACAGCCCATTACATTGTGGGATAAAAACTTTACACTACAATCACAAAACCATATATTAAATTATCTAGGCATCGAAAATACTGACCCACTACAGGGAATTTACGAGTTAATTAACTCTGAATTTAACCTGCTCGCCGGGCAGGGGCGGGCAGGTAGCGAAAAATCAGATTTAACGCTCGCAGTCAAGCATAGTGCAAACTTTGCTGTGGTTAAACGGCTATATCCCAATGTAAAAATACCGCACACTTTGGAAATTTTGGAACACATCATTCCAAGCATTTACCATAGAGAGGAACAGGATAAATTACAGGATATGTCGCTACAGCTTATAAAAAATGTAATGGAAAAACTTGAAAAGGCAACCCAAATTTATGTGAAAAATCCGCCCTTACCTGCCCGTCCGGCAGGCGGGCAGGAGTTTATCCAACCTGCCCCTATGGAATCAACCACCGAGCAAACCATTGAACAACCGCAAGAGCCACCATTGCAATATAATCAAAGATACACAGCAGGAGAACTCTACAATATGGGTTGGACTGTTTCCATAAGATACAAATTATTGCCACCTCCCATGCCCCATATAACTTTGGACGGACTTCCTTCTAAATTGTGGCTTGTAAATGATGTTGAAAACGCCATGCAAACCGAGGATTTCAAGGCACATTTGAAAAATATGGAAGTCGAAATAGATATTGTCAATCGGATTTTGAAACGTTATAACGAAAATCCTAATGAAACAGCTAACAAAACTCTTATTGACGAGGGTATTTCTAAAATTTTGAATAAAAATGACCCAACAATAACTCCCACAGACGACCGAATTACAATAATCAGAGATTCCGCACTCGAACAGCTACAATCCAAACCTGGGGAATCAGTTGACCTTAAAAAATACGCTATATTAGCAACCAAGGCAACCGAAGAATTGGAGATTAGCAAGCGTATTATAACAAGGTATGCCCCATCAACTGAGGTAATTCCTAATAATGAATATCTTGACAATAATATTTTAAGGATACTTCGGCAAGCAAGTCCCACGGCAAACAAATTTAACTCGCAACGCCGTATTGAAAAAATTAGAAATACTGCACTAAAAGCTATACAGGACATCAGAAACACTGCATTAGAACAAACTGCCGTTGAAATAGAACAAGCCACCGTTGAAGAAAATATTGAAATTGTGGCAGAAAATCCCTCTAAATTTGAAGATTGGCAAATTGCCGCAACGTTTAACGATTTCTTCGAACGCAATATTTTAGAAGATATGGAGAATGATATACGGACTAAAATAACTTCCGTTGAAGACCCTCTAACAGCAGAAAATCTAAACGAAAGCGAAATTGTAGAACTCTACGATTGGCACATACAGCATAACGGCAACCACCTTAAAGACATCATGCAGCAACATTTAGGAGAAATATTGCCTTTTGAAGATTTAACTGCTTATTTACCCACAATTACTACGTTGTTACAAGAAAAATCACAAAATATACACGCTACAATACTAGAAGACGTTATTTCCCAACGTGAAAATGCAGCAAATATTGACCTGCCCGCCGAGCAGGCGGGGCAACCAACGCAGTCCTTAGCCGAAACAGAACAAGAAAATTTGCCTATAAATCCATTATCCGAAGTTGAACAGGCAATTATCGACCGCATTTTGCAACGTTATAACGGCGTTTCGCAGGAATTGCCAAATAATGAAGAACTTTCTAAAAATATTGTCATGGTTTTTAATAGGGACTATTCCCAAAATTATACCTTATCCGAGGAAGAAAAAACACAATTTGCGGAGCGTGTAGCAAAATCCGCATTACAGATTTTGGCGGAACAAAGCACAGCGGCAGATATTGAACAGGAAAATCAAGCAATGTCAGAGCAAATTTCTATTGATAATGCTGAAGAAGAGGAAATGGATATAAATTCCCTATTCCAAGAAACAATCGACAACATGGACATAGCAAGGGACACACCAATAGCAACTGACTATATAGAAATGTTGGACGATTTAGCCCATGAATACGTTATACTGGACAACACGCCAAGCGACCACCTAGCCGAGGAAAGCGAGGAATATATAGCCAAAACCGAACAACTTGAAAGCCTTTATTCCGAAATACAAAGCCGTATCGAAGATATACATGAGGAACTAATAAATCACATAGTATTAGAAATTGACCGTGATTTAACCGCCGAAGAACACGAAAGTTTTACCACCATGTTTAACGAACAATTTAACATCAACAGGCTAATTGAGCAAGCTGTGGACACTCATGAGGAAGAAATACAGGCTATTGTCGAGGAATATGAAAAAACGGCATTAGAAGATAATACCGAAGAAGTAGCTATAGTAAATCAATATGAACTTACGCAACCACAAACTTCAATTCCTCAACCAACAGAGCAAGATATACCACAGGGAACAATAGATATTACTACCAGCAATTTGGATAACCGTGGCATTACAGAAACATCAAATAAGCAAACTGAAATTACTCACATTGAAGAAAACGAGGAATACACCATAATCCAAGAGCGTATAGCAGAAATAAAGGAAACTCTAAATGATGTATTTGCTTTTGATGGTACTTCTGATATTGAATATCAAAATTTACAAAACGAAATGCGAAAATTGGAGCAACAGTTAGAAAAATTAGAACCTACCAAAATCGTTATCCGTGATTGGGAAAGTTTTGTAGCCGAAACCAAATTCAACACAACTGATTACACAAAGCCTTTTGTAGTGATAGAATCTAGCGAAAGCCCCGATTTTAACGAGTTTGAACGGCTATCTTTCAATGAGGCAGACAATAAATTCAAGCAAATTGAAAGCAAACATCGTGCAGAACAGCGTGGTGGCTACGACAAAACACGTGGCTTAATTTTTTACAAAGATACGCCCACGGACAACGAATTATCTACTTACTATTTTAGATATGACATAGGAGATTACAATGCTGAGCAATCTGGACTTTTCAATCATATCAACAATTTTTGGACTAATACGCAAAACAGTTTACAAAATGGCGAGTATACGTTTGGCACTACACAAGAAGATATTGACAATGCTTTTCGTATATTGAATATTCTTCGTTCCGAAAATGAGATAATTCAAGAAGAATTTTTGCAAAGCCCCTTGACAAACGACAGCATTTCTGATAATATAGAATTGGAGATGTTCAACGAAACAACCGAAACTCCACAAAATACTGAAAATAAAGGAGATGTCGCAAATGACAGAGCAACAAATAGCATGGCTAGAGAAATACAAAACAATGACGAACGACGAGAAATTGGCACAGAGCAACAAAATATCGGAGATACTTCAAGCAACATGGGAGAATCTGCCGAATTCACAGAAGAAACTAATAATCCTCGACCCAGTCAAGCACAAACAAGCCCTCGAAGAACTTCAGAACCTGTACAACCAAGCCCTACAAACAGCAACAATATTCCTGCCGACACAGCAACTGATACAGCTGACACAAAATTTCCACAAGACGAAATGGGCGGAAGTGCAGAGGATTCCCGAAGTACAGCAACAAATGCAACAAATGCTGAAACAAGCCGCCGAGAAAACGGTGCAACAGCACACGGAGCAGGAATTTCAAGCCCAACAGCAACAAGTAGTGGAAGAGGAGAAGTGGCAAGCGAGTCTCTCCGAAATGATAGCCAAAGCGGAACAGCTGAATCAAATGAACCTCCAACTTCGCCACCTCAAAACACAATGGAAGAAAATAACGGAGATAACGTGGAAAGAGTTCAAGGAGGGCTGGATGTCGCCACCGCTACAATCGGACTGGACACTGAAAATCGAAACCCTTCACGACAAAATAGAGGAGAAAATTTCACAAATAGCACTATTGAAACAGGAACTAAAGCATTGGAGAGAAACGACGGAATTAACGAAATTGGAAGAAACAGTTTTAACAATGAGCGAGGAATTGGAAGAAACGCCAGCGAATCTAATCTCGGAAATGTTCCAAACGCCAATCAAGGAATTTTGGGCGAAAATGGAGAAAATGACCTTAGAGGAACTAGCGATTTATCAACAGCAACAGGAGAAAATCGAAATGCAACAAGTCCACCAAACAGCGACAGCCGAGGAACAAATTTTCAACAAAATGGTGGAAATGGCGAAACAGAGGGGCGAATGGAATCCGAAAGACAAGGGCAAAATCAACATGATGCAAGCACAAGCCCGAGAAATAGCAATGTCCCAATTAACGAACTAGCCACAAAAGAACAGCCTATTGTAGAAAATCCCACAAATAGGCTGTTTCTTTCCGATTTTGCGGATAATCCAAACGCCATTCGTGAATGCTTGCAAGAATTAGCCAAAGTAATAAATACTACTTCAGAGCCAAATCACGCCGATTTTAACAAATTGCCAACCTTAATTGAAAAATATGGCGTGGAAGTGCCATTATATTTGACAGCCAAGCACATAATAAACTATTCTCAAACTCGTCAAGGTGCAATAGAAAATAACGCTATAGATTGGGCAAATTCAACAATAAATACAATTAGTCCTAATGACTACTCTGTACTTTATGATGTGGCAAGAACGCCATTTCCACACCATTATGTAACGCAAATGTTCGCAAATCATTTGCGAGATTTTGTGGAAGATAACGAACTTCTCCGCACTCCGCAAATTGGCGATAGAATAGCTTGGGACGGACTGCAATGGGATATTTTGGACATACAAGGCGAAATCGTGCAACTCGGCTCTATAAACGAAGAGGGGCAGCCCGAATATTCAGCTAACGAGGGCGAAATTGGACGTTTTGCACATGACGATAAAAATTATTTGTTCGCACAGTTGCGAGAAGATAAACAAAATGTTCATTTATTTTACCCAGCCCTATCAGTTGCCGAAATCGTCCAAAATAGCGGCTTTTTCCTAAACAATTACAATGAAGAACAAGCTAAAGAATGTGCTAAAGAATTGGAAAATCTAATGAGTATTAACACCTCACATGGATATTTGCAGGATTATGCTACCCAAGCTCTTACTGGCTCGCCACAATATACTAGCAATCCAGATTTTCTTACGCAGCCTTTTATCGATTTAATAAATAAGTTTGGTACAGAATTGCCAACGCTACTTGTGCAGTCCAAAATGAGACAAATAGCCAATACCTACTCCAACGAACAACCTTATTTACAAATTTATGACGACCTTAACGAAATTTATCCTACATCTTATTCTAGCGAAGCAACTAGCAAATTGCCCAATTTTTATGCACACCACCGTGCAGTAGCAATGTTCGCAATGGATTTCAAAAATTTTTTACAGGATAATCAACTTTTCCGAGAATTGCAAATAGGCGATACAGTTTTTGTACGTAACCAAGAACGCCAAATATTCGACATTGAAATTTCTCCTACCATAAATGGGCAAACTACAAAAAAAATAGTTTTGTCTCCACTTAATGATAGTGATACGTATTCTAGTAATAAAGAGTGGGAATGGATTGACCACTTAAAAAGTTTATTGCGTTCAGACGATAGAAATGCACCTCTATTATTTCCACCGTTGCCAACAAAACTTGAATTTAATTACAATCCAGAAATTAGTGAATTTTGGGCTAAATACAACTTTAATGAGAGTGCCGATAACTTGCTCTTTGAGCATAACGAGCAAGGAGTACGCTCTAAAAATCTCATATTGGACGGCGAAGTTGTAAAAAAACTTCGTAATAAGAGAGTTGGAGATAACATTTTAATTCCCGAAATTTTCAAGGGATATGGTATCAATCTTGACTATAAAAACACTAGAATGCAAGTAGAAAAAGCCTTGCAAGGTGGTTCAACACCTTATCCGATTTTTTCTGAAAAAATGGACAATAATACTAAAACTTTACATTTGCTAACGACAAGTGGCTATGTAGTGCCATTGCAGCAGATTTTTCCGTCCATTCCGTATGATATACCAGTAGATTTTGATACCGCTGATTTGCCCATAACTGGAAAAGATGTTGACGATAAAATGATTTACATTGCAAAACACTTTGACGACCAATTAAAAAATCCAGCAAAACGCATTAAATACGTAGAATCGGCTTTGATAAATCGTTTTTCAGATGCAAAAGCACACAACGATATTTACGATAGCAAAAGAGAGGCGGAGTACCAAGCCGCCAACGAGCAAAGATTAGCTGAAACACTCGCCAAAGAAGAACAAAAAGTTGCTGAAGAAATAAAATATCGTGAGGAAAATTATCACGGATTTTTGAATACTATAGAAGTCCGCAGTAATACCGAGGATTTGTTGCTTGGTTTTTATGGACGTAAAAATGTCAGACAGGTATCATACAGCCACAAAGGCTCTACTTTTACCGCTGATAAACTTATAGAGGAATGTATAAAAGACGGTGGAAAACCTTATGCTTACGAAAAAGGTAAATATGGCATTAAAATTTCTTCTTCAGAGAATAGCGGTTATTTTGTTTTGAAAAATCAGACATTATATAAATATGCGGAATATTTGTATAACAAAGAGGATTTTCCGTCTATTTTACAGGAAACTATCGCCCTGCCCGTCCGGCAGGCGGGCGAACCAACGCAAGCCGAGCAAACAGGACTTTTTTCCACAGACGACCAACCTAACCTGTCTGCACAGGCAGACGAATATGAAAACGCCCAATCCGCCTACAAGTCTGATTTTGAGCAGGAAGAAACCGAACCCACAGTCGAAGAACTAGCCAATATCTCAGAAGATACCTATATAGAAGATTTCAACCTCGACGGCGATGATTACACATTCAATATAGATGAATTTAGCCCAGAATTTTACCAAAATCTGCAAACAACTTTTGCAGAAAACGGCTACCGCCACGATATGGAATATATCCAAAATTCCGTTAAAGAATATATGGAAGAATGGGCAGACAATATTGAAAACTTCAGAATAACCGAAAAAATGCCAGCTACCGAAATAATGAATATTTTAGACGGTACAGTTGAGTTGGAATTAGCGTTACAAGCGAACCAAACCGAAATAGCAGAAAATCCGCCACCGCCAAATTTCCGCATAACCAACAACACAATCCACCCGCCTGCCGGACGGGCAGGCGATGACGGACTGATTTTCGGCGAAAAAACAAAATTCCGAGATAACATAAACGCTATAGAAACGTTACTGCTAATCGAATCCGAAAACCGCCACGCAACCCCAGAAGAACAAACGATTTTATCAAAATATGTTGGTTGGGGCGGAATACAAAAGGCATTTGACGGTCGTGATTATAGCTGGCAGGACGAATTTGCGGAACTAAAAAATTTGC
>JGI24700J35501_10930637_pt1 | contig 17208 bp, 12 predicted proteins | sample TergutTh196P1_FD_35501 | JGI IMG/M metagenome (IMG submission 35501)
CGGCGATTGACAAAGTGGACGAACAGTTAGAAAATGCAGAAAAATCCCAAGCATACGATATAATTTTTATGGATCACATGATGCCAAAAATGGACGGAATAGAAACAACAAGAAAAATCCGCGAAAGGGGCTATAAAGGCACGATTGTGGCATTAACAGCGAACGCAATAGCAGGAAACGCCGATATGTTCCAGCAAAACGGCTTTGACGGCTTTATTTCCAAGCCGATTGACGTTACCGTATTGGACGAAACGCTGCACAAATTTATCCGAGATAAACGTCCCGAGGATGCGAAAATAGCGGAAGATAAAATATACAATGAAAAAGCGGCGAATAATTTTAACGCAAACAATATCGAATACAAGGAAAATTTGGCAAAAACGCCGCAAAATATCGAAACGGCAATGGAAGTGGATTCCAAAATGGCGGATATATTTTGTCGAGATGCGGAAAAAGCAATAAAAACAATGCACGCAACGTTGTCGGATTTATCGGCAGAAAATATAAAATTATTCACAATAACGGTGCATTCTATGCGGTCGGCGCTGCTCAACATAGGCGAATCCGCCGACAAAATTAGAGCGGCACAATTATTGGAAGAAGCGGGCAATGCGGCGGATTCTGATTATATAGAATCGCAAACTGAAAATTTTATGCAAATTTTGCAGAATGTAGTAACAAAGTTGCGTCCAGCAGCCGCCAAATTACAGGCAAAAGCCGACATTATCGAAACGCCCGAAGATGCCGAATATTTAGCTAAATATCTAAAGCAAATTCAGCAGGCTTGCGAAGATTATGACGATGCTTGGGTTTACGCCGCTTTGAAAACTTTAAGCAACCGCAAATGGAGTTTCGCAACCGCCGACGAAATAGAGCATATTCATAATGCGTTATTTTTGCATAGCGATTTTGAACGGGCTGCGGAATTGGCGGCTAAAATGTTGGGGAAAATTGAAAAATCGTAAATTGCTTAAATCCAAAAAAAGTTTTTCTTGCAAAGTAAAAATTGCAATGTTATAATTGTTTTAGTAGTGCGAATCGATGTTTGGTTTTATAATGAAATATTTCGATATTTGCCTTACTATTTCGGTATTTGCCGTAGGGGCGGATAATACCTGCCCCTACATTTGAACAAAGGTTTACGTTAGCAATTTTTAGCTATAATAATCCAACTCAATAAAAAATGCGGGTCACCTGCCCGCCGGCAGGCGGGAGGGCGCTTTTCTTTTGTCCACTGGACAAAATTCAGCCTTGCGGGTGTGGGCAGCGCCCACGGTTTTGAAGTTGATTTAGTGTAGGAGGAACTTTTAATGAAACGACAATATAATCTTGTGCAGATTGGGGTGTTATCATGTTGACAATAGTTGCAACACGAGTCATTTTTATGGTGGGATTTGTTTTGGCAATTTATGTTATTGCTCGTGCTTTTATGGATAGAGCGTTTCGCAACTTTGGCAAAAGTCGGTTAGAACTGGCAAAAGCTGATGCACTTGCAAATTCATCTCGTCGCCGCGATATTGAAGATATTTTTTATTACAAGCCAAACCTTGCCGAATTGCCTTTCGAAACCACCGCAACTGACGAAATTGTTAAACTGCAAAATCGTGTAAAACTTCGCGCCGCTGCTCCGATGATTCACTTTCACCAAAAATTTACTAACATCGAACTAAAAACCGCTTACGGTGCATCTAATTTGGAAATGATTGCTATAAATGAAGAAAATTACAATAAATATATTTACGCCCTGCTAAAATGGGCAGAGCATTTGCTAGAAAATGGTTCAGACCTTCAGAAAAAAAATGCGTATGTTATACTAGAAAGATGTGCAGATCTTGGTGGCGAACATAAAAAAACATACGAACTTTTAGCAGATAGATATAACAAAAAATCCAATAAAGCCGCTCTCGATAACCTGCTAGAAAAAGTGTCCACTACATTTAGCGATGAAACTATCCGCCAAAATCTAATAAATTATATTACAGACAAAAGAGGCACTCTATGAAAAAGAAATCCCTAAATATTGGCATTTTTACCGATACGTATTATCCGCAAATTAACGGTGTTGTAACTTCTATTTTAATGCTAAAAAAAGAGTTGACCAAACTTGGGCATCGAGTTTTCATTTTCACAACCACCGATCCAAACATCAAAAAAGCCGAAAAAGCCGCCGATGTTTTTCGTATTCCCAGTGTTAAGCTCTCTTTTTTGCCAACCCACCGAATGGCAGTAATTTATCCTCCAAAACTTATCGTCAAAATGAAATCGTTCAAACTGGATATTATTCACACGCATACAGAGTTTCCTTTGGGATTTTTAGGAAAACTGGTTTCCGAAATTTATAATATCCCGATGGTGCATACGTATCACACAATGTACGAGGATTACACACATTACATTTTGAACGGTCATTTATTAACGCCAAAATTTGCCAAAAATTTTAGTCGTTTTTTTTGCAACCGTGCAAAAGTAGTAATTGCGCCAGTGGACAAAGCGCATAATTATCTAAAATCGGTGGGCGTTACGCGCGAAATTAGGACGATTCCCACAGGGCTTGATTTTGCCCCGTTTAACTCGGATAATTTTTCGGATGAAGATTTAACTCGCGAAAAATTAGAACTGGGAATTTGCGAAGAGGATTCCGTTATTGTCGCAGTTGGCAGAGTTGCCAAAGAAAAAAGTTTGGACGTTTTAATAAACATGATGCCGCCGCTTTTGCAAAAATTGCCCACTGTAAAATTGCTAATTATCGGCGATGGTCCATTGCGAGAAGAATTACAACAGTTGACAATAACATTAAACGTGCAAAACAACGTTATTTTCGCAGGGGCAAAACCCTGGAACATAATCGGCAAATATTACAGCATGGGAGATATTTTTGCAACAGCATCAACATCCGAAACGCAGGGCTTAACTTATATAGAAGCAATGGCGGCAAAAGTGCCAGTTGTCGTAAAGCGAGATCCCAGTTTTGCGGAACTTGTCCGCCACGGCGAAACGGGATTTTTATTTGACAACGATGAAGATGCCGCAAACATAATGTATTACGCATTAACCAATCAAGCAACCGCTGTAAAAGTGGCAACAAAAGCATTTGAATCCATTCAGCCGCTTTCTGCCAAGCAATACGCATTAGATGTATCGGCTGTATACGAAAGTTTGGTTACGGTTGACAAAAAAAATCGGCTGTTTTCGAAAATGCCGAAACTTCCCAATATTCCCAAAATGCCGAAAATTTCTCGTAAAAAATAGAGGATTTTGGGAGAAATGTTTGTATGGGAAAATGTTTGTAGGAGAAATATTTGTGTGGGAAAATATTTATAGGAGAAATTGGTTTATTGCAAAGGGAAAAATATTGCGAATTTGTAATAAACGGGCGGATAATATCCGCCCCTACATTTTTAATATTTATGCTAAAAAAGCGGGTCAAGGGCGCGCGCGTCCTTGCGGGTGTGGGCAGCCTGCCCGCTGGCAGGCGGGCGCCCACGGTTTTGAACTTTAAGGCGAGTGTGGGCGGAGTCCACGGTTTTGAACTTTAGGAGGGATTTTGTGCAAAAAGTTGGATATTTAGGGCCAAGCGGCACATTTACGAGACAAGCCGCTGGTATTTTGGTTTCGGAGGGCGAGTTTGTTCCGATGTACGATATAAACGAAATATTTGAATTGGTTGACAACGGCATTTGCGAAGTTGGAATTGCCCCAATCGAAAACTCTACAGAAGGCTCGGTTAATGCTACATTGGATGCACTTTTGGCAACAAACGTTGTTATTACTGAACTGTTGGTTATGCCGATTAAACACGCAATAATCAGCCACAGCAAAGCGCCGCAAAAAATTTTGGCTCATCCGCAAGCCCTCGCACAATGCCGAAATTACTTACGAAAAAACTTTGCAAATATTTCTCAAATTGCTTGCAGTAGCAATGGCGAAGCTGCCGCAATCGCAAGCGAAGATTCCACCGCCGCCGCAATCGCTCCCGAATATGCCGCAACAACATACAATTTAACAATCCTAGATTCCAATATCCAAGATAGCGCGGTTAATAGCACAAGTTTTGTCAAAATTGTTAAAAATAATGGCTCAACAACCGCTCCGCAAGCAAACTGTCGAACCGCAATCGCTTTTTCTACCGAAAATTGTTCTGGTGCATTGTGCAAAATTTTAGGCACTTTTGAAACCTATAACATAAACATGACGAAAATTTTAAGCCGTCCAATGCCGCAACATTTGGGCGAATACATATTCTTTGTTGACATTGAGGATTATAACGCAAATGATGCAAAAAACGCTCTTGACAAAATAAAAAATAATACCACAATGTACAAATTTTTAGGCTCGTATGTTGTTAAATAATGTAGATTGTGATATACTTGTCGAAAAAGTGAAAAAATATTTAGGAGGGATAAAATGCACCAAAAAATGAACCTACTAGAAATAGGCGAAAAGTTGCAATCCACTCATGGAGTGCTTTATACGGTTGTTCGGTTTATTGCATCTGGCGGACAAGGCGAAGTTTACGAAGTTGAAGATAAATCCAATAATGCACGATACGCCCTAAAATGGTACTTTAAGAACTCGGCAACCAGTTACCAAAAAAAGTTAATCGAAGGATTAGTTTCGCGCGGCAAACCTGACCACCGTTTTTTGTGGCCGCTAGATATGGTTGTCCAACAAGATATTTTTGGCTATGTAATGGATTTGCGCCCGCTAGAATATAAATCTATTTTGGATTTAATGAAACGCCGCGTTGACACAACTTTTCACGCTCTTTGTATGGCGGGAATAAACTTGGCAGATAGCTATCAATCGCTACACACGCAAGGCTTGTGCTACCGAGATATTTCTTTTGGCAACCTATTTTTTAAGCCAGATGATGGACAAGTTTTAATTTGCGATAACGACAACGTTACAGTCAACATGGATTCTGAAGGCGGAACGGAAGGCACGCCGCGGTTTATTGCTCCCGAAATTATCGTTGAAAAGGCAACGCCATCTACCGCAACCGATCTTTATTCTATGGCGGTTTTGCTGTTTTATATGTTCATGTTGCATCATCCATTGGAAGGTGCTATCGAGGCAAATATTCGTTGCATGGACGGCAAAGCCATGGAAAAAATATACGGCAAAGAGCCGATTTTTATTTGGGACCCCACAAACTTAACAAACCGCCCAGTAAGTGGCTATCAAGATAACGCAATTATTTATTGGGATATTTATCCGCAATACATAAAAGATTTGTTTACGCAAGCGTTCACTTTGGGCTTGCACGATACAAATAAACGTATAGTAGAAATCCAATGGAAAGATGCGATAGTTCGCCTAAAAAACAGCATTATGTACTGTAATTATTGCGGCTCGCAAAATTTTTACGATTTGCAAAAGGTCAAAAAATCGCAAAATCATCATTGTTGGCAATGCAAAGGCGTTGTACAACTGCCAGCTCGCATAAAAATTGGCGATCAGCTGGTAATGCTAAACAAGGACACAAAACTTTTTGCACATCACATAAAAAATAATTACGATTTTAACGATAATCAAGTTATTGGACAAATTACAACGCATCCACAACAGCCAAACCGTTGGGGCTTGACAAATGTCAGTGGCGAAAATTGGACAATGACAAAACCAAGCGGCGAAAATGTTATTGTTCCGCCCAAAAAAACTGTTCCGTTGCAAGCGGATATAAAAATAAATTTTGGTCCTGTTGAGGGAATTGTGAAATAAATGTATTTTGTAATAATACAACCTAATAAAAAATGCGGGTCAAGGGCGCGCGCGTCCTTGCGGGGTTTGGGGCAGCGCCCCAAGGTTTTGATTTTGCTTTAAGCAATTTTATTCTTAATTTGGAGGTTAAAAAATGGCAAATTTACCAGGCGGCGAAATGTCGTCGCGAATATTAGATTTTATTTGGATAACAGATTGTTCGGGTTCGATGGATGGCGAAAAAATTCAAACGCTGAACTATGCAATACGGCAAGTTATCCCATTTATGCAAAAAGAGGCGGATGCTAATCCGAACGCAAACCTTATGGTTAGAGCCTTAAAATTTTCGGACGGTGCACAATGGCACGTTCCAAGTGCAATGCCGATTGACCAGTTTAGCTGGCAAGATTTACACGCTGGCGGCGTTACAAGCATGGGCGCTGCTTTAGAAATGATTGCAACCGAGTTGCGGTCGTTTCCGTCCGATACAAAACGATTGCCGCCCGTTTTGGTACTTTTAACGGACGGTCAACCAACGGACGATTTCAAAAAAGGGCTTGAAGATTTAATGGGAACTCCTTGGGGCAAAAAATCGGTGCGTATTGCAATAGCAATCGGCAAAGATACCGACTTGAACGTTTTGGAACAATTTACTGGCAACCGTGAATTAGTGCTAGAGGCAAAAAATTCGCAATCGCTAATTCAATTTATAAAATGGGCATCCACGGTCATAAAAACGGTATCTTCGCCGCGTGCCACCGATACCGACGATGCACCGTCTGTTATCGATACAACTACTATCCCAACTTTAGACGATTCTGACGATGATGACATCTGGTAAAAACGAGTGGTCGGCAATCGGAAAAAGTGTTCGCGGTGCTACTCACATAAAAAATGGGCTTCCGTGCCAGGATGCAATAGCTATCCAAAAAACTGAAACATTTTGTATTGTAGCTATCTCGGACGGGCACGGCAGCAGTTCGTGTCCGTATAGCGATGAAGGTGCTGTTATTGCTGTGCAAACCGCCCTTACTGTCTTTGACGATATTTTTGATCAACCCGATTCGCTTAACACTTTAATTGCCAACAGAGATTTATGGTTGCCAAAACAAATCGAAAAAATTTGGAAACAAAAAGTTCAAGAAAATCATACGCAAAAACGCCGCAACGAAAATGACGAAAACCACGAAAACAACGAGCCAGCAAATTTGCCATTTTCGTACGAACTTTACGGTGCAACCTTAATTGTAGTAGTCGCAACTTTAGATTTTGTTTTTGCGTTACAAATTGGCGACGGCGATATTTTAATGGTGGACGAAACCACCGTTGATTGGCTGATTGCTCCAGACGAAAATTTGGGCCCCGAAACAAACTCGTTATGTCAACATGAATGTTGGCAATATATGAAAACGCAAATTCTTTCCTTGGAAAAAGATAATCCCATGTTTTTAATTGCAACGGACGGTTACGCAAACAGCTTTTACCAAAGTAAAGATTTTGCAAAAGTTGGCAGCGATTTTTACAGCTTGCTAAAAGAAAAAGGTCGCAATTACATTGACGAAAATTTGGAAAGTTGGCTAAATACAACTAGCGAAAAAGGCAGTGGCGACGATATTACTTTGGCTATTTTGTTGAATGAGTAGTAAAAAGAACGAACAACTTAAAACAAACTTATGTGGAATAAAACGGGCGGATATTATCCGCCCCTACGGTTGGCGGTTTGTAGGGGCGGATATTATCCGCCCGCTTTTTCTAAACCCACAAAGGCATAAAATCTAAACCATATTGCAATATTTTGCAACAACCCATTTTTTGTTAAATTGATTTATTATAGATTGATTTACAACAAATTTCAAAAACACGCAAAAACAAAAGAAAAAACAAGAAATAATAAGAAAAAAGTCAAATATATTTTTTATTTGACTTTTTTTGTGCAAAAATTGTGGATAATGTGGAAAAATCGCATTTGACTTATATATATATATATATACTGAACATTGTATCATTTTATTGTACATAAATTTTGGTAATTTGCGAAAATTTCGCATTTACAATAAATCGGCTATGTAAAGGGCTGAAAAAACTTTACAAAATGAAAGGAGGATTTTTCGTATTTATGAAAAATTTCAAAAAAAAATTAGCAATTTTGTTGGCAGTTATTTTGGCAATTTCGGGTGTACAATTAACTCCAACAGCATTCGCCAACGTCAACGAGGAATTTCAAATTGATGAAATTGCTGACGAAAACATCTTAAACGGCGAAAATGCTGCTAATGTTTTCGACGAAACAGAAAATCCAGTATTTACTACTCCGCCAGCCATTGACGGCAACGAAAATGTAGATTTAGGCGAAATTGTAGTAGATATGCCCGCTTTCGATGTAGAATTTAGCGAAGTAATCTACAATTTGGGCAACCGAGAAATAACAGTTGGTTTTGATGTACAACGTGCCGAGCAAACGCCCTGGAATTATCAACTTTTTGATGCTTACGGCAATTTCACAATCCAACTGGAAGACAACGCATTTTTCCCATATGAAGTGCAATTTCAATATTTGGGCGAAATTTTCGTTGAATGGTTCGAAACGCCGCAAAGTACCGTGCAAATTGGCGAGCATATTTTTAGCGTTGCAACTGTGCAAAATAATCCCAATTTGTTACAGTCAATCCGTTTTAATATCGGCAACGATATTATTTTGTTGCGTCCCGAGCCGAAAACTTTCACAAATGAACCTTATTCTCCAGTAGAACCTGCAACTTTAATACCGTTGCGTGTTGTTCAGCTTGGTTCTCTTACTTTGACGGATTACTACGATAGGTTTCAGTTTGAGAATGTTAATGTTACCACTTTAACTAGCACTCCAGAGGGTTCTGGCGTTGTTTGGGTTAGCGGATTAAACCATAATTATGAGATAATTTCGGACGGAATAATCGATTTATCTCAAACTGGTAGCCACAATTTGGAATTTATTGTTGGCACGACAGCCCAGCTTAATCCCGAAAATGTGCGCTACAGAGTAAACATTACTGTTGCCAATCCAAATGTTGTGCAAAGTGTACGACTTTTTCACGAAAATAATAACAACAGGCAACTTGCTGACGACACAAATTATGCTCCTGAAAATGTACAAAATGCCTCTCAAAGTGTCTCTTTGTATCCTCAATTAGTTGGGTTCGATTTTAATCCACATTTTATCGATTTCACAATAGATCCACAACTTAGGGCAAATTATACTGTACAAGTTATAAACGTTCCCGAAGATACGCCAAATACCGAAGAGGATGTTTTAGCCGTGCTGGCGGAAAACTCTGCAAGCGATGTAACTTCCCAAGTGCTTGACCAAAATATGCAACTTCCCAATACAGGCTTTAGAGTTACGCAAGCAGGTGCGCAACATTTTGCGATATTATTTCGAAGTGGTCAGCAAATTACTGCTATTCGCAGGTTGAATGTAACTGTTAGTCAAGTGTCTTCTGCAAGCGTTGTGCAAAATGTGCAAATTGCACAAGAAGTTGCGGGCGTACGCAGCCAATTTAGCCAAAATAGTAGTCTATCTAGTTCAAATATAACGCAAAGCACGACTTTCTCAAATCGTACAGCGGTTGGTTTTGGGATAAATCCGCATTACATGGCATTTACGATAAATCCTGCTTTTGCCGCATACGATGTAGAAGTAATTAGCGGAGATTTCCAAACTGCCGCCGAAGCTATTTCCGCTGCTAACGCTAATCCAAATTTGATTATTACCGACAATGTACTTGCTCCTGCACAAAATGTAAACAATGTAGGCGAGGGTTTTCAAATCACTGCAATAGGAACGCGCTATTTTGCTATCATTTTCAGAAATGCTGGCACAAATGAAGTGGCAAATTTCAGCAGATTATCGGTAACTCTCAATAGGTCGTCAATAACGCCTGTTTCGCAAGTACAAATTATCCAAAATGCAAGCGGCGTTCGCAACGAACTAGATTCCGACAATTTATCTTCATTAAGCACATTTACCAATCGACAAAGCACCAACTTTTACCGTTATAATCGTGGTTTTGTTATAAATCCTAATTTTGTAGCCTTTAACGTAAATTCCACATTTGCCACGCTTTATAACGTTCGAGTGTTGCACGGAGAATTTGACACGCAAGAGGAAGCCGTTGCAGCACTTGCCGCTAATCCCGAAATTGACATTACCGCAAATGTACTTAACCAAAATTTAGAAGTTTCGGGCGGTTTTCCGATTACTGATGTTGGAACGCAATATTTTACTTTTTTATTTTACCAAGGCGGAAATTTGGTAAATTTTTCTGGTTTATCGGTAAATGTTAGCAGAGCTTCTTCGCTACAGCCCAGAATTTCCGATATAACTTTCGCCAATGAAATAAGCGGAACGCGCAACATGACAACTTTCACAGGAACTATATCCAACTATAGCACAACAAACCCCATGACAAGCACAAGCACACGGACGATAACATTACAACGAAATGGTTTTGAGATTGCTCCGCATTATTTTTCAATGACTTTGCACGCAGATTATAGTTCGCATCAAGCACAAGTTGTACGTGGCAATTTTACGAATGTGGAGCAAGCAATAGCCGCAGTTGCGGAAAATTCCGCTTTAGATGTTACTTCGCGAATAGTCAATCAAAATTTAGCAAATAACAACACGGGCATTACAATTACTCCAAATGCTCCAATGTATTTTGGAATAATTTTTCGAGATGCTGGAAATGTTGTTGGTTTTCACAGGCTAACATTGAACGCTAACGCAAGCAACGTAATACAATCAAGATTTTCGTCAATACATTTTGCGGACGCAATAAACGGCAACCGAAGCGATACTTTTACTGGAAATATTTCCAATACAAGCACAAATAGCTTAATGGAAAGCCGTTCAACTAGCAATGCGCAAATGCTTTCTAGCGAATTTAATCCAAATCCCCGTTATTTTGGGTTGGTTATAAATCCGCAATTTGCCAATTTTAGAGCAGTTGCAATAAGAGGAGAATTTGCCACCGCAACCGCTGCCGCCGTCGCTTTAGCCGCCGATTCCTCGCTTAATGTTACCGAGCGAATTTTCTTGCTAAATTCCGATGAATTACTTTTGGCAAACAAAGGAATCTCGGTTGTGCCGAACTCTGAAACGGAATTTGCAATAATTTTTTATGACGGCAACAATATAGTTGCGTTCCACAGATTTACGCTAAATGTTGTAAATCCGCCATTTATACAAAATGTGCAAGTTTACGAAGAAACTAACAACATTCGCATTCCGTTAAGTGGCAACAACAATTATATTTTTACAATGCGCGGCTTCGAAAATACCGTCGAAAATACTCCTCATTACATTGGAATAAACATTTCCGATATTTTTAACGATTATTCTGACGAAACAAGGGTTTTTAGCGGACTTTTTGAAAGTGCCAACGAGGCATTAGCAAGCGGAACAAACATAACCGCTCAAATTTTAGCACAAGATTTAACCCAAACAGGCACAGGTATACGAGCTGCAGAAATCAACAATTTTACCATAGTTTTTTTGAATAACAATCAACCGGTTGATTTTCGAACAATTACTGTGCAAGTAAATCTACGTAATGATGCTATTGGGCAACGTCCAACTCCTGCACAGCCCGATCCATTTATGCGAATGTTAGGTGCAGTAGAGTTTCAAGAAACTTTGTTAGATGAAGATGGCAATCCTCTATTGGATGCAAATGACGAAGAGCAAACAAAAATGAACGTTTATGTAATGCCTTATCAGCACGATAATTATCTATCGAGAGGCTTTCAAACGCTATTTTTCTTGGACGAAAATGTCGATCTTGCAAACATTAGACCTGTATTTGAAGTTCCTGCTCAAAATGTCAACATTTTTGCTGGAACAATCGGAGCACCAGGTATATTGCAAACAAGTGGCGAAACTTTCCGTGATTTTTCGCAGGGCGTACAACAATATGCCGCAATAAATGCCCAAGGAAACGGCTTGCGTAACTATGTTGTAACATTCGTTCAACGGCACACAGGCGGTTCGCAACTTTTCGTAAACGGAATAAATGGTCCAGAGGGCGCATTACGCAGAATTTTCCTAAATAATACACAAGATTTTGCTAATTTTCACGATATTTTTATTGCTAACGTGGGCGATGCTCCGCTAACTGGCTTAAACGTAACGTTAAACGCTACAAATGTGCAGCTTGACCCATATTGGACAATCGGCGGTGCAGGCAACAACACTTTGGCAGCATTTACCACAATCGAAACGCCTAGTTCCGACAGTGAATATGCGGGCGAATTACCCAACGTAGCAAAAATCCGTTTGTTGCCAAATGGCAACGGCAGAATTGACGGAACACTTACAATTACAGCCGATGGACAAACTCCAGTTGTCATAACATTGACAGGTTTATCTGGAAGTCCCATAATAACAACAGAAGAAATTAGCGATGCCGTTTTGTACGTACCTTACCAAGAAGTAATAATGCAATTTAATATGTACGCTTGGAATAGACCAACATTGCACTTAATATCTGGTGCAGAAGAACTGGCAAACATTGGCATGGAATTTCGCGAAACTGGCGAATTATACGGCGTTCCAACAGAAATGGGCAGTTTTCCGTTTACGGTAGAATTGCGAAACACGCCAAATATGGGCTTTTCAAACGTTCAAGCCGATTTTGTGTTTATCGTGCTAGAAAATACTGACGAAAACGTAGCAAATCAAGTTGATATTGGCTACGAAATCAATCAGCACGTGGGTATTCCTATGCAAAATTATTTTGTCGTAACCGACAGAAACACTCAAAATTTATTTGAAATTGCTTTAGATACGCCCGATTCTTTCGAACAGTTTGTTGCATTTTTCCTAAATGGAGAACTTTTGGAAGAGGGAACCCATTTTGATTCCGAATCAGGTAGCACAAGAATTATCATTCACGAGCAAACTTTCGAAATGGCAAATCAAACTGGCAGAAACACTATAGCAGCAGAGTTTCGCACAAATAATAATGCCGCCGAAAACCCAGCAGGAGAAGTTACAGGCAGAGTAGAAAGCGAACCTGGTCTATTTGTAAATGAATTGCGGCGTTCGGCACAAAACTTTACATTTGACGTTCCATCCACTCCCGAGCCAGAACCCGAGCCAGAACCAGACGGCGGCGGAAATGGAAACCAAGGAAATCAAGGCGGAAATCAAGGCAACCAAAACAATCAAAATAACCAAAATAATCAAAATAACCAAGGTGGAAACCACGATACGGACGGCGAAGTAGAAATACAATCGCCACGTCCACCGCAACAAGGCGGCGCATCTACTACTACTACAACCGAACAGGCGGAAGAAACAGCTACACCGCCAACTCCGCCAGCGCCAATAATTCCGCCACCAGAATTTGAAGTTATAACAATGCAAGCATTCCCCATAGAAAATGGCACAGGATTTTTATTGCCAACGGAAGAGATAAACAATGCTTTAATTTCCAATGCAATAATAGTGCTAGATATGGGCGAATTGGGTACAATAACCTTAAACCAAGCCACTTTGGCGGCTTTGGTTGCACTTTTTGGCGATATGTTTACTTTTAACGTTACACTAGAAAATGGACAAATAAGCATTCAAGTATTGCTAGATGACACGCCAATATACACAATCAACGGCGGATTAAGGCTTGCATTGCCCAACATTGCCCCTGCCTATGTTCCAGAAAACGAGGTTGTAATCTCTTTAACAACGGAAAACGGAATATCTAACATAATCAGCAAATCGTTTGTAGAAAACGAAATTACTTACCTTTTGATAACGGAAACAGGCACAATATCAGTGGCATCAAATTTTACGCCGTTTAATGATGTTGAGACAAATCATTGGTTTTCGGAAGTGATTCAATTTATCAACAACCGAGGAATGTTAGCGGCAAATACCATAATAACTGCGGTTGGCAATTTGTTTAATCCGCAAATGCCAATCACTCGCAGCGAGACAATCAATGCACTTTTCGAACTAGAAAATTTGGAAAACGTTGCAACTTTCGGCGGAGCAACCATTTTTAACGATATTGCAGCAGAGGATTCTCAAGCCAATAGTATAAATTGGGCGACATCTTTGGGAATAATCCAAGGTTTTGGCGATGGCACATTCAGACCAACCGACAACGTAACTCGCCAACAAATAGCAGTAATTTTAATGAATTATGCCAACGCAACAGGAATAGACACTACCGCAAGGGGCGATATAACAGCCTTTGGCGATACAACGCAAATTGCAACTTGGGCAGACGATGCAGTTCGCTGGGCAGTATCTTCTGGACTAATGCGCGGAGATGGCTTTAATTTTAACCCCAACAATAACGCTACCAGAGCCGAAATTTCGCAAATTTTGCAAAATATGATTAAGTTGATTGTTAGATAAATTTCTGACTTTCAAAAAAAGGGCGATAATTTTCGCCCTTTTTTATATACTCGAACAACTTAAAAATAGGTTGTTGTAGAAAAAACGGGCGGATATTATCCGCCCGCATTTTTTATTAAGTTGAATTACTATAAATCATTTTGTAAAAAATGGAGTTACTATATTTACTATTGACCATCCCTAAACCAACAACATAGCATCGCCAAAACTATAAAATTTATATCCTTCGATAATAGCGGCATTGTAGGCTTGCATTATGTAATCAATGCTACAAAATGCGGCAACTAGCATAATAAGCGTGGATTGTGGCAAATGAAAATTTGTCAAAAGTCCGTCAATTACCTTAAATTCGAAACCTGGATAAATGTAAATTCCTGTTTTGCCCATTCCGTGGACAACTTGACCAGTTTCGTCTACACAGCTTTCCAACGTGCGACAAGATGTTGTTCCGATTGCAATAACTCGTCCGCCCATTTTTTTTGTTTCGTTGATTTTGGCGGCTTGCTCTTCTTCAATTTGATAATATTCGCTGTGCATAGAATGCTGAATAATATTGTCAACTCGTACTGGGCGAAAAGTGCCAATTCCAACGTGGAGCGTTATGTGCGCTATTTTTACGCCTTTTTTTTCCAGTTCGGATAAAATTTCGTTGGTAAAATGCAAGCCAGCCGTCGGAGCAGCTACCGAACCGTTATTTTTGGCGTAAACTGTATTGTAGCGTTCTTTTGTTTCCTCGGTGGACATTGTGGGCTTTATGTAATGTGGAATCGGCACTTCGCCATATTTATCTAGTAAATATTCCCAATTTTCGGTGTATTCGAAGGTTGCGTTACGCAAACCGTCTTCTACCGTTTCGTCTATATTTATAATTATATCGCCGTTGCCAACTATGATTTTTTTGCCGACACGGCATTTTTTGCCAGGCCGACATAAAATTTCCCAACGGTTGGTACTTAATCTTCTGTGCAATAATACTTCGACCGCGCCGCCACTTTCTAGGTTGCCCAAAAGTCTTGCAGGAATAACTTTTGTATCGTTTATGACAATGCAATCTCCTGCATTTAGCAAATTTATTATCTCGTTAAAAGTGTGATTTTCGTAAGCGCCCGTTGCACGGTTTAACACCATTAACCGTGATGTACCTCTGTTGTCTGGCGGACTGTGCGCAATTAGTTCCTCTGGTAAATCGTACCAAAAATCGTGTAAGTTCATAAAATTTGGCTATTTAATAGCCGCCTCCTTAATTATAATCATTAAAACTTTCTTTAATTTAGTATACTAAACACAAGAAACTTTGTCAAGGAAAATTAAATTTGCATTTTTTTGGCACGCAACTGACCGCAAGCGGCATCTAAATCTTCGCCCATTGTTCGTCTAATTGTGGCGTTTATGTCATTTTCTTGTAAAATTTTCATAAATTTTTCGGAATGCTCGCGCAAAGTTGGCAAAAACTCCGCATTTGTCATGTTTACTGGGATAAGATTAACATGGCAAAGTATATCTTCCAGCAATTTTGCCAGCTGCATCGCATGATTGGGAGAATCGTTGAGATTACTGATAAGTGCATATTCGAAAGTAATTCGCCGATTAGTTAATTGCGTGTAATATCTGCAAGCCTCCAAAAGCTGATAAATAGAGTATTTTTTGGCTATTGGCATTATGGTTTGCCGCAACTGATCGTCGGTAGCGTGTAGCGAAATCGCCAAATTTATTGGCAACTGCAAATTTGCCAATTTTTTTATTTGCGGGACAAGTCCGCACGTAGAAATTGTTATGTGCCGTTTGCCAATATTCAGCCCTTTTGGGTGCGAGATAAGTTCCAAAAATCGGACAACATTGTCAAAATTGTCAAGTGGCTCGCCGCAGCCCATTAAAACAACGCCAGAAATTTTTTCTTGTTTGGCGGCGTAAACTTGTGCCAGCATTTCGCCAGCCGTAAGATTGCGAATAAGCCCGTCCGCGCCAGATGCACAAAATTTGCAGCCCATTTTACAGCCCGCTTGCGTAGAAATGCAAACCGAGTTTCCAAAGGAATATTCCATTAAAACCGCTTCGATTAGCAAATCGTCCGATAACGCAAACAAAAATTTTTTGGTGCTATCTTTTTCAGAAACCAACGTTTCGATAGGTTGACATAATGGAATATAGCAAACTTCGGATAATTGTTGCCGCAAACTTTTTGGCAGATTATCCATAACATCAAAAGAAACCGCAAATCGGCTATGTAGCCATTCAAAAATTTGCGTTGCTCTGTACTTTGGGCTATTTAGCTGAAGTACAAGCGTTTCCAGTTCATTTGGGAGCATTGCTAAAATATCCTGTTTCATGGCTCAAATTTGTTGTTTGTCAACTTCGGAAGTTGACAAAGTTTCGGTTGAATTTTCGTTATCGTCAACATTTTCGAGGTTAAAATCTGGCAAAGGTGCTAATTCTTGCAATGATAAATCCTTTTCATCCATATCGGGACGATATTTTTTGAAGACACGCATAATCATAAAAGAGGCAACATATGCGTAGATTCCAATGCCAACCAAAATAACAGGTTCAAAAACAAAAATGGCAAACGCGACAATAGCAACGCCAGTTATTGCGGTAGATATAGTCGTGAACAAGTGGCGATTTCCCATAAAAAAGGCACTTTTTATAATTTGCCTAAAACCCATCTCAAACCGTGCTGTCAACGGAAACATATAAATTGAGATAATAACCAGTTGCGCCAAAATTACAAACTGGATAACCTGCAAAATAAGCGTCATAGTTGGGTCAATGTACAGCTCGGGAATTATCTGTATATTTAGCACAACCAAGCCCAAAATAGTACACCAGCCAATCCACAAAATAGTGGCTTTTTTGAAATTAGACTTAAAACTGCCCCAAAAATCTCGCAAAATATAGCCCTCTTTATCCGAAACACGGCGAGTTGTAACATAAAAAAGTGCCGTTGTAGACGCACCCATAGTAACCAAAGGAACACTAAAAGCCAACCATATAACACTCAAAATCATAATATCCGCCAATGCGTTACCAAACCGCATAAATGGCCCATCCATATTAAAAAATCCGCCCATATAAACCTCCTAAGTTCAAAACCTTGGGGCGCTGCCCCA
>JGI24700J35501_10930636_pt1 | contig 17196 bp, 15 predicted proteins | sample TergutTh196P1_FD_35501 | JGI IMG/M metagenome (IMG submission 35501)
TACGGCGGCGGCTTGGAGACAAAACGCTGGCTGTTGGATTTTGAAAAGGGAAATTTGGGCTGATTGGCAGGTTTGCCGATTGGCTAGGTTTGGGCGGATTGTTCCGCCCAAATTTTCCCAAAAATAGGAGGGGTTTTAATGGAAAAGGTTGATTTTGACGAATTTATAGAAGATTGGGATACTTTCGAAGAGGACAATCTTATCACAAGGGACGAGTTTGTGCGGAATTTGAATAACTCGTACAAGAACTTCTTGAAAAGGCTACAAAGTGGCGAACCGATAAAAGGCAATGCACTTGAAAAAGTGGATGAATGGATAAAAATGGCGGAGGAACTGGACAATGAATAACGAAATACAAGCCTATCTTATTGAGGCAATAGACGATTTTGAAAAAGAAGTTGTGCGATTTGTTAGGAAGAAAAAATTTAGAAAATTGCCATTGCAAATAAAAGATTTAATTGCAGAGCTAAAAGACGGAAATTTTTCAGGCAATTTGCTAAAACGAGAGATTGAACCAGTTCCGCATGAAGTCTATAAAAAACGGCTACCGAACGAGGACACAAAAACAGGTAAATCCAATGGCTATAGAGTAGTTTACCTAGTTGCCACCGAAAATAAAGTTGTCGGTTTGCTAGACATATATTATAAAAAAGAAACGCCCAGCTTACCAGAAAAACATATTAACAACTTAGTTGAGGGCTTTTTGATTGGCTTATTGCCAGACAACGAGGAAACGGAAGAATCGGACTGAAGGGAGTTGTTTTTATGGAAGACAACAAAATTTTTGAAGAAGAAGATTACGATTTTCTTACCAAAGAGGAATTTGCACGAAAATTAACAAGGGCGTTGCGACAATTTGCACCGATTATGCTTGGGCATGAAAAGCCGAAAAATAATATCCATGAAAAAATAGCGGAATGGATAAAAATGGCGGAAGAACTTGAAGACTGAAAGGAGTTGCTCTTATGGAAGACAACAAAATCTTGGAAGAAGACCACATTATCACAAGAGAAGAGTTTGCAAGAGGATTTTTGCGTTCATACGGCGGAATGTTGAAATTGCTACAAAGTGGCAAGCCGATAAAAGGCAACGCACGTGAAAAAGTAGCAGAATGGAAAAAAATGGCGGAGGAATTGGACGATGAATAACGAAATACAAGTTTATTTTGCAGAAACAATAGACGACTTTGACAAAGAAGTTGTTAGATTCGTAAAGAAGAAGAAATTTAGAAAGTTGCCTCAACAGATAGACGATTTAATTTCAGAGTTAGAAGTTGGCAATTTTTCGGGTAGCCTACTAAAACGAAGTGCCGAGCCAGTTCCGCACGAAGTCTACAAAAAACGGCTACCCAACGAGGACACAAAAGTTGGCAAATCCAACGGCTACAGAGTAGTTTATTTGGTTGCCAGAGAAAACAAAGTTATCGGCTTGCTGTATATATACTACAAAAAAGAAACGCCTAAAGTTTCGGAAACATATATAAATGGCTTGATTGACTGCTTTTTGTTTAATCTATTGCCCGACAACGAAGATTTAGACGAAAATTCAGAAATATGGAAGGAGGTGCAACAATGAGATTGCTACCAATACACCTTGAAGAAAACGATACACGAGATTTGCTAAATGCCGACTCGATAGAACGGGTACTATTTTATGAAAAACCATCTGGTGAATGGATTATTGAAATTTTGTTGAAAACTGACAAAGAAAAACTAACATTTTACATAGGCTACGATAAAGAACTTGTTTCCAGAGAACACGATATTTTGATAGAATGGCTAACAATGCCTACTAGAGATATTGATTATGAGAACTATGATTCACAATGCAATGATTTTCGTGCGTACCGTGAAGATAGACTAAATTATCGCTAAAAAATAAATCGTACATTCGTACTTGCATACATCAATGTATTATAGTAAGTCAAATTGACAAAAAATGTGGGCGGATAATATCCGCCCATTTTTTATTAGATTGATTTATTCTTTAGCACATATTATTTTATTGCAAAGGCAACCTTTTGCAAATTTTTTTATTTTTGAAATAACCAAATCTACTTACCAGATGAACCAAACCCTAACTCGCCACGATTACTTTCGCTAATTGTGGCAACTTCAACGATGTCAACTGATAGCACTGGCTGAATTACCATTTGTGCAATACGCATTCCTTTTGTTACTTGAAACGCCGTTTTGCCGTGATTTATTAAAATTACACAAATTTCTCCGCGGTAACCTTCGTCTATTGTGCCTGGCGAATTTAGCACGGTTATTGCGTGTTTTAAGGCAAGCCCACTGCGTGGACGTATTTGTGCCTCTGTTTGTGGCGGTAACTCTAGTATTATTCCTGTTTTTATCAATGCCGATTCTCCCACGTTTACCTGCGTTTCTTCTACCGAAAATATATCGAAACCTGCATCGCCTGGGTAAAATTTGGACGGCAAAATTGCATCTTTGTGAATTTTTTTTATTTTTAGCTGCATTTTGATTTCTCCATTCAAAATAGAGGTTGAAAAATTGCGTTTAACGTCAACCAAAAGTTGCAATTATATTGCATTAGAACGGTACTTTACAAGGAGCGAATCTGCTCGTACGTTGTAGGCAAATGCAAATTGTCAACATTTGTTCTCATATTTGTTAAAAATGTATGGGCGAATATCATTCGCCCACACAACAAACGCCAAAAATTTTATATAAATTCAACTGCTGATTGGCGTTAATAATTGCTACGTATAACTTCGATGTCGTAGCCGTCGGGATCCGAGATAAAATAATACGACGGCGGAGTTCCTGGCAAGCCGTATAAATCGGTTACTTTGAACCCTGCGGCTTTTTGCTTTTCGTGTAATTCTTCTAAATTATCGGTTGCTATTGCTATATGCCCGTAACCATCGCCTAAATTGTAGGCGGCATGATCAAAGTTGTACGTTAATTCTAGTTCGTAAGAATCGCCTGGTAAGGTCAAATATACTAGCGTAAATTTATGCTCGGGAAAATCGCGGCGGCGGCTTTCGCTAAAGTTAAACGCCTTTTTGTAAAAATCTAACGATGCGTCTAAATCCTTTACCCTGTACGATGTGTGTACCATTTTCATGTTTTTACCCTCCTAAATGCCTATTTTGCAGGTGCGTATCTTTTTACAGTGATTGTGTCGCCAGCAAATTCGCGTAACATTGGTGCGTGAGTTTTAAAATGCGGCGTTGCATTGTGGAAATCTATTGCGGCTTGGTCTTTCCATTTTTCTAAAAGGCTGAAATTGCAAGGGTTGTCAATATCCTCGTACAAAGTGTACTCAATGCAACCTTCTTCTGCTTGCGATGGGATTCCCAATTTATCGAAGAACGCCAAAAAATCGGCTTTTTTCGCTTGGTCAACCTTAAATTGTACTAACAAAACTATCATAAAACCACTCCTTTTAATTTTTGACAACGCCAAAATTAGGCGTTAAATTGAGCAATAAGGCTTTTTCTTGCACTGGACAAAATAATCAATCCCACAAGGAAAACAGCCACGACAGACAAAATCGAAAAACTTGCTCTGCCAGTTACATTTAACATTATAGCATACAATGCGGGCCCAAGTATAGCGGAAAATCTGCCGAAAATTTCAAAAAAGCCAAAATATTCGCCGCTTTGCTCCGCTGGGATAAGCCTACTGTACGTAGAGCGAGATATTGCTTGTATTCCGCCCTGTACAGTGCCTACCATAAACGCCAATATCCAAAATAGCACGGTTGCCGTTTCTACGCCGAAAAAGTTTTCTTCCAAGCCAAATCCCATAATAAAGCCGACAACGCAAATGCAAAAATATATGACAATGGCGGCAGTAATGAGATTTACTGGATTTGTGCGGCGGCTCAATTTACCAAAAAGCAAACTAAACGGAAACGCCACAACTTGCGTTACAAACAGTGCGCCAATCATTCCAGTTGTGCCAAGCCCCAACTCTGCGCCGTATGCTGTTGCCATATTTATAACTGTTCCCACGCCGTCTATGTAGAAAAAATAGGCAATGATAAAGGCGAAAACTGGCTTGTTTGCAATGATTTTTTTCGCTGTACTGATAATCGCTTTGAACGATTCCACAAACAAACCTTTTTCAGGTTTATCTTTTCCATATTTATGGTGGACATTTTTTATTATCGGAATAGAAAATATCATCCACCAAACAGCGGTTAAAATAACGGATAACCGCACCGCCAAAACTGCGTCAATTCCCACGTTTTCGCCGAATAGGATTAAGATAATGCTGATAATAAACGGGATTGTACTTCCGCCGATGTAGCCATAACCGAAACCTGCGGCACTTACAACATCCATGCGGTCGTTTGTGGTAACGTCGGGCAAAAACGAGTCGTAAATTTGGTTGCACACAGAATAAAAAATATTTGCCAAAATATAGCCCAAAAGCAACATTTGCCATTCGCTAACAAAGGCTGTAAATAGCGTGAAAATTCCGCCACAAGCCAAAAAGACAATAAACATTCGTTTTTTGTAGCCCTTGTAATCAATCAACGCACCGATAAACGGAGCAGCCAAGCCAACCGTAACACGTGCAACAACGATTCCGATTGCCCACCACATACTGCCAGGTGTATCTTCGCCGCCAGCTATGCCAACAAAAAAAGTTGGAAAAACCGCCGCAACCATTATTGTCGCAAACACAGAATTTGCCCAGTCGTAAAAAATCCAACTACGCTCCTCTTTGGTAAAATTTTTCATTGTAAAACCTCCCCTGTTTTTATACTCAAACAACTTCAAAACCGTGGGGGACGCTGCCCCCCACACCCCCCGCAAGGAGCTTCGCCCCTTGACCCGTTAAAAATTTTTTAGGATTTGAATTATACCGTTATTTTATAAATTTATCCACAACGCTGGGCGAACTCCGTGACTATTACCAATCCCAGCGTAGTGATTATTGCCGCTCTCGTTGATACCATAAGCATCTCCATCGCAATTATAATCTTCTCGCAACCACCACCATATAGCATTGCCGTTTTGTTTAGTTCTTGCAACACGTTGATAGTCGTTCTGAAAATAGCTCTGTACTTCTTCACGGTCAAGAAGAAAAATACTATCAGATGTAGTGTTGCCCACAGTCCTAATATTTTTCTTGACGATTTTATCTTTTTCAACAAATTTATTGTAAAATTCGCCATTCAAATATTTTCGGAGCGAGCAGTCTTTCCAGGCTACCCTTCCGCCGCCGCTATTATACTGACGACTTCCTAATATAAATTCACTCAAAAGCAAGACTTGATTATTTTTCATAGCCAGCACTCGCCATTGGTAGCCGCCAAATGGGACTATTTCGCCGATACCCCAAAAGATTTGCGGTTTCAGCAGTTCTGCAATAATGGAATTAGTTTGTGGCAATCCTTTTTCTTGCATGGTTGCCTTTAATTTTTCCTCGTTTTGCAACAAATCTAGTGCAGTTTGAAAAATTTTACCGCTTGTCAATTCCTTTTCGGCTAATTGGTTTAACTCGGCTATTGCACCCAATAAACCCTTTTGATTAAGTATAGTTTTTGCGGTTTCATTGAGTTTGAAACTATTTCTGCCTAGTTTGGATAATATTGTCAAGCCTGTTTGTGCTTGGTGGAAATAATTTTGCAAAAGTTGGTCGATAGTGATGTTGTAAATCGTGCTTTCATATTTTTTAAGTTCCTTTTTGCGGAAAATTAAATTGTTGGACGGTCTGTCGCTAGATAAATATCCAGAATAATTTGGCGAATCGTTAGCAGCATTTACAAACGTTTTGAAAGATTTGTAATGTTGATATTCCAGTTGCTCTTCTCGGCGGTCAAACTCTTCCCATTTTGCATTATCCCAGCGACCAATTTCACGCCACAAAAGGCTATAATCGGGCATTTCTGCATGGCTTTTACGATTGACAACTTGCTTTGATGGAGCCGCAAGCCCCAAATTCCGCCCAAATCCAAAAGGCACATCTTCCCATAAATAATCGTTTAAGAAAAACGCATCGGCTTGCGTTGCCGTAATTTCGCCGTGCCGCTCTAAACCTTTGGTTAATCCCAAGCAGGCTATCACAAAATCCCCTTGGAACAATTTTTGAAAGTCAACAAAAAATCCGCCCAACTGGTTGAAACTTTTCTCTAGTTCGGTCAATGCCATTTCCTCGGAAATTTGGACTTTCGTCATGCCCGCCTTTATATTTTTCGCATCGGCAGAGTGAAACTCGTACAGCGATAAATTTTGTTGCAGCCAATACAAATACGCTTTTGGGCTGTATTTTAGATAATGTCGGCGGACGGCGATTTTATCGGCGCAAATATGCTCAAACAGGAAATATAACTCGCCGACCTTTTGCAATGGGCTGTTTGTCTTAAAACTGGCTTTTAACGCCTTAATTTGCTCCATAAATCCCATTGCCGCAATCGCGCCGCAAATGTAATCGTCGTCGATGGTTTTTATTGCACTCTCAAAATAATCCGCCGAATTTGTGAATTTTTTCTTGAAAATTTCGTCCGCTGTGCCTGTTAGTTGCTTTGTATTGCTGCTCCAGGCGAACATTGCATAATAATAGGCAAAATTGGGATACTCGTTTGAAAGTTCCTCAATCGCCCTTATTTTTGGGAGATTTTCATTTATTTGCGTTCGCATATTTTGGGGCAAATTTTTATCTCGCAAGGTTTCAACCATTTTCCACGATAAATATTTATCTTTTAACATTTGGATAATATTTGCCGAAACGTCCTTATCGGAGGATTTTTTCTGCTCATTTTGCCACATATACGCCGATATTTCCGATAAATCCGCAAATTCTTTTCCCCGCCAAAATAGATTTCCGCCGTCCAGTAAATCGTGCATAAATTGCGATAGCGTTAAATCGTGATTTTGGGCGGTTGGCGATGATTCTGTTAGCCAGTCGATTCTATCTTGCAAAAATGCCTCGGCTTGCAAATGCCTGTGGATTTGCCTATTGTATAGATAACGCTTGCCCTGCTCCCAATCGCCAACTATTGCCGCCACTAATTCTTTCTTGTTTCGGCACTCGAGCGTTTTGCTGAATTTGAACGGCGTTTGCCAGTTGTCCGCCGCCGCCGCAACTGTAACTTTTCCGCCAAAAAGCACAGAATCGTCCGCCAACCAGTTAATTATGTCGGCGTGTTTTGGACGTTCTGTCCAGTTCATGCGAACCAGAGCATCGATTAGGTTTTTCAGCGGTTCGTCGCCATTTTTGTAATCTAGCATAATGCCTTTTTCTGTCATTGTTGAATGGAAAGCAAATTCCGTATCGTTCGTCAAAATGGTGGAATATGGATGTTCGCCCTTGTACAGCGTGGCAAGCGTGCAGCCCAGCGAAAAATAATCGGACGCTGTATTGGCGTAACTCGCCGTTACCTCGATGGCTGTGTAGCCGATTGTGCGGCGTGCGAGTTCCGTTTTGACGGTTTCGTCCTCGCCGTCCGCCGTGAATACCGCTGTTCCAAAGTCGCCAACCACAATTTCGCCGTCCAGTTCGTACAAATTGGCGGGTTTAATATCTCGGTGGATAAGATTGTTTGCGTGGATTGCGTGCAACGCCTTGCACAGAGCGGGAATTATCCTATTTTTCAACTCCGCATAGGAAAATTTTTTGCCGCTTTTTGTCAACTGCTCCAAATCGCCAGTTGGGCAATATGGGAAAATATCCACTGGATAGGGCAATGCAAAGCCATCTTCGCCCTCGATGTTGACTGTGCCTGTTGCCAACAGCGGCATTATGTGAAACTGCTTGTAATCGGCGTGTTCCCGCAAAAATTTTATCACTTGCGCGCGGTTTTCACGGTTGACAGCCTTGTACATCAAGCCCGATGTATCGATTTTGGCGGCGCATTTTGCTCCGCTTGGGCTTGTTGCGTGGTATACTTGGGATTCTCCGCCGATGCTGATTAAATTTGCGGAAATTTTGTAGGTTTCGGTGGATTTATCGGCGGTTTTTGCGGTAAATTCTAGCGGTTCAAGCAAGATTGGATTTGTGTTTACGGTGGAATTTCCGCCTAGTTTTTCGGTTTTTTGTATTTGCATTACTTCGGTTTTTGCCATTTTTTTGCCTCCTGTTGTTTTTTCTTTCATATATTGTAGCATATTTATTATAGCATATTTTTTGGGAAATGCAATGTTATATAGGAGAAAACGGTTGTAGAGAAAAAACGGGCGGACCCGCCTGCTGACGGGCAGGTAATATCCGCCCCTACAAACTGATTAAAAGATTAAAGATTTAGCCATAAAGCGGGACGAACGCCGCCAATTTCAGACACACTGATATAGCTGTTGGCATGGACAGAGCCGTCACCATCAATATTGGCGGCATTATACCTATAGTAGCCAGACGACCGCAACCACCACCACGCAGCCGAGCCATATCTATCTCTGGCAATTATTCGTTTCTTATTATTTTGGTCGCTAACATATCCTTGACTTTTTAGCTTACCCATATCGCTTTTTCCATTTCCAAAATAAGTTACTACTTCTTCAAGGCTTAATAAAAAAATACAATCGGTTGTGTTGTTTCCGCCTGATGTTCCATGATAAGGGTTATCATTGTTGGCTATAGTTTTTATTGCTATTTGGCTTTTGTCGGAAAGTTTATTGAAAAAATCGTTGTTAAGATAATGGCGAAGAGAGCATTTTTCCCAGGTTATATTTCCGCCGTTTTTATGATAACTACGTTCTTCCAATACCAAATCGCTTAAAAGCAAGACTTGATTATTTTGAATATCTAGCACTCGCCATTTGTAGCCAGAAAATGGGATTATTTCGCCAATTTTTATTGCAGGTTGCTTCTTAACAGCCACGGAAGATTTCGTTTCAATAATTTCGCCATATGTCGCCGTTTCCCGCAACAACTCCAGCAAATTCGGATAATTCGCAAAATGCCCGCTCAACTGGGTAAAATTGTTTTCCAGTTCTGCCAAACTCATATTCTCCGAAAATTGAATTTTCTCAATGTCCGCCTTTAATTTTTTGACATCGCTCGATTCTACCGCATACATTTGCAAATTTTGTTGCAACCCATACAAATACGCTTTTGGGCTGTACTTTAGATAATGCTTGCGTACCGCCATTTTGTCGCCGCAAACGCTCTCAAACAAAAAATATATGTCGTTGATGTTTTGGCGGAAATCTTTGTTGCTGTCAAGTTTGGTTTTTAACGCCTTAATTTGCTCCAAAAAGCCCATTGCCGCAATCTCCGCCCAAAGATATATGTTGCTTTTTAGCTGTTTCGCACCCTGAAGAAAATTTGGCGAATCCGCAAAATGGGACTTAAATATGTCGTCTGCGGTGCTTGCTAAGGGCTTTTTGCTCCACGTGAACATTGCGTAATAATAGGCAAAATTGGGATGTTCATTAACAAGCTGCTCGATTGCATTTATTTTTGGCAGATTTTCCCGAATGGACGTTCGCAAATTATCGGGCAAATTTCTTATTTTTTTGGTTTCCGCCATCTTCCACGATAAATATTTATCTTTTAGCATTTGGATAATATCCGCCGAAACGTCATTATCGGAGGATTTCTGCTGCTCATTTTGCCACATATACGCCGATATTGCCGATAAATCCGCAAATTCTTTTCCGCGCCAAAATAGATTTCCGCCGTCCAACAAATCGTGCAGAAATTGCGAAAGTGTTAAATCGTGATTTTTGGCGGTTGGCGATTCTTCCGTAAGATAATCGATTCTATCTTGCAAAAATGGCTCAATTTTCAGAAAACTCTTCAGTTGCCCATTATATAAATAACGTTTGCCCTGCTCCCAATCGGCAATTATTGCCGCCGCTAATTCGCTTTTGCTCCAGCATTCGAGCGTGTTGCTAAATTTGAACGGCGTTTGCCAGTCTTTTTCCATTGGGATTTTGTTGCTCGCAAATTTGGCGATACATTTATCGAAAAATGCCCGCTCGTCCGTCAGCCACAGCATAATGTCGTCATGCGTTGGGCGGTCTTGCCAATTCATGCGGACAAGTGCATCGATTAGGTTTTTCAGCGGCTCGTCGCCCTTTTGATAATCCAGTAGCATTCCTTTGGTTGTCATCAGTTCATAAAAAATATGTTCCGTTTCGTTTGCCAAAGTGGCGGAATATGGATGTTCGCCCTTGTACAGCGTGGCAAGCGTACAGCCCAGCGAAAAATAATCGGATGCTTTTTTGGCGTAACGAGAAGTTACCTCGTGGGCGGTGTAGCCGATTGTGCGGCGCGCGAGTTCTGTGCGGACGGTTTCGTTTTCGTCGCTTGCCGTAAATACCGCCGTTCCGAAGTCGCCAATCACGATTTCGCCGTCCAGTTCGTAGATATTGGCGGGTTTAATATCTCGGTGGATAAGATTATTTGCGTGGATTGCGTGCAAAGCCTTGCACAGAGCGGGAATAATCTTGTTTTGCAGTTCCGCATAGGAAAATTTTTTGCCGTTTTGTGTCAACTGCTCCAAATCGCCAGTTGGGCAATATGGGAAAATATCCACTGGATAGGGCAATTCAAGCCCGTCTTCGCCTGCGATGTTTACCGTGCCTGTCGCCAACAGCGGCATTATGTGAAACTGCTTGTAATTCGTGTGGGATTTTAGGAATTTTATCACTTGCACACGATTTTCACGCTCGGCGACTTTGTACATTAAGCCAGATGTGTCGATTCTGGCGGCACATTCTGCTCCGCTGGTGCTTGTTGCGTGATAAATTTGCGATTCTCCGCCGATGTTTATTAAATTTGTAGAAATTTGGTAGGTTTCGCCGTTTTCCTCAAATTTAATGGGAGCAAGCAAAAGTTGAGTGAAGTTTTCGTTGGAATCTCCGCCCAGTTTTGCGGTTTTTTGTTGTTGCATTATTTCGGTTTTTGCCATTTTATTTGCCTCCTGTTGTTTTTTATGTTTTGTTGTTTTTCTGTTTTGTTATTTTAGCATATTTTTGGGGGAAATGCAATGTTTTTGGGGAAACGCAATGTTTTTGGGGAAATGTAATGTTATATAGGAGAAAACGGGCGGATAATATCCGCCCCTACAAATTGCAACCGTAGGGGCGGATAATATCCGCCCGCATTTTTTTAATTTGATTTAGTATATGCTAAATTTTCAAACCTCCAAAAAAGCTACTAATAAAGCCCGCAGTATCACCAAATGGATTATCGTCCAGAATAATCCTATTTTTTGATTTTACGCTTTCGACCATAATTTTGCCCGTGCCGTTGCATTTTGCACATTTTCGTCCCGTCATAAGAGTTCCTGATATATTTATCCCAGAGCCTAAACAATCGTCGCAAATTTCTTCTTGTTCCACATAATCCGAGATTTTCGCTGTTTCTTTCGGCGTTTCAACAATTTCGCTATATGTACCCGTTTCCCGCAATAATTCCAACAAATTCGGATAATTCGCAAAATGCCCATTCAACTGTGTAAAACTGCTTTCCAGTTCTGCCAAACTCATATTCTCCGAAAGTTTGATTTTTTCAATATCCGCCTTTAATTTCTTGACATATTGCGATTCGAACGCATACAACTGCAAATTTTGCTGTAACCAATATAAGTACGATTTTGGGCTGTATTTTAGATAATGACTGCGTACCGCCTTTTTGTCGCCGCAAACGCTCTCAAACAGAAAATATATGTCGTTGATGCTTTGTCGGAAATCTTTGTTGCTATCAAGTTTGCCCTGCAACGCTTTAACCTGCTCCAAAAAGCCCATTGCCGCAATCGCCGCCCAAAGATATATGTTGTCTTTTAGCTGTTTCGCACTCTGGAAAAAGTTGGGCGAGTTTGTAAAATGGGACTTAAATAAATCGTTTGCTGTGCCTACTAACGGCTCGTTGCTCCACGTGAACATTGCGTAATAATAGGCAAAATTGGGATATTCTTTGTAAAGTTGCTCAATCTCTTCTATCAAATGTAGATTGGTTTTGATTGCCGATTTTCTGTCTGCCGATAAATGCGGAAGTTGCGAGGTTTCATTCATTTTCCACGATAAATAGCCGCTTTCTAACATTTCAGTAATTTCGCTAGAAACGCTCGAATTGCTAGATGTTTGCGACTTGTGATTTTGCCACATATCCGCCGATATTTCCGCCAAATCTCGATATTGCCGCCCTTTCCAAACTAGATTTCCGCCGTCCAATAAATAATGCAAAAATTGCGACAAGCCAAAATCTTGATTTTGTGCGGTTGGCGATTCCTCGGTTATTCTGTCTATTTTGTCCTGCAAAAATGGCTCGGCTTGCAGAAAATTTCGCAGTTGCCCACGATATAAATATCGCTTGCCTTGCTCCCAATCGGCAATTATTGCTGTTGCTAATTCGCTTTTGCTCCAACATTCCAGCGTTTGACTGAATTTGAACGGCGTTTGCCAGTCTTTTTTCGCCGTAATTGGGATTTTGTTGCTTGCAAATTTGGCGTAAAATGCTCGCTCGTCCGCCAACCACAGCATAATGTCGTTGTGCGTTGGGCGGTCTGTCCAGTTCATGCGAACAAGTGCATCGATTAGACTTTTCAACGGCTCGTCGCCCTTGCGGTAATCCATTAGCATTCCTTTGGTTGTCATGCTTTCGTAAAAAATGTATTCCGTTTCGTTTGCCAAAGTGGCGGAATATGGATGTTTGCCGTTGTAAAGCGTGGCAAGCGTACAGCCCAGCGAAAAATAATCGGATGCTTTTTTGGCGTAACGGGCGGTTACTTCGTGGGCGGTGTAGCCGATTGTGCGGCGTGCAAGTTCTGTGCGGACGGTATCGTCTTCGTCGCTTGCCGTGAATACCGCTGTTCCAAAGTCGCCAACCACAATTTCGCCGTTCAGTTCGTAGATATTGTCGGGCTTTATATCTCGGTGGATAATGTTGTTTTCGTGAATTGCGTGCAAAGCCTTGCACAGAGCGGGAATTACCGTGTTTTTTAATTCCGCATAAGAAAACTTTTTGCCGTTTTGTGTCAATCGTTTCAAATCGCCGTTTGGGCAATATGGGAAAATATCCACGGGATAGGGCAATTCTCGGTCATCGGAATCGCGCAAGTTGATTTCGCCACTTGCCAACAGCGGCATTATGTGAAATTTACGGTATTCTCCATGTTCCTTTAAGAATTTTACCACCAACTGGCGGTTAATTTTATTGGTAGATGTCAACACGGAAGTGCCGATTTTTGCAACACATTCTGCTCCATTGCTGCTTGTTGCGTGATAAATTTGCGATTCTCCGCCGAAATTGATTAAATTTGTGGAAATTTGGTAGATTTCGCCGTTTTCTTCAAATTCAATCGGTGCAAGCAAAATTGGGGCGAAGTTTTCGTTGGCATTTTCGCCCAGTTTTGCGGTTTTTTGTTGGTGCATTATTTCTGTTTTTGCCATTTTATTACCTCTTTCTAGGTTTTATTATGTTTTTGCTCTGTGGATTAGATTTTCCACTTCGTGGAAAGCTTTTTGCCGCTTCGTGGCTGATTAAAAGATTAAAAGATTTTAGATTAAAGATTTAGCCACAAAGCGGGGCGCACTCCGCCAGCTAACGACACAAAGAGGTTGGAGCTTATGTAGACACCACCATTATTAATAACGAGGCCCGGCGACCGCAGCCACCACCACGCAACCGAGCCAGAGCTATCTCTGGCAATTCGTTTATTATTATTTTGGTCGTTAATGTTCCTTTGTTTTGCTAGCGTCTCCATATCGCTGTTCCCGTTTCCAAGATAATTTACTATTTCTTCAATGCTTAATAAAAAAATAAAATCCGTTGTGCTATTTCCGCCAGATGTTCCATTATAAGGATTATCCTTGTTGGCTATAAATCTTTTGGCTATTTGGCTTTTATCGGAAAGTTTATTGTAAAAATCGTTGTTAAGATAATGGCGAAGAGTGCAGTTTTCCCACGTTATAGGCTCGCTTTTCTCATGGTACTCACGTTTTTCCAATATCAAATCACTTAAAAGCAAGGCTTGATTTTCTTGAATATCTAGCACCCGCCATTTGTAACCAGAAAATGGGATTATTTCGCCAATTTTTATTGCAGGTTGTGCCTTAACAGCCACGGAAGATTTGATTTTAGTAATTTCGCTATCTGTTGCCGTTTCTCGCAATAAATCCAGCAAATTCGGATAATTCACAAAATGTCCGCTCAACTGGGTAAAACTGTTTTCCAGTTCCGCCAAACTCATATCTTCTGAAAGTTGAATTTTCTCAATGTTCTCCTTTAATTTTTTGACATCGCTCGATTCTGCCGCATACAGTTGCAAATTTTGTTGCAAAACATACAAATACGCTTTCGGACTGCATTTTAGATAATGACTGCGTACCGCCATTTTGTCGTCGCAAACGCTCTCAAACAGAAAATATATGTCGTTGATGCTTTGTCGGAAATCTTTATTGCTGTCAAGTTTGCCCTGCAACGCTTTAACCTGCTCCAAAAAGCCCATTGCCGCAATCGCCGCCCAAATATAGAGGTTGTCTTTTATCTGTTTCGCATTCTTAAAAAAGTTGGGCGAGTTTGTGAAATGGGACTTAAATAGGTCGTCTGCTGTGCCTGCTAATGGCTGTTTGCTCCACGTGAACATGGCGTAATAATAGGCAAACTTGGGATATTCCTGAACAAGCTGCTCGATTGCATTTATTTTTGGCAGATTTTCCCGAATGGAGGTTCGCAAATTATCGGACAAATTCCTTATTTTTTTGGTTTCCTCCATCTTCCAAGATAAATATTTATCTTTTAACATTTGGATAATATCCGCCGAAACGTCATTATCGGAGGATTTTTTCTGCTCATTTTGCCACATATACGCCGATATTGCCGATAAATCCGCAAATTCTTTTCCGCGCCAAACTAGATTTCCGCCGTCTAGCAAATCGTGCAGAAATTGCGAAAGTGTTAAATCGTGATTTTTGGCGGTTGGCGATACTTCTGTCAACCAGTCGATTCTATCCTGCAAAAATGCCTCGGATTGCAAATGACTGCGAATTTGCCCATTGTATAGATAACGCTTGCCTTGCTCCCAATCGGCAACTATTGCCGCGGCTAATTCTTGTTTATTGTAGCAATCTAGCGTGTTGCTGAATTTGAACGGCGTTTGCCAGCCACTAGCCGCCACTTTGCCGCCAAAAAGCAGCGAATCATCCTCCAACCACTTGATTATTTCGGCGTGTTTTGGACGCTCTGTCCAGTTCATGCGAACTAAAGCGTCGATAAAGTGTTTAAGCGGTTCGTCGCCATTTTCGTAATCCATTATCATGCCCTGCGATGTCATTATTGCATAGAAAGCAAATTCTGTTTCGTTCTCCAAAAGGGTGGAATATGGATGTTTGCCGTTGTACAGCGTGGCGAGCGTGCAGCCCAGCGAAAAATAGTCGGATGCTTTTTTGGCGTAACGAGAAGTTACCTCGTGGGCGGTGTAGCCGATTGTACGGCGCGCGAGTTCTGTGCGAACGGTATCGTCTTCGCCGTTTGCCATGAATACCGCTGTTCCGAAGTCGCCAATTACTATTTCGCCGTCCAGTTCGTATAAATTGGCGGGTTTAATATCTCGGTGGATAAGATTGTTTGTGTGGATTGCGTGCAAAGCCTTGCACAGAGCGGGAATTATCCTGTTTTTCAACTCTGCATAGGAGAATTTTTTGCCGCTTTTTGTCAACTGCTCCAAATCGCCGTTTGGGCAATATGGAAAAATATCCACTGGATAGGGCAATGCAAGCCCGTCTTCGCCTGCGATGTTGACCGTGCCTGTCGCCAACAGCGGCATTATGTGAAACTGCTTGTAATCGGCGTGTTCCCGCAAAAATTTTACCACTTGCGTGCGATTTTCCCGATTTTCGGGTTTGTACAAAAAGCCCGATGTATCGATTTTGGCAGCGCATTTTTCGCCGCTTGGGCTTGTTGCGTGGTATACTTGGGATTCTCCGCCGATATTGATTAAATTTGCGGAAATTTGGTAGATTTCGTTGTTTTCCTCAAATTTAATTGGGGTGAGCAAAATTTGGGCGAAGTTTTTGTTGGAATCTTCGCCTAGTTTTGCGGTTTTTTGTTGGTGCATTATTTCTGTATTTGCCATTTTTTTTGCCTCCTAAATGTTTTTCTTTCATATATTATAGCATATTTTTTAGGGAAATGCAATGTTAAATGGCGGGAATTGTGGTTTTTGCTAACTTCCTGCTAACCAGCGAACAATCAAAACTAATCCAATATTTATAAAAATCATTTTTACGATGTTGAAAATCAAATTGATTAAAAGCAACTTTCCTTGTGGCAAAAAAAGACCGATTATTCTTGGTTGCAAATCCATTCGCAAAATGGGCGAACGCCACGCAAGCAATATTAAGCCGATAATTATCACAAATATAATTAAACTTAATACAAAATCGCCTACTCCAAAATTTTCTTGTAACAGCATAATCAAGCCGTTAAACACAAACGTTGCGGCGTAAACTGCGTAAATTACGCCGAAAAATTCTGATAAAATTTTACTGCAATTAAACTTTTCCAAAAGTTCACCGCTTTGATAATAATCCGATTTATTCACAACGTCCATAAATTTAGAATACAGATATTTGCTGTATTTATCGGTACTTTCATCGATTTCTTGCTTGCGGCGGTAGATAAATTCATAGGTTAATCCTGTGATTATGGGATTGAGCAGCATTTGCAAGAAAAATTTTGCCGTATCTCTTGCAAAGTTGACCTGCGACGGCAACGAGCCATCGCCGAAAATTGTGTTGATAATTCCGCCAAATGGGATTATATTTGTGATAAAAGTGGTTGCTATATCGTCGCCTGTGCCTGTGAACAGAGCGACAAAAATCGTAAACAGCACCAAGCCGATTATTAAGCCCATAGTTTTTGAAATGGGAACAAGCGGGGAAAATCTGCCTCCAAACAGCAAAGTTACTACTCCTAACATAAGTGAGACGATTAAAACGGCGTTTATTAGGGATTGCATTACCTCGCCTTGCGGAAATAGTGATGCCAAAATTATTTGTGCCACTATATATAAAATTATTATTGTAATTATTGGTTTGAGAATTTTCATGAATTTTACTCCTTTACTAGTGATTGCGTTATTGCTTTTGAGATTTCTTTGTAATATTGGCTGTCGGTTGACAATCCTCTTTCTTGCATTATTGCTTGTAGTTGCTTTTTGTTTTGCAGTAGATTTAGTATTTTTTTGTTGCGTTTACCGCTAGCTCCTCCAAATTCAGATAATATGGTCAACCCAATTTTCGCATTTTGAAAATCACGTTGCAAAATT